>Ga0163162_10002069_pt1 | contig 18857 bp, 13 predicted proteins | sample S55metaG_FD_115310 | JGI IMG/M metagenome (GOLD analysis project Ga0163162, IMG submission 115310) | Switchgrass rhizosphere microbial communities from Kellogg Biological Station, Michigan, USA - S5-5 metaG | ecosystem: Host-associated > Plants > Roots > Rhizosphere > Soil | place: USA...
CGTCGCAAAGTAACAATACACCATCGGCCATTTTCAATACACGCTCAACCTCGCCACCAAAATCGGCGTGACCAGGGGTATCGATAATGTTGATCTTAACATCTTTATACCTTACAGATACGTTTTTTGAAACGATGGTGATACCACGCTCACGTTCAAGGTCGTTGTTGTCGAGGATTAACTCTCCGGTTTGCTCATTGTCCCTGAAAATGGCACAGCTGTGCAGAATTTTATCAACCAAAGTTGTTTTACCGTGGTCAACGTGCGCTATAATCGCGATATTTCTTATTTTTTGCATGAAAATGCTCCCTAAAATTTGGCGCAAAGGTACACTTAATATATGAGATTCTAAAGCGTTTACAAGTTATAGTTGATAATTAATACATTAAGCTTACCAATCAACGCTTATAGGATAAGCCTTAAAGATAGATTGACGACTTTAAATGTCACCTCTTTCTTCAAATTTTATTGGCAATTCTATATTTTTTGCTGAATTTAGATCGAAATGAAAAAACTTATCACGCTCCTGTTCACGGTAATATTTGCTGTCAATATAATCCATGCCCAAACTAACTGGATAACCCATAAAGCCGACAATCGTGTTTCACTTAAATTTCCTACTGAGCCGGTGGAAAGAATAAAAGGCACATTCATTGCAACATCCAAAGATACATCGATAGCTTACGTTTTTACCGTCGTTGATTTTGCGGCGACTGCCGGTGTTGATTCAACGGCAATCGCTCCTTATAAAACTACACCAGAATTTGCTTCCCAACTAAAAGCAGGTATACTAAAAAGCCTTCCAACTGTTGAACTCGAAGATTTTAAAATAGGGACATGGAAAGGATTTACCAGCTATACCAGTACCGGAGTTGACAATAAAAGCAAAAAATACTTCTTATTCATGTTCATCATTGGCAATAAGCTTTATAGTGTATCATCAATTTTAGCGCCCAATGCAGATATCAAAAAGAAGGATGAATTTGTATCGGCTGTAGAAATAAGTAATTAAAACTGTCCCTTATCTCCCAAAAGCCCAAACCAAAAACTTGGCCATCGCTTTTCCCCAGGTAGCGGTATCATGGGTACCTCCTACTACTTCAACATATTGAATTTCTTCCGGGCGTTTAAAACCTTTGGCCTCCATTTCCCTGATCAGGTCGATGGTATCATCAATGGCATCAATAATGCCGTTCTTATTACGGTCACTGGTTTCATCTTTGGTGCCGGTTTGCAGCCAGGCGCTGATAGCCGGTTTAGCTTTGGTCTCTCTTACTACTTGGTGCATCAGCCTGTCTGCCTCGGTATAACCTTTGGCAAGGTCTTTTCCCCGCCACCAAAATGACCCGGAAAAAACGCCGGCCTTATTAAACAATGCAGGGTTGTTCCAAACAATATCAAAAGCAGATAAACCGCCAAGCGAAAAGCCCGCGAACGCAGTTGTATCAAATTCATCAAAACCGGTCAATTGCTCTAATTGGGGCAACAATTCTTCTTTTATAAATCGCGTATAGATATCAGCTTTAGCGCCCCTGCCTTTAAAATCGGGTTTACCGGCAATACCATATTCATCCAGGCGGTCATCACCGGCATGTATGGACACAATCAATACCGGTTTAAGGCGATTGGTATTATATAATGTTTCGAGTGTTGTTTTTAATCCCAGGTTTTCAAGTTCCTGTCCGTCATTAAGCAGCAGCAGGTTCAGGGGCTCGGCAATATCGCTATCTTCCGGTTTCAGGATGGTTAAAGGCACATCTCGCGCAAGCAGTGCGGAGGTTATATTTATATCTTGTTCGGTTATCGTCATTTCAGTATCAAGCCAGCCCGGGTACATCTCTTTCTAAATTAAAATTAAGGGCGCAAAAATAAGCTATACTTTTTACTTTTTGAGGCTAAGGATTAATATTATCAGGCTGTTGCCTTTTTCAAACAAACCTCCTAACTTACAATCATTATAAAAACTACACTGCTTTGACCGAAAAATTTCACCGCTGGCACTCCCCCAACACCAACACCGACCTCGAAATGCTGGTTTTCGGTGACCGTGGTTACCCCGTGATCGTTTTCCCTACCACCAAAGGCCGCTATTATCAAAACAAAGATTTCGGCCTGATCGAGAGCGTAAAATGGTTTGTTGACAACGGACTGGTGAAAGTTTACTGCCCCGATACCATCGATGACCGCAGCTGGTATAACAAAGGCATCCACCCGGCCGACAGGGCCAAAACTTATGCCGGGTATGATCGTATGCTGATGAATGAGCTTATTCCCTGGGCTATGCATGAAACTGGTGTGAGCAAAGTAGCTGTTGCCGGCTGTAGTTTTGGCGGGTACCACGCAGCCAATTTCGCGTTTAAACATCCCGAAAAGGTGAGGCACCTGTTTAGCATGGGCGGGGCTTTTGATATTAAGATGTTTACCGATGGCTATTATGATGATAATATCTTTTACAATAACCCGGTTGATTTTTTGCCGGGCGACAATCAACAAGATCTTTGGAAAATGAATATCATTCTTGGTACATCCGAGCACGACATCTGCAAAGGCTATAACATCCAGCTCTCAAACATTTTAAAGCAAAAAAATATTAAACACTGGCTGGACATCCGCCCGTTTGCCAATCACGACTGGCCTATCTGGCGCGAAATGTTCCCGCATTATTTATCTACTATTAATATGATCTCGAATTATTAAACCAGAAACCCAAAGAAAAACAAACACATAAACACACCTACTATCATGAAAAAAATTGGCATCTTATTCGGACAGGAAGATTCGTTTCCACAAGCATTTGTGGACCGCGTAAACCAAAAAGCAGAAAAAGGCATCAGTGCTGAATTTGTACGGCTCGATAAGGTAATGCAGGCCGAACCGCTTGACTATGCTGTGATCATCGACCGTATTTCGCAGGATGTGCCGTACTATCGCGCAGCCTTAAAAAATGCCGCCATTTGCGGTACGGCCGTGATCAACAACCCCTTTTGGTGGAGTGCCGACGAAAAGTTTTTCAACAACGCTCTCGCCGTAAAAATTGGGGTACCCGTACCTAAAACGGTAATTCTGCCATCAAAGGAACTACCCGATGATACTACCAATAAATCGTTCCGTAACCTGGCTTACCCGCTTGACTGGAACGGCATTTTTAACTATGTAGGTTTTCCGGCCTATATGAAACCGTTTGACGGCGGCGGCTGGAAAGAGGTTTACAAAATTGAAAATGAAAAAGATTTTTTCAGCAAATACGATAAAACAAAGCAACATGTAATGATGCTGCAGGAAGAGGTTGTTTTTGACGATTATTTCCGCTGCTATTGCATTGGCGGCAAGCATGTGCGCATTATGCAGTATGAGCCACGTAACCCGCACCACCTGCGCTATGAGCATGGCAAAGCACCTGCGTCTAAAAAGCTATTGGATACGGTTAAGGATTATGTAATAAAACTAAACCAATATTTAGGTTACGATTTTAATACCGTGGAGTTTGCTGTGCGCGACGGCATCCCTTACGCAATTGACTTCTGCAACCCTGCCCCTGATGCCGAAGTTACCAGCGTAGGCCAGGAAAACTTTGACTGGGTAGTCGAAACTGCCGCCGATTATGCTATTGAACGCGCCAAAGGTCAAAAAGACGGCCTGGACAACCTTACCTGGGGCGAGTTTGTAAAAACATCGGCAGCAAAAACACCGCTGGTAGCGGCTGTGAAAAAAGCCCCCATTAAAGCCGATGTTTCAGTAGCCGCGGTTGACCAGGCTATTGAAGCAGAAGGGAAAGTGAAGAAAGCTAAAGCAGTTAAAGCACTGGTTGTAAAAGCTGCCGCGGTGAAGGAGCCGGTGGTAAAAGAACCGGCCGTTGCAAAAGAACCAGTAGTAAAAGCGACTGCTGTAAAAGAAAAAGCAGCACCTAAGCCAAAAAAGGCTGCTAAGAAATAATATAAAGTCATGCCGAACTTGTTTCGGCACCTCACCTGCTAAGTTAAACTTGCACTGTCTACACCCAGCATTGGGGTGCTGAAACAAGTTCAGCATGACGTTTTTTTACTAACCCTAACCAATTATGAACGAATTTACCTTAGGCGTTGAAGAAGAATTTATGGTGATTGATCCCGTATCGCGGGAACTAAAATCGCATGAGCAAAAAATTGTGGACAGCGCACAAAAGATCCACGAAGACCAGGTAAAGGCCGAAATGCACCAGGCCGTAGTTGAGGTGGGTACGCATATTTGCCGCAATACCCAGGAAGCCCGCAAGGTAAGTAAGCTTCGCACAACGGTGGCCCAGTTGGCCGGAGATATCGGTCTGCGGATTGGCGCCGCCGGCACGCACCCCTTTTCGCACTGGCAGCACCAGCTGATTACCGATAATCCGAGATATTTTGAAATTGTGGATGAGATGCAGGAGGCTGCCCGTTCCAACCTTATTTTTGGGTTGCATGTCCATGTGGGCATCCAGTCGCGCGATATGGCTATTCATATTGCTAACCAGGTACGGTACTTTTTGCCGCACATTTATGCATTGTCAACCAATTCACCCTTTTGGGAAGGGCGAAATACGGGTTTCAAATCATTCCGTACCAAGGTTTTTGATAAGTTCCCGCGTACAGGCATACCAGATTATTTCAGCAGTATTGAGGAATACGACCGCTACATTAAGCTGTTGGTAAAAACTAATTGTATTGATAACGCCAAGAAGATCTGGTGGGATATCCGCGTACACCCATTCTTTGAAACGATAGAATTCCGCATTTGTGACTGCCCCATGCTGGTTGATGAAACTATAGCTTTTACCGCGTTATTCCAGGCTTTGTGCGCTAAGCTGTATAAACTCAGGGCGCAAAACATGACGTTCATTAACTATTCGCGCGCGCTCATCAATGAAAATAAATGGCGCGCCGCCCGTTACGGTATCGACGGTAAAATGATAGATTTTGGTAAGGAAATGGAAGTAAATACCCGTTCACTGATATTGGAGTTACTTGATTTTGTAGACGATGTGGTTGATGAACTTGGCTCGCGCGATGACCTGCAATATGTACACAATATCCTGGAGCATGGTACTGGGGCCGACAGGCAGCTGGCTATTTACCAGCAAAACAATAACTTTACCGACGTGGTCGATTATATTACATCGCAAACACTAAAGGGATTATAACTTAAACCAATGATAATAGATAACCCATCAATTCAATTTGAAGATTTTAAAACTGAATGGCTAACAGAAATTACTGAAGGAAATCCGTCCAACGTAAAACTTGGAAATAGATTTTCCAAAAAACTTGTAATGCAATGGCTCGACTTTAATAGTGACACAGACGATGTAATTTTTTGTGATGGTAGCGGGGACGGAGGGATCGATATAGCTTATTTACAAAGAGGAGATTCTGGCGAAGACAATGCGAACGATGGAGACACATGGTATCTAATCCAAAGCAAGTACGGGTCTGCTTTTTCGGGTATTGAAACATTACTAATTGAAGCGCAAAAAGTAATAGACACCGTTGATGGAAAGAATAAAAGGCTGTCGTCGATGGCTAATGACTTAGTTGAACGGCTTCAATACTTCAGAGATTCGGCCTCACAAAAAGACAGATTAATTTTAGTTTACGCCACTAACAATTTAATTTCTGAAGATGAAAAGCGAGTTTTAAACGACATCAAGGTATTCGGAAAAGCAAGACTCGGAAATTTATTTGATGTCGAATCAATATCGATAGAAACCATTTTTCAAAGATCTCTTGAAAATTTATCCCAATATAAAAAATATATACTTCCCTTTACCGCCAATTTGGTTCCATCCGGAAGTGATTTACTTGTTGGCTCAGTGAAGTTAAATGACCTTTACCAATTTTTAAAAGACTACAAAACTGAAACAGGGGACCTCGACTTAATATACGAAAAAAACGTTAGAAAATTTTTGGGGGCCGGAAAGAAAGTAAACTTAGGTATCGCGGCAACACTTAGAGAGAATCCAGAACGATTCGGGTTATATAATAATGGTATTACTATAGTGGTAGAAGATTTTATTCCTGTTGAAAATGACAAATATGATTTGACAGAGCCATATATTGTAAATGGTTGTCAAACCACGAGAACTATTTGGGAGACTTTGTATAAGAAATTAGAATCCGGAGGCACCGGTACCAATCCCGATATAGAAACTTGGAAAAATAGACTAAAAAAAGGTATTGTGGTTGTTAAGGTTGTTAAAGTAGGAGAAAATGGAGAAGAGCTCTTGACTAACACAACAAGATATACGAATAGCCAAAATGCCGTCGGTCAAAAAGACTTTATTGCACTTGAAGGTGATTTTAAACTCTTAGCTAAAGAAATGGCGATTAATTATAACATTTTTTTAGAGATACAACGCGGAGGATGGGATAGCCAGAAAACGTTGCAAAAAACTAACCCATCTACAAAACATTTTGATGATTGGGCTAATGCATTTGATTTGTTAAAAAATTATGGTGCTGGTTGGTTAAATGAACCAGGATACGCTTTCGGCAAAAACCCTCCGTTTGCGCCAGGTGGCAGCATTTTTAAAAAAATAGTTGAGATTGAAAATATCGGAGTTAAGGATCTATATGCATGCTACCTATTACAAAAGTTGGCGCAAAAAATAAAATTTGGGAGAGCTGCAGAGATACCAGCAAGAGGCCAAACAAGGTATTTATTTTATTTTGTATTGACTGAGCTTTTAAAAGAATGTATGCTACATTCCGAACTTGAGACCAACTCGAAAAACATATCTGAAGCATATATTAAAATTTTCAGAGAGCTCGATAGCGAAACTGCAAAACAGTTGGTTGATGCTGCTCTCAATGTAATTGATGAATATTTAACAAACGGTAATGAAGATTCAATTTACACAGAACCCAGATTTACCGGCGATTTAAATAATTTCCTAAAGTGGGAAAAATTGGGAAAGGGCACTGACAATACACCGAAATTAATTAATCTAATAGCTTTTACTAAGCGTGACATGCGAAGAAATATTGGTGGTTCAAAATCTGCCCGAGATTTAATATGTGAATTGATATCAGAGAATTAATATGACGGAAAAACCGGAAATAAAAGTGGCCATACTTGATCTGTATGATGGGATAGCGAACGAAGGTATGCGCGGTTTCCAGGATATTTTAAAGCGATATAAGGCCGAACATGATCTGAATTTAACTTACCAGATCTTTGATGTACGCCGTAAGTGCGAGATGGCAAATCTCAATTTTGATATTTACATTTCAAGCGGCGGACCTGGCAACCCTTTGGAAACAGAGGGTACCGAATGGGAAAAGAAGTACTTCAATCTTGTTAATAAACTTGAAGACCACAACCTATCCAACAACAGCAACAAAAAGCACGTGTTCTTCGTGTGCCATTCGTTTCAGCTGATGTGCCGTCATTACAAACTGGGCGATATCAATATGCGCCGCTCTCCTTCATTTGGGGTGCTGCCGGTTAATAAGACTGATCAGGGTTTGGATGAACCATTATTTGATGGTTTAGCCGAACCTTTTTACGCCGTTGATTCGCGCAGCTGGCAGGTGATCAACCCGGATGAAAAACGCTTTAAGGAATTGGGTATGCAACTGGTAGCAATAGAGAAGGAGCGTCCGCATATTGACCTGCCACGGGCAATGATGGCTATCCGATATAATGATTATTTCTTTGCTACACAGTTCCACCCCGAAGCCGATGCCGAAGGGATGAAAGGGATGCTGCTTCGCGAAGAAAAAAAACAGGAAGTGATCAATGAACATGGCGAGGTTAAATACCGCGAGATGCTTGAACGCCTTGACGATCAGGATAAAATAACACATACACAGCATACGCTGATCCCTAACTTTTTGGATATGGCGGTAGAAAGTGCATTGGGTGTGGTATAATAATTTTAAGTTGGGTGTAGAGCGCCCGTCATCCTGAGCCTGTCGAAGGACGCGCGCAGAGGCCCTGTCCACTATGCTTCGACGAGCTCAGCATGACACCGTTTTTATGTCATACTGAATGTTTAAATCCTGCGGACTCCGAAGGTGAAATGACACCTCCACGCCGTCATGCTGAACTTGTTTCAGCACCCCACAAGAAAGGTAGGCGATTTGCTTAGCATGTGGCTTGGCGAGTGAGGTATTGAAACAAGTTCAACATGACTATAATTTTTTAATTATGTCATGGGTAACTTACCGTGACTTAAATATGATCATCTATGAATCCATCAGTAAGAAAAGCATTCAACGAAAAATTCAGCGACGAGAAATACAGTCAATTTCTTGATAAGCTCAATAATGACTTAAAAGAACCTGTTCCTTTCCGGGTAGCAGAAACGCCTATTTTTTTGACTGCTGATTTTCGTGATAAGCTTATTGCAGCCGGTAATGATATTATTGATACCATCCTGAGGCCCGATTTTAAAGAGCTTACCGAACGCGCCATTCCTGATTTTTGGCGGGTAGCCAATGAAAATGATCACCCACATTTTATTGCACTTGATTTTGGCATCTGTAAGGATGAGCAGGGAAATATCGTACCCAAACTAATTGAATTGCAGGGCTTCTCTTCGCTCTATGGCTTCCAGGTACATTTAGGCGATACTTACCGCGAGGTTTATGATCTCCCCGGCGATGAAACCATCTTCTTCAATGGATTGAATGAAGAAAGTTATCTCGATCTGCTTAAAAAAACAATTCTTGGCCCCCATCAGCCCGATGAAGTTGTGCTGATGGACGTAAATGCACCTGAGCAAAAAACGGCGGTCGATTTTTATCTTACCCAAAAGTACATCGGCACGCCGGTGGTATCGTTAAGCGATCTGATCCAGGATGGGAAAAAACTCTATTACACGGCAGGCGATCAAAAAAAGCAGATTAAACGCATTTACAACCGTTTGATATTTGATGAAATAGCAGGTGACCCGGAGATCTTCACCAAAGTTGCCGATATCAGGCAGCCCGTTGAGGTTGAGTGGATCACGCATCCAAACTGGTTTTACCGCGTCAGCAAATTTACCATGCCTTTTTTAACCGGTGACTATATCCCCAAAACGCAGTTTCTGCACCAGTCAGCGCAAATTCCTGCCGATTTGGAAAACTATGTGCTTAAACCGTTGTTCTCTTTTGCAGGTCAGGGTGTAATTATTGATATTAGTAATGACGATATAACGGCCATTACAGATCCCGAGAACTGGATTTTACAGCAAAAGGTAAATTACGAACCTGTTGTACAATCGCCGGAAGGCGGCGTAAAGGCTGAGGTCAGGCTGCTTTACCTTTGGCCCGATGGGGATGAAAAACCTACGCTTGCCATCAACCTGGCTCGGTTAAGCCGCGGAAAAATGATAGGAGTACGCTATAATAAGGATTTTAACTGGGTTGGCGGCACAATTGCCTTTATGCCACGTTAAACTTTGTACTAATTAGCCTGTCTGTACGTATATATTAAATAATGCTTAATTTTGTCTCTATGAATATGCAAATCATCATTATCGCGATACTTTTTGCAGGCGCTGTTTTCTACATCGGCCGTATGATGTACAAGGCGCTTACTACCAAAAAAAGCTGTGGTGGCAATTGCAAATGCGGTGTCGATTTTTCAGGTATTGAACCTGGAAAAACCACCAAATAATGCTAAATTCCCATTTCATACAATCTTCATAACAAACCAATACTTTTAGTAAAGTAATTTCTCTTAATGTCATCAAGCAAGCAAGTTTTTCAAGCTGATAATCCCGGTAGGTGGAACCGTTTTAAATGGTTAAGCCGTGTACTACTGGCTGTGTTGATTATTGGTATTATAGCCGTAATTGTTACTATCCGTTCAACATATTACCCCGAGCTTCCAAACCTTAATCCTGCTCCCAAAAAAATGACCAAAGAGGAGCTTGAGAAGTTAAAACAGTCAACAAAATTCAAATCGTTCAAAATTCAAAAGTCTGAGATAGAAGCCCTTGAACGTGCCAAGAGACTCCACCAGCTTAAACAACCCAACAATAAAGACCGTATCAATGCCGCTTTTTACCGTGCATGGGAACCACAGGCCTATAATTCGCTGGTAGTGAATATTAGCCACCTGGATATGGTGGTAAGCGAAGGTTTTTTTATAGCCCCAAACACGGATACGGTAATAACGAAGCTTGATACCGGGCTAATGAACCTTAATAAAAAGTATAACAAGCCTATTATTGTATCGCTGTCAAACTACGTAAATAAGGATAATGCAAGCGGAGGATACGATACAAAAGATGTAGAACGTATTGTTAACAATAAGGTGCTCCGTAATAACTTCATTAACAGCATAGCTAACTCACTGACTAAAAACAAGCTAAAGGGTATCAATGTTGATTTTGATGAGCTCAAAGATCGAAACAGCAAAAACTATATTACTTTTCAAAAAGAGCTTTATGCAACCCTGCATGCAAAAGGTTTCCTGGTTACTCAAAACATAGTACCCGAAGATGAAGCCTTTGACATTACAAAATTACAGCATGTGAACGACTTCCTGTTCATCATGGCTATTGATGAGCATTATGAAGCCACAAATGCCGGCGACCTGTCAAACCAACGCTGGGTTGAACAGATCCTGGATGATGTATGTTCAAAAGTTCCGTCAGAAAAAATAATTTTAACATTTGCAGGCGGAGCCTATGACTGGCGTGAAAACAGCGTAGGTAAAACAATGGGTTACCAGCAGGCTATCAGTACTGCCGATGAGCAAAAAAGCAAGATCACTTTCGACCCAAATTCGGCCAACCTGCACTATACTTATATGGACAAGGACAGCCTTGACCATACAGTTTATTTTACCGATGCGGCAACGAATTTTAACGTGATCCGCATGGCCGACGACTGGGCTACCGGTGGTGTGGCCCTATGGCGTTTAGGAGCAGAAGACCCTCGCCTGTGGACCTTCTTCCAGAAAAACCTATCGATAGATTCTTTGAGAAAAACCGGTATCGACATGCGTAAGCTTACCTCGGTAGGTTTGAACAACCGCGTAAATGTTGATTATGACGGCGATGGCGAGGTACTTGACCTCATCACAACGCCTACCACCGGCGAGATCAATGTAAAAATGGATACTTCCACGTTTACTATTCTTGATCAGCATTACATCAAGCTTCCAACCAAATACGTGATCCGCAGGTACGGTTATGCGCCTAAAAAAGTGGTTTTGACCTTTGACGACGGACCAGACCCTGACTTTACGCCACGTATTTTAGATATCCTTAAAGCCGAAAAAGTACCTGCAGCGTTCTTTGTGGTTGGTTCTATGGCCGAAAAGAATATGCAGCTGCTGCGCCGCGAATATGAGGAAGGCTACGAAATAGGTAACCACACCTTCTTCCACCCCGATATTTCAACCATCAGTTTAAAAAGGGTGATATTGGAGCTTAACTCCACCCGTAAGCTTATTGAATCGGTAACTGGCCGAAGCACTATTTTGTTCCGTCCGCCGTTTAATGCCGATGCCGAGCCGCAAACCCTTGCCGAGGTTATCCCGGTTGCTGAAAGCCGCCGTCAAAGCTATATCACCATTGGTGAATCCATCGACCCATGGGATTGGCAGCCAGGCGTAACTGCCGATAGCATCATTGCCCGTACCATCAGGCAAAAAGATAACGGCTCGATGATATTGCTGCATGATGCAGGTGGCGATACCCGCGAAGAAACAGTCAAGGCCCTACCCGAGATTATCCATTACTTTAAATCGCACGGCTACCAGTTCACCACCATTGCCGATGTGCTTGGTAAAACTAAGGACGACCTGATGCCGCCGATTAAAAATGACCCAAGCACAGGTATTTTCGGTCCGGCTTATGACGTTTTTATTCATGGTTACTATTATATTAACTGGGCGCTGATCTATGTATTCCTGTCGGCCATATTCCTGGCTATTGGCCGCATTGTACTTATCGGCATTTTAGCTGTGAGGCAGCGAAGTGTAGATAAGAAATCAAAAAAACTTGATCGTAATACCGATGTAATGCCTCCGGTGAGCATCATCGTCCCTGCCTACAACGAGGAAGTTAATGCAGTGGCAACCATCCAAAGCCTGCTCAAAACCGATTATCCATCATTCGAGATTATCTTTGTTGATGACGGATCGAAAGATAAAACATTTGAGGTTGTAGAGGCTGCTTATAAAGGCAACCCGCTCATCAAAATATTAACCAAACCAAACGGAGGTAAGGCGTCAGCATTAAACTTCGGTATCACCCACGCTCAAAATGATTTTGTGGTTTGTATTGATGCCGATACCCAACTCAAAACTGATGCCGTTTACCAGCTGATGACTTATTTTACCGATGAGGAAATAGGCGCCGTAGCGGGAACGGTTAAAGTTGGTAACGAAACCAATATCATTACACGCTGGCAGTCCCTAGAGTATATCACTGCCCAAAACATGGACCGCCGCGCATTCGATCTCATCAACAGTATCACTGTTGTGCCGGGTGCGATAGGTGCATTCCGCAAATCGGCTATTTTCCGCGCGGGGGGCTTTACTTATGATACCCTTGCCGAGGATTGTGATTTAACTATGCGCATCCTTAAACAAGGTTATGTGGTGCGCAATTGCGCCGAAGCTATTGCTTATACCGAAGCGCCTGAAAGTATCAATATGTTGCTTAAGCAGCGGTTCCGCTGGAGTTTTGGCGTGATGCAAAGTTTCTGGAAAAACCGAGATGCGCTGTTTAACAAAAAATATAAGTTTTTTGGAATGGTGGGGATGCCTAACATCCTTATTTTCCAAATCATATTACCGCTGTTCTCCCCTCTTGCAGATCTGATGATGCTATTCGCCCTCTTTGGCGAAAAACCGGAGAAGATGTTGCTTTACTACGTGGCATTTGTGGTGGTAGATTTTATAGTAGGCATCATCGCTTTCCGCATGGAAAAGGAGGATTACAAGAAACTCGTGTACATTATTCCGCAGCGATTTATGTGGCGTCAGCTGATGTATTATGTGCTCTTTAAATCCCTGCGCAAAGCGTTAAAAGGCGAATTAAGCGGATGGGGCGTACTTAAGCGTACCGGTAATGTGAAAGTTGATGGTTCGGGCAGTAAAAAAGCGCAGCCGATTTATATCGTAATTGGCGTTGCAATAGTTGCGGTGATCATTTACTTTCTCTATAAACATTATAGTTAGCATTGAAAGGGCCCGTAGTTTGTAACTACAGGCCCTTTCACATTCAGAGAATCGGATAGCGCATTTCTTATCACGCTTTAAGCTCCGGGGTCGATTCAAAAGGTTGCGTCGAAATAAACCTTATTCTATCTATGATACCAAAACAGCTTTTCGCTTGCGGTGTAAATGTATAACGGTTAATATCAGGGCAACTGCTACTAATAATAGTACCCAGGTATCAAGCGGGCAGCCGTTCGGATCATAATCTTCATCGTCAGGGTCACCAGAACAGGGTACTTGTTGTGCAAACGCGGTAGCAATGCTAAAAAGAAAGATAACGACTACCGTAATAACTCTATACGCTTTGTGTATCATACTTTTTATTGCTTGATAAATTTGGCCGAAGCGATGGTCTTTTTAGTACTGTTATCGATAAGCAGAATGCTGTAAAAACCTGTCTGTAATGATGAAACATCCAGTTGACCTGTGTTGGAACTAAAGGCAGCCCTTTTTAAAAGTGATCCCATACTGCTGTAGATATCAACGCCAAAGGTTGTTTTCACAGGTTCGTTTGTGCTGAAGTGCAAATAGTTTGATGTAGGGTTAGGATATACTGTAAAAACATCCGCCCCATTGCTATCCACAGAAATGATCACAACATTTGAATATTTTACGATCCCGTCCAGATCTGTTTGTTTCAGTCGGTAGTAGCCGGTTTTAGCGGTAGCATCAGCAAAACTGTAAGAACCAGAACCTGCCGATTGCGTGGTACTTATCGTCCTGAAATCTTTATCATCTGCACTATATTGTATTTCAAAAGTGATATAGGTAAATTCATTTACGGTGTTCCACTTTATAATATTTGAGTTGATGTTGCGCTGCCCGGTAAAGGCGGTCAAGGCATATGGCGGCAGCGGTTTTTTATTGATAACAATTTCAAAGCGGCTGTTGCCATAAGTGGCCGGAACCTTTTTATCGAGCTTAAACCCGTAGCTATCGTTATTGCGCAAGTTCAGCGAATCGTTTTGAAAATGGTCAAGAAGCCATACATCGTAATACTCGGGTATAGCCGATATATCCACTTTATTTATCTTATAATCGCCGCTTGCAATGTCATTAACGCTCAAAAAAACAGACGTTCTTTGTTTGTTGAGCGGCTGCGAAGCAATAGATACTTCGTGACCATCAGTGGTCATGGCTCCAAATAACACAGTTTGCCCGTTTCCATTCAGATCATCGGCATCCTCGGTCTCCTTGTAATTATTGCTATAAGTGTCAGAGAAACGGAGCTGCGCAATATCGTAATTGGCAGAATCCTGTATCATTTTTAGCGTTATTGCAGGCCTCGGCACTTCCGCTTTAAATGCGATAGTTCCGGGGAGCTTTGTTTTTAAGCCCTCTGTAAATGCGATGGAACTGGAACTGCTATTAGATTTAAGGTAAAACCCCTGCCCGGTTTGTATCGTTACTCCGGCAGATAGATCTTGTGCGATTATGCTGTTGCCGCCAGGTGCAAAAGTGTAAACAAAGGGTGTAGTGCCTGTTAAAGCCGCGGCAGGTATCGTAATATTAGACGGATAAGGGTTGCCGACCAAATTATAACCTGTACCTGAATTAGCTAATGTATAAGTAAATGCCTGCTGGTTAAGCGTGCCCGATTGCAAACCAACCACATTTTTTTCGGGTACGGCAAAAGTATTGGTAGCAGGCGATCTGATCAGTTTTTGGGTAATGTTATGGATATTATCGCCCCTGAAATAAAAATAAAAACCTGAACCAACATTCACAGTTGGAGCAGGTATCAACGTTGTTAACGGAGTAAACAAACCCGTGGCCGTAGTGTAAAATAATATGGTAGGCCCATTGGCCCCATAACTCGCAGGTTGATCAAAGCCGTTAGCGTTGCCGCCGGCTCCGGTAATAAATAAATTGGTTTTTAAACTCGAAAAGTTATATGTCGCGGCCGTGGATACCGGAATAGCGCTGCTATTATTGACCGGTGAGCTCATCAGCCGCCAGCCCCGATTAGCAATGCTGCCGCCTGTAAAATAGCGTTGCACTACAAAAGTACCTGTTAAATTAGTATTGCCGGGGATGCTTCCAATTGAGCCTGTTCCGTTAGCGTCAGAAAGCAAGGTAAATGTTCCGGCTGCATTGTTAAAAGTAACGGGATTTGACGATCCGAATTGGATTGATGCAGTACTGGCCAGGGCTGACAGACCACCGTTTATTTTAAGGATGCCAACTGCAGGAACACCATTGTTCAAAGTAAACACTGCCGCAGAGTCGACATTTAAGCCGTTGTTAACCGTAATAGTTTTACCATTGAGATTTAACAATACAGCACTCGCGGCCGAACTGGTTGAACCTAAACTACCTATCTCGAGGTTACCAATTGTGATATTAGGGCCTGAATTGTTATTTATAGGGTTGTTATTGTTGGTGTAACTTATATAACCTATCCGTACGTTATCTTTACTACTGGTAATGCCGGGCGCAGTTGAGGTTGACACGCCATTTTTTAACCAGTTTGTGACAACGGTCCAGTTGCTGTTGGTGGCCCCTGTCCAATCATATATCGGCACGCCGAGCGAAAACTGCTGGCCATCGGTATTTGATGTACCTATTGTAGCACCGGAATTAAGAGCGAGCGATTTGTAAGTAAATTGAAAAGTTGTTGGGCTACTGACTGGCGTAAGCCAATCAGCCATGATGAAATAATAGGTGGTTTGGTTAAACGGGAGCGTTTCAGGAGGCGTAGTAGATGGCGTGGTCAGATCTAACTTAAATACATTAGTGGTTAAAGTTATCGTGCCGCCAACCAGGTTGGCCGGGACGGCCGTAGCGCTTGTAAAAGTACTGGACGTTGATCTGTAAACCCTGAAGTTGCTAAAAGCAGCCGGGCTGATAGCCGTCATATTCAACTGAATATTACTGATCGCCGTTTGACTACCCGTATTGGTCAATGAAAAGCCGTATAAAACTATGTTTGTTTGGTTTAAAGTTAAAGTGGTACGTGAAATACCATTACCACTGGAGCCCACTGTATTTTGGCCCGTTAACATAATTGTAGGCGTGGCAAACGCTATAGGATAACCATTAATAACCGATTGGGGCGGATTTACCGTTTGAGCAGTAAATGCTGATCCCCCTGAGATCTCGGTGTAAGCTACCGCATGCGGATTAAGGGAGAATGTTACTGCATTAGGATAGCTTTTAAAATTGCTGTTAAAGTTAATGTAAACAAAAAAATTCCTCGTAATGCTGCCTGTTGCCGATGGCGGTGTAAAGTCAAGCGGAGTATTAAAATTGAGATTTATAGTTGAGGAATTGCTACCCACAGCATTGGTAGTAGGCACCGGAGTGTTTGTGCCCGAATTAAAATCTGTCCCATTGTTCTCAACCACATAAACATCTGAAGTACTAAAAAAAGGAGCAGAAGTTCCGGATAATGCCGCTGATAACGCCACCTGGGTTACCAAAGCCTTGTTATTGGCAACCGTTATAGAAAAACCAAAAACACAAATTCCCTGCTGCGTATAGTAAATATCATTTACCTCAATGCCGTTGTCTTTTGGAACGTTATTTCCGGTAACTGTTACAATAGCGGGGTTGGTCCATGTGTAGGTAGGCCCGGTGATGGGTGTTATTGTAGTGGTATTAACTTGTGATAAATTAAAATTGAAGCTGGTTGGCGATGGTGTTGGCGCATTCCCCCCAACATCAAAAGTGACCACCAGAAAAAAACTTGCCGGGGTGGAATTTATAGCCTGGCTAAAATTGCTTATCGTCAATGTATTTGAACCTGGGCCACTAACAACAAAGCTGGTCGAGGTGCCGGTCACAACAATACCTGTACCTGCAGCATAAGTTGCATTTACGCCATTTATTCGAACCAGAGATATACTGCTGCTGGTTTTAGTGAAATAGTTTAAAATATTCTGATTACAATTGAATGTCAATGACGTCAATGCAGAACCCACGGGGTCGGTCAGCGTGACACCCAATACCGCGATACGTTGCCCGCCGGATATATCAGTCGGAGAAGTTAAACCATTGGTGTTCGCCGTCGCTATTATGGCCGCTTGTGTTTTAACAAAAGCGGCAATTAATATTACAGAAACGAATAGATATTTAAATAGATGTTGTTTCAAGCTTAGGGTTTTTCCCTAAGATTTGCAAAGATGGTGCTAATGGCCAGGTTGTTATTTATTGCGTGTGTGGTGTAAAATTGCGTGAAAGAAAAAAGCGAGAAATAAAATTTTCTTAATGATTTAATTCGATATAAGAGATACTTAATTTATCGTACCGCTTATTAAATGTTGTTTTTACAGATACATTTCAAATGTTGTGTGTTCATGAGAATGTCTAATTGTCGATGAAACTGTATAACAAACGAGAAATCAATATGATCAATGAATAAAGCTTGTAGCTATCAAAATTGGGCAAGCTAAAACTTCAATTTAAAACGTGTATTTTTTTTCCCGATACAGGCAAGGAAATACACATATCGAAATTCTTCGAGTGCTTTATTTGCTCTATTACGTAATAATTTTATATAATTGACGGACTTGTTGATTTTATAACAGATACCTGACAGTCAGTTTATTACACCACTACTAAAGCTGCCTAATATGCGAGGAATAGCGAAATTAGTTTTCAGCCCAATAACATGGCACAGTAGCAATACAAGAATGCACCACTGTCCGGAATCAGCCGCTTTCCGAAGTCTCTGACTTTGGACTACTATGCCTGTAGTTTGTAACTACCGACCACTACTCTTTTTCGATCAAACAAACAGCATAAGCCACAACACCTTCTTCGCGGCCTATAAAGCCCATTTGTTCATTAGTGGTAGCTTTAATAGAGATATCTTCTTCACTGATAGCCGCAGCTTCGGCTATATAGGTTTGCATGGCGGGGATATGCGGATTGATCTTTGGCGCTTCAAGGCATATCATAGCATCGATATTACCGATCACAAAACCCTTTTCTTTGATCAGGGCAACCACATGCTGTAAAAGGATCAGGCTGCTGATACCCTTCCAGCGATCGTCTTTATTTGAAAAATGAAAACCTATATCACGCAGGTTTGCAGCACCCAGCAGGGCATCGCAAATTGCGTGTAACAATACATCAGCATCTGAGTGTCCATAAGCACCCGCATGGTGCTCAAGTTTAACTCCGCCTAAAACAAACGGGTGATTTTCTTTTAACTGGTGTACATCAAACCCAAAACCTACCTTAATTTTACCCATTATCTTCTTGAAGCATTTATTGTACCGCCAAAACTTGCCGACAAAGTGAAGCGCAAAGTATTGGCAAGGGCACTATTTTGCTGGCTGGCTGCCAGATACGAAAAATCAAAATCAAAAACACTGTATTTAAACCCTATCCCCATGGTAACATAATGCCTGTCGCCTTTGTTAGGGTTTTCGTAAAAGTAGCCTGCCCTTACGGCAAATTGCTTATTATACCAATATTCAACACCCGGCGAAAAGCTGATTTCTTTCAACTCTTCACTAAAGCCACCCGGTGCATCACCAAACGATTGAAAAAGGCCGGCAGGCACAGATACATTATCATCCTTCCCTTTTATAATATTACCATTCACATCGCGCAGCGGCGGAGTTGGTACCAGCAGCTTGTTAATATCAAAGGTTGCGGTAAACTCATTAACATCGTCCAATTGCCAGGTATTGGCTACGCCTAATTTTAAGTTACCAGGTAAAACATATTTA
>Ga0163162_10002070_pt1 | contig 18850 bp, 18 predicted proteins | sample S55metaG_FD_115310 | JGI IMG/M metagenome (GOLD analysis project Ga0163162, IMG submission 115310) | Switchgrass rhizosphere microbial communities from Kellogg Biological Station, Michigan, USA - S5-5 metaG | ecosystem: Host-associated > Plants > Roots > Rhizosphere > Soil | place: USA...
GTGGTTGGCTATGTGTTTGTTAAATGAGTGCCCGTCCAGCCGAAGAATAGGTTGTTCAGGAAGATCGACGCGCTGTTCCTATGCTTCCGTTCTCTGGGAAGAATTCAAGAATCTGCGCTCGCCGAGCCTTCTCTCGCGGCTTCATCTTTCCATACGCTCGCACATTCGCTGCAGGCCTTTTTCCAAAACGCTTGTGCGTCTGCTGCGCATAGTTTGGGTTGTTCAGCCGGTCCTCGCGCATCTTGATTATGAGGTAGATCGTGGTGTCGCGGAGAGCGCGCAGCCCATCGAGATCATCGCCTGTGTCCTGAAAGGCGGTCTCGGCCATGGCGTGTAGCTGTTTTAGGTTGGCGACCAGTTTGTCGTTCTCCATGAATAGCTCCGCGAGCGGTGTGAGGGCCTCTTCTGCTCCAGTCATATGGTTCATCGTTATTCTCCTAGAGCTCATGTTTGCATTTGAATGCAGACTCAGTCGTTGTTCAATGAAGGGTATGTACTTGCTCTGAAGCAAGCAGCTTTGGAGAACGCGGGATGGTTGTGAAGACGGAGAAGTGGAGTGACGAGCAGATTCAGGCGGCCACGGAGAAGGTGACCGAACGCATGAAGGGGAAGCTTGGCGACCTGCTGGCGACGGCTGTGGAGATTCAGTGTGAGTTGACCGAGATGCTGGACCGGCAGGAGACGAGTTCCGAAGCAGCGCCGAGTGCACATGAACTACCGCTTCGATGGCCTCTGGCTCATCTTCTTCCAGGGGGTTATTAGAAGTATCGAACTTCTTTAGGCGACTCTGGACATTATTCTATTTTCCGATGCAGAAGGTGCTGAAGATCAGGCGCAGGATGTCCTCGGTGGTGGTGGTTCCGGTGAGCGCATCGAGGGATCCCAGGGCATCGTAGAGGTCCAGCAGGAGCATCTCGTGGGGGATTTTGGTGACTGCTGCTTCGCGGGTTCTTTCGAGCGCGGCCAGCGCTTTGGAGATGGATTCGCTCTGCCGCAGATTGGTGACGAGAGCCGTCTCCTGAGCCGGAGCGCCATGGGTGGCAGCCTTCAGGATCGCCTGGCGGAGGTCGGCGATTCCTTCGCCGGTCATTGCAGAGGTTCGAATGGTGGGAATACTGGATTCGCTGGGAAGCTCTGATCTGTCGAGGTCGACTTTATTTGCGGCGACGAGCATCGGCCTGTCGCGAAGAGCGTCGATTGTGGCTGCGTCTTCGGGGTGAGGGCCAGCGGTTGCATCCACCACGACGAGGACGAGGTCGGCGTCTGCCATGGCCTCGCGTGACTTTGCGATGCCGATGGTCTCTGCCTCGTCGCTTGCCTCGCGCAGGCCTGCGGTGTCGATGAGCTCTACGGGAATGCCTTCGATGGAGACTCGCTCGGTGACGAGGTCGCGTGTGGTTCCGGGGGTCGCGGTGACGATGGCGCGGTCGCGCTGGACGAGGCGGTTGACGAGCGATGACTTGCCGACGTTGGGCCGGCCGACGATGGCGAGGCGCAGGCCGTCGTGCACGATGCGTCCGTAACCAAAGCTGCGCTCGAGGTGGCGCAGGGGAGCCTGGATGGCGGCGATGCGGGTGACGATCTCTTCGGTGGGCATGGTGTCGATGTCGTCTTCGGCGAAGTCGACGCCTGCCTCGAGCGAGGCGATGAGTGCGACCAGTTGCTGCTTGACGGGAGCGACCTGGCGCGAGAGGGCGCCACCGAGTTGCTGGGCGGCGACGCGGGCCTGATGGAGTGTGGAGGCTTCAATGAGATCGCGAACGGCCTCGGCCTGGGTGAGGTCGATGCGGCCGGCGAGGAAGGCGCGCTCGGTGAACTCTCCGGGTTGGGCGAGACGTGCGCCGGCGTCGATGCACTTCTTCAGGAGGTAGTCGAGCAGGACGGGGGAGCCGTGGCAGGCGATCTCTACGACGTCTTCACCGGTGTAGGAGCGAGGCGCCTGGAAGTAGGTGGCGACGATCTCGTCGAGGGGATCGCCGGTTGCTGCGTCGATCAATTGGCCGTAGCGGGCTCGTCCGGCGTCGAGAGGACGGGCGAGGCGAACAAGGCCCTCGGCGATGCTGCGGGCGTGAGGGCCGGAGAGGCGCACGACACCGATGCCTCCGCGACCGGGAGGCGTGGAGATGGCGACGATGGTGTCCGGGGTCAGGTGCGGCTGCTCACTCATGTGATGGCGAAACTTACTCTATTTCATCATCAGATAGAGGGTGTTTGACGAGGAGGAAGTTTCATATAGGAAAAATTGGTTGTCCACTCGTTATCTCGGGTCGTTAGAATGGTGCCGTTGAACAATCGACTCTACTTGGATTGAGGAAATGATGAAACTGAGATTTGCCCTTGCAGGGTGCTTGCTCATCGGCTCGTTTGGCGTTGCCGGAGCGCAGGAGAGCTACTTCACCAACTGGCCCGCAGGCACCAGCCCGCAGGAGGTTGGCAAACAATTGTCCGACCACTTCGTGACCAGTCCCCATCAGTACACGAAGACGATTCACTATTCGGAGATCTGCACCTGGTATGGCGCGCTGAAGTTTGCCGAGCTTACGCATGACACGGCGCTGCGCGATGCGCTGATCAAGAAGTTTCAGCCGCTGATGCCCGGTGGGGCCGAAGCGGAGCGTCGTCCTGTGCGGCGGCACGTGGATGATTCGATCTTTGGAGTGGCACCGCTGGAGATGGCGCGGCAGACCAAGGACCCCGCATTGTTGAAGGAAGGACTGTGGTGGGCAGATCGTCAGTGGGAGAATCCGCAGGCGGATGGCCTCTCCGCAGAGACACGCTACTGGATCGATGACATGTACATGCTCACGATGCTGCAGCTTGAGGCGTATCGCGCGACGGGCGACAAGAAGTATCTCGACCGCGACGCGAAGGAGATGTCGTCGTATCTGGATAAGCTGCAACAGCCGAATGGCCTCTTCTACCACGCTCCGGATGTGAAGTACTTCTGGGGACGCGGCGATGGCTGGGTTTCGGCGGGCATGGCTGAGATGCTGAGCGAGCTGCCGGCGAACCATCCCGAGCGTGCGCGCATTATGAAGGGCTACAAGCTGATGATGAGCTCGCTGCTGAAGTACCAGGGCAAGGACGGCATGTGGCGCGAGCTGATCGACAAGGACGATGCGTGGCCAGAGAGCTCGTCGTCTGCGATGTTCGCCTTCGGTATGATCATGGGCGTGAAGCACGGCTGGCTGGACGCAGCGACCTACGGTCCGGCGGCGCGCAAGGCATGGATAGCGGTGGTGGGGTATGTCGACCAGAACCACGACGTGACGCAGGTATGCGAGGGCACGGGCAAGAAGGACTCGCTTGACTACTACTACCAGCGCAAGCGCAGGACAGGCGACTTCCATGGGCAGGCACCGGTGCTGTGGACGGCAACGGCGCTGTTGCGTGAAGGCGTAAAGTAGCGGTGTACAGGGATATTGTTCATCAAAAGACGGGGCCCATGCGGCCCCGTCTTCTTTGCATCGTGCTCTAATTCTTCCGTGAGCAACAGGGCCATTCCTTCCATTCAGAAGATCCGACTGGCCCGCAGGCTTGTCCGGCACCACCTTCCTCTCGCCTTCGCAACCATGACGGTAGTCATGGTTCTCTACGCAACGCGGCCCTATCGCGACTGGGTCTCACGCGCCAGCTTTGCAACCGCATATCCCGCGTTTGTGCTGCTGGCGGCGACGCTATGGATAGGCCCGTGGAGCCTGTTCCGCGGCAGGCGCGGCCCGATCTCCACCGACCTGCGCCGCGACATCGGAATATGGGCCGCAATCGTCGGGCTCATGCACGCCGTCATCGGACAATGCGTTCATCTGAGAGGGCGGCCCTGGCTGTATTACGTCTACGGCAAGAGCGGTCACGTACTGCCCTTCCGGCATGATCTCTTCGGCTGGGCGAACTACACAGGCCTCTTTGCTGCACTTGTACTTCTTGCGCTCGTTGCCACATCGAACGATCTCTCGCTAAGAGTGCTCGGCACGCCACAGTGGAAGAAGCTGCAGCGCTGGAACTACGTCTGCTTTGTTCTGGCCACTATCCATACGCTGCTGTACCAGACATCGGAAAAGCTGCATGGGCCCTTTGTGACGGTTGCCGTGCTGAGCGTAAGCCTTACTCTGCTGATCCAGTTCGCCGGAGTGTATCGAAGGCGCTCGTCTGTCACTCCCTGAACGGAATGCCTTTACGGCAATCGCCCGCGAAGCAGGGGACTCCCATAGCGACTATGAAAAGACCTGCTTCGTTTCCTTGTTCCTTTGCCTCCTCCACCTTTCGATGGATGCCCCGCTCCGCGTGAGTCGATAGCATTGCGCGGGTATAACAAAACAGCGAGGATGCGACCGATAGAACAGCGCAAACAGATGGGTCTGGCAGGCGCGACCGCCGTCGTGATGGGCGAGGCAATCGCGCTGGGCATCTTTCTGACTCCGGCGGCGATGGCTCGCTCTCTGGGCTCGCCTGTGTTGCTTGCCTCGGTTTGGTGCGGCATGGGCCTGGTCGCGTTGTGCGGAGCACTTTGCTATTCGGAGTTATCTGTCCGGTTTCCCGTCATCGGTGGCGAATACATCTATCTTCGCGAAGGCTACGGCGGCCGCATCGCGTTTCTCTACGGCTGGATGTCGGCGGCAGTGATGGATCCGGGTGTTGCGGCCGCACTAGCGGTGGGAGCAACACCTTACGTTCTTGCGCTCGGCGGTCGTACGGGTACTGCGCCGCTTTGGATTCCGGCGCTGATTCTCCTCGCACTGGGCGCGTTGAACTATGTAGGCACCAGCCTGAGCCGCAACCTGATGACGACGCTCAATCTTCTGAAGATCGCTGTGCTGGTCTGCATGGTGGCGTGGGCATTTCTTTCAGGACATGCCACGATCCACAACGTTCTTCCGCTGGGTGGGCGGCGCACGGGTTCAGATCCGATCTTCGCTGCAGTTGCCGGAGCGACGATCAGCGCGTTCTTCAGCTTTGGCGGGTGGTGGGAGGCAGGCAAAGTCGCGGGAGAGATTGAGAATCCGCGACGCAATATGCCGCTTGCGTTCGTGGGGGGCGTTTTGCTGGTGACTGCGGTGTACCTGCTGGTGAGCTTCGCATTCCTCGCGGTGGTTCCGCTGGAGAGCATCGTCTCCAACACGGCGTTTGTGGCGCAGTTCGGCGAGGCGCTGTTTGGATCGACGGGGAGCAGGATCCTTTCAGGCTGCGTTCTTCTGTGCGTAGCCGGTGGACTGATGGCCCTGACCATGGCTGCGCCGCGCGTCTACTATGCCATGGCAAAAGACGGAGCGTTCTTTGCACGCTTCGGGCGGCTGCATCCTCGCTTCGGTACTCCAGCAAACGCTGTGCTGCTGCAGACGGTAATGGCGCTGCTGGTGCTGTGCCTGGGAGCGTTCGACCGCATCCTGTCGTTCGTCATCTTTTCGGCGATCTGTTTTTTGGCGCTGTCGGTTTCGACGCTCTTTCGCGTGCGAGAACCGGTGCGGCACTGGTGGTTTCCGGCAGCACCCATTCTCTTTCTCCTCGGATGCGTTGTAATCGACACCATGATCCTGATGCACGATCCCATTCCCGCCCTTATCGGATTAGCTATCGTGCTATGCGGCGATCCTGTTCGCAGACTCGCACAGCGCAACGCAGCACAGCCTGTGCAGCAAATTCCCTCCTGAAAGGACATCGTCACCATGGCACACATTCAGCTTCCCGAAGGACTCCCAGGAATACGCGGCGCTATGGCGTTTCGGCCTGAGACGGCGCGACCGCTGAACGATCTGGTGGAGGTGCTGTTGCATGCTCCGAACTCGCTCACTCCCGGCGAGCGTGAGCTGATCGCCACCTATGTCTCGTCGGAGAACGACTGCTACTACTGTCAGACGATTCACGGCATGATCGCCGCGGCATGTCTCGATGGTGATGAGTCGCTCGTTCACAAGGTGAAGTCAGACTTCCTGAACGCCGACATCTCAGACAAGATGAAGGCGCTCCTTGTGATCGCGGGCAAAGTGCAGAAGGGCGGAAAGAACGTGACCTCCGATGACGTAGCCCACGCACGCGAGCAGGGCGCGACCGACACTGAGATTCACGACACGGTGTTGATTGCCGCGGCTTTCTGCATGTTCAACCGCTACGTTGATGGCCTCGGCACGACGCAGCCCCGCGACGAAGAGATGTACCGCCAGCGCGGGAAGTGGATTGCACGCGATGGATATGTCGAGGTCAGCAAAGAGTATCTTCCCGCGACAACAGAGTGACGCTTTAAGGAGAACGTATGCCCCACATTGCACTTCCCGAAGGACTTCCTGGTATCAGCAGCGGCTTCGCCTTTCGTCCGGAGACGGCTAAGCCCATGCGCGAGCTAGCGCACGTTCTTCTGCACGGGCCCAACTCGCTTACTCCCGCGGAGCGAGAGCTGATCGCCACCTTCGTCTCGAATCGCAATGACTGTTTCTTCTGTCAGACGAGTCATGGCGCTGCAGCCACTGCGCACCTCGGCGGCAATAGCACCCTTGTCGATGATGTGAAGAAGGACTTTGAGAGCGCCGCCGTGTCACCCAAGATGAAGGCTCTGCTTGCGATTGCCGGGAAGGTTCAGAAGGGCGGTAAACACGTTACTGCAGAGGACATCGGTCACGCCCGTGGGTTGGGTGCGACCGATACCGAGATCCACGATACCGTGCTGATTGCCGCGGCGTTCTGCATGTACAACCGCTACGTCGATGGCCTGGCGACGTGGCAGCCCGAAGACCCTACGATGTATGCCACCATGGGCGAACACCTTGCAACGCACGGCTATATCACTCCCTCGATCAAGCCATGAAGTTTGTAGAGACTTGAGGCACGAGCGTAGTCAGGGGTAGGCGGGAATATACTTCTTCACAACCCCATCATGAAGCGCCACGTCATCATCTTCGGTCTCGTTGGCGGCCTCCTTATCGCCATCCTCCAATACACCGAATACCGGTTCGTCGTCATCGAGCACTCTGTCGAGCTCTATGGAGCGCTTGTCGCCATCCTCTTCGCGACCTTCGGTATCTGGCTCGGCCTCCGCATCACGCGCAGTCGCGAAACCGTCCGCGAAACGGTTGTGGTGAGAGAAGTGCTTATCCCCACGGAAGCCCCCTCCCGCGAACCCTTCGCTCCTAATACGGCCCGCCAGCAGAGCCTCGGTATCACGGCACGCGAGCTCGAAATCCTCACCTTGGTCGCCCGCGGCTTAAGCAATCGCGAGATCGCCGCGCAGCTTTTCGTCTCCGAAAACACCGTCAAGACACACTGTGCCCGCACCTTCGACAAGCTAGGAGCTGCGCGCCGCACCCAGGCCGTCCAGCGCGGCAAAGAACTCGGCCTGCTGCCGTGACCGCGTCACTCAAACCTGACCGCGTCACCCGAAAGCACGATTTCCGCTCCATTCCTGCAAAATCATCCGAAAGGATGACGACATCCGACCCCGTTACACTGCATCGTGACTTCACTCTCATTCGCAGCAGGAGTCTCATATGAAGAAGATCGTCCTCACCTTCGGCCTCATCGCCGGCCTCATCATCTCGGTCCTTATGGGCTGCTCGCTTCTCCTCGCCGACAAGATCGGCTCCGGCCACAGCATGGCTCTCGGCTACACCATCATGGTGGCGTCGTTCCTGCTGATTTACTTCGGCATCCGCAGCTACCGCGACAACACCCTTGGCGGCCAGATCTCCTTCGGCCGCGCCTTCGCGTGCGGCATCCTGATCACTCTCATCACCAGTGTCTGCTATGTCGCCATGTGGGAGATCCTGTACTTCAACTTCATGCCCCACTTTATGGACAGCTACTTCGCCGCACAGATCCACAAGGTCCAGTCCTCCGGACTTGACCCAGCCACCACCGCGGCACAGGTCGCTGCCATACAACACTCTCAGCAGCTCTACCAGAACCCCTTCGTCAACATGGCCTACACCCTCATGGAACCCCTGCCCGTCGGCCTGATTATCACGCTTATTTCTGCTTCTATCCTCCGCCGCAAAGCCCCTGTCAAACCCGTCGCCGCTCCCGCAGTCATCACCACATGAATCAAAAGGCCGGGGCTTAAGCCCCGACCTTCCTTCTTGAACTGTCTGACCCTAAGTGCGGAACAGGCTCTAGAGCAAGCTTCCGGTCACGCGAGAGATCCCCCACAGCTTGAGAGCCTCTTCCGCGATGACGTCGGGCATTTCTTCGGGGAAGAAGAGCTTTGCACCTTCGATGCGACGTACGCCTCGTGAACCGGGAAGGGTCTGGTTGAGCCAATCGGCCCACTTCGCATCGAAGAAGATGTCCGCGGTGGCCCAGACCATGTGCGCGGGCTTTGCAAACTGCTTGAGCTGCTCACGTATGGGGACGAGCAGGTTGGGCTCGAGGGCAAGAAGATAGCGGCTGAACTGCTCCTTGCGTACCGGCGAGCTGACGAGCGGGGCGAAGTAGCAGTCGATGGTGGCGTCGGCCAGCTGTGCCGGATGCGTGTAGGCGATGCCGAGCCCCTTGTCGGTGCGAGCAAAGTTTTTGTCGGCGATCTGCGGTGCGATGAATCTATCGGCGACGCCTGGCTTGTGCGCTGACTGGATAACAGGGAGGAAGGCTGCGGGCGGACTGTCCTCATCGACGTCGCAGTTGGTGAGCAGCAGCGAACGCACGCGCGAGCCGTGACGCGCCACGAAGAGTTGCGCGATGAGTCCGCCGCTGTCGTTTGCGACGAGATCGACCTCATCGATCTTCAGGTGGTCGAGCAGGGCTGCAAGCATGTCTGCTTGTGCAGGGAGCGAGAGGTCGGCGTCCGCAGAGACCTCGCTGTAGCCGAGGCCCATGAAGTCTGCCGTAATGCAACGGCGGTAGGGCGAGAGGCGCTCCAACGCTCCGCGCCACTGATAGCCGTTCAATGGAAAGCCATGCAGAAAGAAAGCTACCTGGCCATGGCCGCGCTCGACGTAGGCGATGCGGCCCATGGGCAGATTGGCGAAGCGGCGCATGTGGTGGAACTGCTTTACGTCGATGCTGCCTTCTTCCGTCTTGAGGAGAGGGTTGACAACGACAGCCCCTCCGCCCAATCCCATCGCGACCTCTGAGAGAAGTGACGCGCCTACACCAAATGTTCCTCGTAAAAATTCCCGTCTCATCATCTGTTCCTCTCCATTGCCGGACACCGGCTACAGAGACGATTCTCTTCAGGCCCAGGCGCAACGTCGCACACGCATCGCCGGAAAAGAGCACAAAGTGATGGAAATCGTTTTGGGGCTAGTCAGTCGCGGTGAAGATCATGCGCTCGGCGAAGATACGCTTCATCTGCAGAGGCGAGAAGCCGGTGGAGCGCTGCATGTGACGGGCGAGGTGGCTCTGGTGGGTGAAGCCAGCGCAGAGCGCGATCTCAGCGATGGACTGGCCTTCGCGCATCAGCAATGACTTCGCGCGCTCCACCCTGCGTTCGATTACATACTGGTGCACGGCAGTTCCGACAGACTCGCGGAATCCGGCACGGAAGTGCGAGACACTCATCTCAGCGACGGTGGCGAGGCGCGATAGCGATAGTTCTTCAGAGAGCTGCGCTTCAATGAATTCCAGCACACGTCTGAGCCTTCGCCCGTCGAGGCCACCCGAACGGCGTTGCTCAACTGAGGTCGAGCTGTGCCCCGCAACGAGGCGTGCTGCTGCGGAGAGTGCGAGACCGTCGAGGTAGAGCGAGCCTGAGGGTGAGCCGAGTTCCAACTCGCTCTTCATTGCCCAGGCAATGCTCTCCAGCTGGCGGTCGCGGGCCATGAAGCGATTGCGCAGCTCGATGTTCTGTGGGTGCGATCCGTTCTCTTCGGCGATGCGATTCAGCAGGGTTTGCGAGAAGACCATCAGCACGGCGCGGTCGTTCTCATCATGCATCTGCCATACGGACGGTATGCCAACGGGGATGATGTCGATATCGCCATGAACGGCCGAGCCTGTGTGACTGAGACCTGCACGCCGGCAGGACATACGCGCTGCCCTGCCGATGTGAATGGAGACCAGAGCGGTGTCCATCTCTGGGACTTCGAGGATGCCGCTGGAATCGCTGCGGAGCTGCACGGCGAATCCATCCGCAGTGCGCTGGTGCGCGTGGATGCGTGCCTGCGATAACTCGCCCACTTCTCGACTCATTCGCAAACCTCCGTGCGAGCGAACACAACTTGTTGAGACTATCTCAGCAGATGCTCGCAGACCGCGCGGGTCGCGGAAGTTCGTCACAAAATTGTTGTTTAGCTTGTGGGAGAAGGCGGCGGTGGCGCCCGGTGTGCGCCTGCGGTTGTACCTCCCCGAAGTCCTGCAAGAATCTGCGTGAGAAAATCGTTGGCCGCGCCAGGATTGCTCGGAACGAACAGCGTATTTGTACCAGCGCGAGTCCCTATTTCTTTCAAGGTGTCAAAGTATTGGGTCAGCAGTACGAGCGCCATCACGTCTTCGGCCGTCGCCCCGGGCACTGCCTCTCGGAAGTGTTCGATCGAGGAGCGCAGACCATCGATAATTGCCTGCCGCTCGGCGGCGATACCCTGACCCTGCAACGCCTTCGAGGCTGCCTCGGCCTCGGCCTGTTTCACCTTCAGGATCTTTTCTGCCTCACCTCGCGCCTGCGCCGCAACTTGTGCTCGCTGCGCCGCGTTGATGTCGTTCATCGCCGACTTTACTTTCACATCGGGAATGATGTCAGTCACAAGCGCGGTGAGAATATTAAAGCCAAAGCCTGACATGATCGAATCCAATTCGACCTTGACCGCGACCGAGATGCCCGACTGCTGCTCGAATGTCTCGTCCAGCGTCAGCTTCGGCACATGCCCGAGGATCGAGTTGAAGACGAAGCTCTCGATCTGCTTCTGCGGACTCGACAGCTTGTAGAAGGCGTCGAAGATCTTGTCTTCCAGCACCTGGTACTGGACGCTTACAGGAATCTGCACAAAGACGTTGTCGCGCGTCTTCGTCTCCACAGAAAACTGTGCCTGCTTGACCTGCAGATCGACAATAAATGCGCGCTCCGCAAATGGAATGAGCACGTGCAGCCCTGGACGCACGATGCGATTGAACTTGCCGAACCGTTCGACCACACCTGCAGTGTAGGTGCGTACCGTAAACAGCGTCTTCAGCACGGCGACCAGCACAATCACTGCGCCGATGATCAACAGGACCAGCAGAAAGGTATTCAGGATATCCATAAAGCCTCGTCACGCAAAACGTTTGGTGCTGCGAGAATACACGAGGCTGCTATCTCGGCATTGGAGCTATCGGCTGTAGTTTCCGGCGTGAAGCCGGAAGTCGACACGGATAACCGTTGCCACGTCCACCGGACTTCCGTTTAACAGATAGGGACGGTAGCGCCACTTCAGCACGGCTTCTTCTGCCGCCGAGCGGAGTTGTTTCTCACCCTGGATCACGCGAACGTGGTCTACCGCCCCGCTCTTTGAGATGACAGCTTCCATCACAACAGGGCCTTGAATCCCTTCAGCTTTTGCCACCTCTGGATAGGCTGGAACTCGCGAGGCGACGAGATTGGCGTCCATCACGCCGGGCGCGACCCGGACCGTGTCTGAATCCTGTATCAGCCTGGCACCGGTGGGTTCGTTGGGCGACTGGTCTACACGTGCACGTCCGACAGCCTCGCGGCTCCTGCGATCCTTTAGTTCAACAGATGCGGGTAGCTCAGCAGATGCGGGGGGAACTGGCTGTGCCTCAACCGGAGCGGGGGTTGGCGCAGCAGTCGGAGGTAAAGCACTCGCTTCACGCGCTGGGGCATTCTTCTGACTGCTGTTATCGACGGACGATGCTGGCGCAAGAGAGACCTGATCGCTGGACTCCGTTTTTGCGGTGGCCTCGCGCTTCAGAACATTCAGGCGTTCTACAAACGCGTCGTACTGCTCGCGCAACGCAGGAGCATATCGAGCCATTGCCTCCTGGCCTGCCTCTGTCCGCGCATAGAAGAAGCCACCAAGGGCGAGAGCCAGCAAGACCATAGCGGCAACGGCAACGTTCCTGCCCCGGTTGCTGCCTTCATTCTGTGCAGCATACGCAGAGAGCGGAACCGCGATGGACGGATCATCGTCCGGATCGGGCGGTGCGAAGCCACGTTGCGACAATGTGTGCGCTGGCCGTGGCGTAAAGATCTCAGCTTCGATTCTCTCTCGTCTTCGCTGCTCTTCAACCTCCATGAGAGGCGCTGAGGCGATGGGAGCCGTCGGAGGCACAGGTGATTCCTTCCATGCCTGCCTTGGTGTCACTACAGGTGCCTGCTCTTCCAGGTCTTCTTCTTCTTCGTGGAGATGCGGTTTGTCGAATGCCTCCAGCAGAGGTTCGTCGACTTCAGTCTCAGGTGTTGTGACAGGCTGTACGAGCTGCTCATCGATGGCTGCCAGTTGCTCCCTCAATTGCGCGCTGGTCTGCTCGATGCGCGACAATGCTTCGCCGATCGATCGCCTTGCGACAAGCGTATCGTCGAGCGACGCCAATTTTGTTCGCGATTCGCCCGCAGCAGGCGTAGCCCATCCCTGCGTCATCACGACGACAGCTGCACCCGGACGCGTAGGCTTTGCTTTCCTTTTGCGTGCGGCCAGCAATTCGTCTTCCGGCGCGGTGATTGCATCCGGAAGATCAGCCGGGAGCCCAACGTCCACGCCGGCAAGGAGCTGCCTCAGCTGTTCGACAGTAGGCTCATTCTCAGGTGGTAACGAAGCAACGTCCATTCCGGTTGCCGCTTCAACGAGTACGTCGAGCGTCTCGTCGTCGCTGAGATCGCCTCGTTCCCGCGCACTGAGATCACCCACGAACGCCCAGAAGTCCATGGCGAAGTGCCTGTCTTCCCTGACGCTCGTAATCAGATCGCTCAGGTTCTCCGGCTCGCCGAATACGACCTTATGCATGTCATATAACGAACGAACCCTTTTAACCGCCTGGCCGTGTCGTTCGATGAGGTCCGATTCGCCCGTATTCGCTTTCATCTCTTTCATCACGTCGTCGCTCCATGCACACTTCCCCCACCTCATTGGATGCCTGCTTGCGTGCGCGGGCTGTCACCACGCAGTAAATCAAAGATCTCCCGTGACAGCAGCGACATAGAGCTATGGCAGTCGCAAATTTGTTGCATTAGCCGCCTGAAGCGGTGGAAAACTTCTCCTACGCCTTCAAGAAAGAATCGCGACACACAAGTCGCTGATTACAAGCGGTCTGCATAAAGACGCTACACTTAACCTCGACATGGATCTCAAGCAGCTGAACGATCACTTCGGTATCCCCAACATTCTTCACTTCGAGCTGCACAATGGACTCGTCCGCGCTGTCGCGACTACTCCCACTGCGAGCGCCACCATTTATCTGCAGGGTGCGCACCTTACGCACTGGAAGCCCGCGGACCAACAGCCGGTTATTTTTATGAGCCGCAAGAGTGACTTCGCCCCTGGTAAGCCGATTCGTGGTGGAGTCCCGATTGCTTTCCCATGGTTTGCCACCGACTCAAAGGCAGACCGCTATCAGGGCAAGCCCGGCCCCTCGCACGGCTTCGCCCGGATTCAGGAATGGACACCTTCCTTTGCCGCTCTCGCAGGAGACGATCTCCATCTCACCTTCACACTCGCGCCGAGCGAACTCAGCCGGGAGATGGGCTTTGACCACTTCCGTCTCGCCTTCGAACTGACGATCGGCCGCACGCTGACGATGAAGCTTGCTGTCGCGAATGATGCCAGCACTCCGCTTGTCTTCGAAGAGGCACTGCATACCTACTTCTGTGTTGTCGATGTGCACGAGATCTCGGTCACCGGCCTTGAACCGACCAGCTTCATCGACAAGACCGACAACTTCAAGGTGAAGCCCGCAGCGAATGCTCCACTTGTCTTCACTGGCTTTACCGATCGCGTCTATCCGAACACCACAGCGACCTGCATCATTCAGGACTCACCGGGAAGGCGCGCCATTCAGGTGGAGAAGCAGAACTCCAACACCACCGTCGTCTTCAATCCGTGGAAGGAACTGCCCGACATGGGACCGGATGAGTGGCACGAGATGGTCTGCGTAGAGACAGTCAATGCCGGTCCTAACACGATCACACTCGCGCCCGGAGCCAGCCACGTAATGCAGGCACACATTGCCATCAAGGGTATAGCAGCCTCACGCTAGTTCTTCGCTCTCGTCTCGGCGCTACCGTCCGGCTGACCCACCTTCACGATGTAGATCGTGTTCAGGTGGGGGCTTAGCCACGTTCGATAGGTGACTGGCGCGAAGCCAGCGGGGCCAAGGCAGGCATCAGGAAACTTAGCCATGGCGTATCGGAATGAGTCTCCTGAAAAGGGATCGATCCAAATTGACGGGCAGATGCCAAATCTCTCTTTCGCAATTGATTTGAAGTGATCGGTCGGCAGGGCATGAATCTTGGGGTCGTTAACATAGCCAGTCCGCTCGATCTGGATCCATCCGTTGTATTCAAGTCCGCCATCGATCTCAGTCGGCGGAACGCGGGCAGACTGAAGCTCCTGAATCACCGCAAGGTAGGCCCGAAATCTCACAAAACTGTCATGCGTTCCGGCGATCGCAAAGAAAGCATAGAGGCCAATTGGGATCAACGTCGCCACAGGCAATCGCAACTGGACCCGTTCCTGGTAGTAGCGAAGCATCGGAATCATCGCCAAGAAGAACGGTACAAGAAGGTATCGATCGTAGAGTACTGCGCTAGCCGCACGAGGAACGAGTAAGCCAAAATAGGCGAGCGTGACTGGCACCAAAAGCACTCCAAGATTCTGCCAGGAGACCCCGCTAAATTGTTTTGAGGTCAACGCCGTGCGTTGATTCCTTCTTAGTAGCGTCGTGATAAAACCGGCCAACGCGAGCGCCATCACAATCGTCCACACTAGCCTGATGCCAGAACCGAGCACGACCGGTGTCCGACCATGAAGAGGGCTACTTGCGATGATCCCGTATATGGAGACGTAATCGCCGTAAGTCCCGATGAACGGGACCAGCCAGTTTCTGTATAGGACAGCCTGAAGCCACGAAAACATCACAAAGAAAAGGACTGTGGCTGCAAGCACCTTCCATGTTTTTCGGTCGCGTAGCGAGACAGCTGGAACAAAGAAGAGAAGGAGCGGTAATAAAAGAAAAGGAATCTCCAGAACGCCGGCGGCGAGGAAATCAAATACATCCAGCAACGCTCTAACGTTTAATTTTCCTCGAATCAGTTCTTCGGGAACAGAGTAGAGCTGTTGGTGGAACCAGCGCATTGCACCGAAGATGAACGCGACGCACGCAACATAGACCGGAATACCAACGGCTAGAAAGTGCGAGCGTTTCCGCAAGAGCCAGAGCGTGGAAGGCACCATCACAAGGAGACCGAGCCAAGCGATCTGGCGAACGGTCCCGCCAAGAGTATTGGAGACTGCGGCGAAGCAGAGCCACGCAAGAGCGGCGCCATCTGTGTCTGCCTCGAGCGCACGTACACAGGCGTAGAGACAGACGACGATGCAGAACAGACCCGGAACGTCGGTCATGAAGTTAATTGCAATAGGAAGAAAGAGCGGCGAGAGAGCGAATGTTATGGTGCCTAGTGTGGCGTTCCAGTCGTTAATGCCGCAACGGACCATGGTGCGATGTACAAGGAACACCGTCGCCATCGAGACGACGAGCATGGATAAACGGACAGAGGTGAAGGAAAAGCCGAACAGCTTTACGAACACCGCTCCCAGGTAAAACATCCACCCGACCATGGCGGTAGCCCAGCCGTTGTAGACAATGTGGCCAGTCTCGGCGAGTACCTGCACTGTCTTGGTATAGGACCACTCATCCACAACACCCAACTCAGCCACGGGCCAGATGATCAGGGCTGACAAAGGAAGCAGGAGGGTGCACAGGACTGCCCACAGGCGTCTGAAAATTATCTCCAAGAGAGATCTCCGCGAAAGGATCTGGAAGAATTATTGTTGAGACGCGAAGAAGGATGCTTGGAATACCGCAACCCATTCACAGATATGACTTTATCATTCTTTCTGAGATGCCTTAAGCCATGCCGTATCCATGCTTCTTGAAAGAATAGGAGTATTTCGTTGGTTCTCCGATTTGGCGCCGGAATTGTCGGGCCGGCCAACCTTCACAACATAGATCGTGTTCAGATGGGGGCTTAGCCACGTCCGATAGCTTACTGGTGGGAATCCTGCAGGCCCAAGGCAGCCATTAGGATCTGTTGACATTGCGTAACGAAACGACAGGGCGGGGAAAAAATCGACCCACGGCGCAGGACATGAGCCGAAGGTATTTTGTATCGGAGGTCGAAAGCGATCGCCGGGCCTGGTTGGGATTCTCGGATCGTTTACGTAGCCCACCTTATTGATTTGCACCCACCCGTTGTATTCCAGACCGCCATCGATCGCTGTGGCTGGTACTCCCCTGGAACGCAACTCATTGATCACAGCAACGTAGGCGCGAAATCGCACAAAACTGTCGTGCGTGCCCGCGATAGCGAAGAATCCGTAGATGCCAATTGGAAGCAACGCGAGCGCAGGCAGTTGCGGCCGGACGCGTTCCTGATAACACCGCGCAACTGGAATAGCTCCCAGGAACAGCAGTGCAAGAATATAGCGGTCGTACAGCATACCTGGGATCGCGCGTGGAATGAGAAGAACAAAATATGTCAGCGTAAAAGGAACGAGAAGCACCAGGAGGTCGTACCAGGAGATCACCCGGCGGACATTTGCAACGACAGCTGGGGTTTGTTGTTTCTGCTGCATGACAACTGCAATGAACGAAGCGGTTCCCAGCACAACAAGCAAGGTCAGCACCAACCTTACACCTGCGTGGAGTACAACCGGCATGGGACCATGCAGTGGACCATTCCCCAGAATCCCGAAGATTGAAACATAGTGCCCGATATATGGAACCAGCCAGCTTTTATGCAGGAGTGCCTGGACGAGTGAAAGGGCTGCAAAAAACACACCAACCACAACGAATACCTTCGCTGTAGTTCGAGTTCGCGGAACTGCGGGAACGAAAAAAAGCAGCAGCGGCAATAGCAGAGTGGGTATGTCCGCTGCGCTCGCAAACAGATATGCGATGACATTTTCGAAAGCTCTGACATTGAGCTTTGCCTGAATCAGTTCTTCGGGCACCGAGTACGGCTGATGATGAAACCAGAAGAGCGCAGCGAAGATGAAGGCAACGGAGGCAAGGTAGACAGCGACCCCAACTGTCAAAAAGCGGGGACGTTTTCTCAACAGCCACAATGCAGAGGGCACCATGACGAGCAGCCCAAGCCATGCAATTTGCCGCGCGGTACCAAGCACCGCATTGGAGACTGCGGCAAAGCAGAGCCACGCCAGCGCGTCATCATCGCTTTCCGCGTCGAGAGCGCGAACGCAGGCATAGAAACAAAGCAGGAGGCAAAACAGCCCCGGCACATCCGTCATGAAATTAAGGGTGAGCGGTACAAAGAGCGGTGACAGCGCCAGCGCAAGGGTACCCAGCGTGGCATTCCAGTTGTTGATGCCGCAGCGCACCATCGTGCGATGCGTGAGGTATATCGTTGCCATGGCAACGACCAGCATCGACAAACGGATCGTGGTGAACGAGAAACCAAACAGCTTTACAAACAGTCCTCCCAGATAAAACATCCATCCGGTGATGACTGCGGTCCAGCCGTTGTAGACGATATGGCCAGTCTGAACAAGCACCTGCACTGTCTTCACGTAAGACCATTCATCGTTCACGCCCAGCTCGACGACGGGCCAAATGATCAGCGCAGACAGTGGCAGCAAAAGAGCACAGGTGAGTGCCGGCAGACGGCTCGTAATTGCCTTCATGAAAAATCTCCGAAGGGGGAGGTACGAGTAGTTGCTGTACTTAAGAGATGACCATTTGTATGCAAACGGTTGCGTGAAAAAAACGTTCTCAATTCACCTATTGATTCCTTTACCTTTAACGGTGTGCTGATCCTCGCCTCATCTTCGCCGCGTCGTCGCCAACTTCTCGATCAGGCTGGCCTGGCCTTCACCGTAGAGGTCGCCGACATTGACGAGCGCCTGCAAGCCGGCGAAGTTCCAGCAAAGTATGTACAGCGTCTTGCACTTGAAAAAGCACAGGCAGTCTGGGACCGCCACCGCGACAAGGACGACTCCGGCGATCGCATCATTGTGCTTGGAGCCGACACGGCCGTCGTTTGTGATGGCGAAGTTCTGGGCAAGCCCATCGATCAGGCCGACGCACGCCGCATGCTCGAGCTTCTTGCCGGACGCACCCACCAGGTGCTCACGGGAATCGCCGCTGTTGCGCGCAATGCCATGGTCAGCGAGGTCGAGATCACCCAGGTCTTCTTCGACCTTATCGATGAAGAGGAGCTGGTCCACTACCTGATGAGCGGCGAGCCGATGGACAAGGCCGGCGCCTATGGTATCCAGGGCTACGCCGCCCGCTGGATCCCCCGCATCGAAGGCTGCTACTTCAACGTGATGGGGCTTCCGCTCGCGCGCACGATGGCGCTGCTGACCCGCGCACAGGACGGCCGCAACGAAGCCGAGCCTCCGCCATCGCGTCTTCCGCTGTCGCAAATGTAGTAGCCATCGCGTAAAGACAAAGCCACGCTCAAGGAGTCACTGACCGATGGCCGCTCGCGCTCATCTTCCTATGCCTGTGTTCGCGCCCTGCCTCATCGCCGTCCTCAGCGAGTCATCTGATCCTGAAGAGATGGGGTAGCGGCAGCCGTTCCCTCAGCCGCCAGCTTCTTGAATGCCTGATACACAAACGACCCCAGGTACCACCCATCCATGTACTTGTACGGAGTCTCGCCCGTCGTGTAGTGCCCGCACGGCAGCACTTTTGACACGTAATCCACCTTCAGCCGGTCGAAGTTCGCCAGCACATCCAGCGAGAACTCGCGAATAAA
>Ga0163162_10002072_pt1 | contig 18843 bp, 19 predicted proteins | sample S55metaG_FD_115310 | JGI IMG/M metagenome (GOLD analysis project Ga0163162, IMG submission 115310) | Switchgrass rhizosphere microbial communities from Kellogg Biological Station, Michigan, USA - S5-5 metaG | ecosystem: Host-associated > Plants > Roots > Rhizosphere > Soil | place: USA...
AGTTAACAGATCAGTTTCTTTTTCGGCAAACAAGCAGTTCTTCATTTTTCCATCGGCTGTCAATCTTATCCTGTTACAATCCCCACAAAAGTTTGAGGTCATTGTACTGATGAACGCAAATGTTCCCAGGTGACCCGGAACCTTATATCCTTTGGCGGTATCATGCTTCTCATCCTGTAATCGCTCCACATCGTATTTCTCTTTGATCACATGTAGCATTTGCTCCATGGTAAATACTTTGTTACTTGTCCACCAGTTGCCGGTAAAAGGCATGAACTCTATAAAGCGAACGTGCACCGCCTCTCCTCTCGTCCATTCGACAAAATCATTGATCTCGTTATCATTCAGACCTTTCATGACCACCATATTTACCTTTACATGAAAATTTCTCTTTAATAAAAGCCGGATATTATCATAGACTTTTTCAAACTGGTTTCTCCTTGTGATCAACTGAAATTTTTCCGGTTGCAGTGTATCTAAACTAATGTTTAAAGAATGAACGCCGGATTCATCAAGTATATCTACAAACTCATGTAGCCTGGAACCGTTAGTTGTTATCGTCAATTTTACCGGTAACCTGGACAATGTCTTGATGATCTCGCCGGCATCTTTTCTCACCAGAGGTTCACCACCGGTCAATCGGATCTTGTTTACACCCAGGCTCACAAAAACTTTTGATAACGCTACGATCTCATCTTTCTGCATTAGTTTTGACGCAGGTGTAAATTCATATTCCTCTTCCGGCATGCAATAAAAGCAACGCAGGTTACAATTATCGGTCAGTGATATGCGCAGGTAATCGTGTATGCGGTTGTACGAATCTTTGATCATGGTCCAGGATTTCCCTTTAAAAGGTTTTCATAATCTTCTTGTGTATCTATATCAATGTCGCCGCCTGGAAAATCAACAGCAGCCAGGTCCTCACTGTACTTTTTCAATAATATTTTGGCGCCCTGGTCACCTGTTAAACCCATCAAAGCATCGAAATATTTCCCGGTGAAGAGCGCAGGAGTACCGATGGTATCAGCATAGGCAGAAGCAACAATGTGTTTTGCGCTTTTGTTTTGCTCTTGAAATAATTGCTGAAACAATAATGATGATACAAACGGTTGGTCGCAAACAGTGATGATCACTTTCTCAAGCTCTTTGTTTAAAGTAATTGCTTTTTTTAAACCGATGACAATTCCCGAAGCCATGCCTTGTTCCCACTCTTTATTAAAAACAATGCCCACTTTTTCATTCTCTATTTCTTTTGATATTTCATCTGCATTAGCGCCGGTAACAACTACAATTGGCTCCGCACCGGCATCAATTGCTTCCCCTATTGCGTGTTGCAATAGTGTTTTACCCTTGAAATGAAGTAATTGCTTGGTATTCCCAAAACGCGAAGAACTCCCTGCAGCTAAGATGATGATGCCGGTATTAGTCATGAGGCAATGTTGAATTACGACTATGAATTTCCGTTGTTCTTTCCTTCAATGAGGAACCTTCCCTTTGTGAAAACACCGCTTTTATTTCAGATAGCACCGATAAGGCGATCTCTTCAGATGTTTCCGCACCTATATCCAGGCCAACCGGTCCATAAATTCTGTCCCTTGTTTCTTCATTTATCAGAATGCCTCTTTCGTTTACATCATTGAGCATTTTATGCAGTTTTTTCTTTGGACCCAGTGCGCCAATGTATTTACAAGTTGTATTGACAAGTTGCTCCAATGCCGCCAGGTCGTAGTTATAATTGTGCGTCATTAAAACAACAGCAGTTTGTTCATCAATATTAACAGCCGACAAAATCTCTGCGGGTTTCGTAAGAGAAATCTTACCTGCTCTCGGAAAACGGTGTTTTGTTGCATACGCCGGCCTGCCATCAATCACAACGGTGTTCCAACCTAATAAAAAAGCTATCTCAACCAATGGTTGCGCATCATTACCTGCGCCAACAATGACTAATTGTGTTGAGGGTGGAATGAACTGGTACAATACAGAACCATTTATATCATCTTTTATAACAGATTTTTTTTGCTTCAGTAACACCCTGCTTTCGTCAATCATTGAGCTCATTTCATTATCACTACAAAAACTTTCCGTCTCCTTGATTACACAACAGGTGCCTTTTTGTTCTGCGGTTTTATTTTCATTGAACTCTGTTATCAGCATTGCATCCTGTCTTTGATGTGCAACCTTCTTTAGCAAGTTTATCGGATTGTTTGCATCACCTGGCTTAACCGGTTCAAATAAAATATATACAATACCATTGCAACCCAACTGTACGCCAAATTTCAAATCATCTTCATCTGTTGTATCATACACAACCAATTTATTTTGTTGCTGCAATATGGCAAACTGTGCTTTGCGCAAGGCATCTCCTTCGAGGCATCCACCGCTGATGGCACCGGTCATTTCTCCATCTTCAGTGATCAACATCCGTGCTCCAGGACGGCGGTAAGATGAACCATCCACTTTTACAACAGTTGCTAGCGCGGTTTGCTTATTGTGCGTTACAGCAATATCATAAGATTGTATGATGTCGTTTAGTTCTTTCATTAAAAAGAAGTAATTATAGCCGCTTTCTTTTAAAACGTGCGCTTGAAACCAAACTCATCCGAGGATGTCACTGTTTAGGGGCATATCCACCCTTTTGAATCCAGGTATCCCACACTTTAAGAAAAGCATCATAATCTAAAGGTGGTGGCGTGCGTCCTTCCCCCATATTCCAGGCCGCCTTCACCAACGTATCCCTGGCGTGCTCCAACAGCTGCTTTTTATTCTTATGACCATTTCTATTGTAGTCCATTATTTGCAAAGCCAATTGACGTGCTGTTCTTCCCTGGAAAACCATCTTCATGTCTGCAGGAGGCAAGCGCCATTTAGGGTTGCCCGGAGGTGTATGCAGGCCTGGAGTATTTTCGGGCTGATGACAATTTGAACATTTGGCAGCATACAAACCCTTGCCATCTTTTCCGCGTAGAACTTTCCCGGCATGAAGCCGGCTGTCGTCGCCCTGTAAAGGCTGGTCACCCGCAGGATGGCAATTCATGCATCTCGGGCTCATCAGCACTTTATACACCTGGAGGAAAGCCTTCACTGATTCAGCACTATCCGCATTGACATTTTCATAACCTGCAAAATCCGCAGCAATATTATTGTCCTTAAATGCTGAAGTAGTCAGAACAATTATGGAAAGAATAACTCCGATAACAACAATAGTTTTTATGGGGAAAAGATAATGCGCTTTAGTTTCTAAACGTTTTTTCATACGCGATCAAAATTTAACAGTATCGAGTTTTCTTATTGATGAATGAAAATGCAATCTATTTCTTGCTTCCCTTACGTTGAATTTCTGCCGCCAGGTGAATAGCTTTGCGTATACGGAGATAGGTACCACACCTGCACAGATTACCCGCCATTGCGGCGTCTATATCCTCATCACTTGGATTGGGATTTTCGCGAAGAAGAACAGCTGCCGCCATGATCTGACCTGATTGACAATATCCACATTGAGGAACGTCCAATTCTATCCAGGCTTTTTGTAAAGGATGATCATTTTTTTCGGATAGTCCTTCAATTGTTGTTATTTTCCCACCTTGTGCACGTTTTACTTTTGTTACGCAGGAAAAAACGGCTTCACCATCCAGGTGAACCATACAAGCGCCGCATTGTGCCACACCGCAGCCATATTTTGTTCCGACAAGACCAATAACATCTCTGAGCACCCATAACAAAGGCATTTCCGGGTCTACTTCTACATTGTAGGTTTTCTTGTTGATATTTAATGTGATCATAGTTAAGCGATAAATGATGAACAAAAATTAGTTAATTAAAAGCTTCGAAGGGCATTCAGTTGTAAAATAAAGGGTTGCTCATAAAAACGTTTGCCGGCAGTTTTATATAATGCATTTGCTACTGCGCCAAATACCGGCGGAAAAGGTGGTTCGCCTAACCCGGTCGGATCGATATCATTTTCTACAAAATGAACTTCGATCTTTTTTGGTGCTTCATGGAATCTTATTATCCTGTACTGGCTGAAGTTATTTTGTTGCGCAACACCATCTTTATGAGTTAATCCACCGTAAAGCGAATTTCCAATTCCATCCACAACGGCACCCTGCACCATATTAGTGGCTGCATCGGGGTTTACCACAATGCCGCAATCAATTGCACTGAAAACTCTTTCAACATAGGGTTGTCCATCGCGCTTTATCATATCAACCACATGCGCCGCATATGAATTATGGCAGAAATAAGCCGCAACTCCCCGGTTGTATTTTTTATTTTCGGGGTTGTTCCATCCCGATTTTTCTTTGATCAATTTCAACACTGCGGCATATCGATCGGCGTCGTATTCATTGTTTTTACCAACGGGGTTTTCTTTGGCTCGTTTTAGAAGCTCCAATCTGAAATCTATTGGATCCTTGCCCATTGCTTCTGCTAATTCATCCAGGAATGATTGTTCCGCGGCCGCTGCGAAATTTGATCGCGGAGCTCTAAATGCTCCAATGGTAATATTGGTTGGTAGCTGCCAACCTTCAGCAAGATAATTGTCAATGGTACCTGCCGGAAATCTGTTTGCATGAACAGCATTTTCAGGCATGCCTCCTCCCTTTACATGAAATCCGATTAAATTTTTATTTGCATCCAGAGCAGCCCGGTATGTAGCCGTGTACATAGGTCGATAGATACCGTAGGTCATATCGTCTTCACGACTATAAATCAATTTTACGGGCGCTTTGATGTGGCGGGAAATAAGTGCAGCTTCTACTAAATAATGTCCATATGCACGACGACCAAAACCACCGCCCATGCGGGTCATTTGAATCTCAATCTTTTCGGGTGGCAAATTCAAAACTTTTGATAGTGTAGGTTCTGTCCAACCCGGCGCTTGTAAAGGTCCTACCAACAAAGCCTTTTCATCCGTAACGTGGGCGAAGAAATTCATTGGCTCCAAACAATTGTGTGCCAAAAAGGGCCCATTGTAAGTACGTTCTATGACTTGAGCAGCATTCTTGAATGCCGATTCCGGATCTCCATCTTTTCGCAAAACCGTGGCCGGCTGTCTCGCTCTCTCTTGCATTTTTTGATACTGCGATTCCGAACTTTCCAGGCCAGCGGGTGTAACGACTTCTTGTTTGCGACCAAAATTGTTGACAGTTTCTTTGAATTCACTTATTGGTTCCCATTGCACACTTAATTTCTTTCTTGCATTCATTACTTCCCAAGTGGTATTCCCCACCACTACCAGCAAATCATTGAATGTTCGCGTATCAAAACCGCCCAATTCGAAACCATCTTCATACAGTTTCAGGCTAAACACATCTTTGATGCCTGGCATTTTCAAGGTTTGGGAGGCATCAAAAGATTTAAGTTTCATCCCGAAAGCAGGTGGATGTTCAATCATGGCAATCAGCATTCCTTCGTGTTTATAATCCAATCCAAACAGAGGCTTACCGCTGATGATTTTCAAACCTTCGACATTTTTCTTTGAGTTCCGTACTATTTTAAAATCCTTTGGCTCTTTTAGTTTTGGCCCCTTCGGTATGGGAAGAGCAGAAGCTTTTGATGCAAATTCGCCATACGTTCCTGACTTACCAGTTTTTTCATGATAAAGCATCCCTCCTTTAGTTGTCACTTCGCCCGCAGGCACACCCCAGGTTTGAGCTGCGGCTTCCATCAACATAAGGCGCGCGGCCGCTCCAGCCTGACGGAGTGGTTTCCAATACATCCTCGTTGAATTGCTTCCACCAGTAAATTGCGGTCCTAATTTCACACTGTCGTGCGGCCCCATTTCTACAACTACCTGTTGCCAGTCTGCGTCCAGCTCTTCTGCCACAATCATCGGAAGTGAGGTCATCACATTTTGCCCAAATTCGGGATTGGGGTTAAGGATTTTTATGATGTTATCGGGGGTGATTTTTATATACCCGGTTATTTCATTCCACTGTTCGGGAAGATCAGTCCCATTTATTTTTTCGGCAAGACTAAATTTTGACAACCAACTAAAACTAATCATCAATCCACCACCGGCAAGTGTTGATGATCTCAGAAATGATCGCCTGGTGATGGAGGTTTTTTGATTTGTCATTTTCGCGGATTTATTTATGAAAACTATTGACTTAAAGTTACGAACTTCCTGAGGTGCTTCCTTCATCAGGTTTACGGAACGATGCAAAGGTCTTCGCATTCATCTGCCTGGATGTATACAGATTACGGTTTTTCCTACCATTATTCCTGATTCGGGAAGGCACACCAGAAAAGCGCCTAATAAAGCGGTAATTTTGATTTTGTAAAATAATTGAGATGGATAACCTGCGACGATTTGAGACAATCACGGATTACAACGCTTTTAATAACAATGAAACACTCCATCCCCTGGTGAGTGTTGTTGACTTATCGAAGGCAAGTCCACGACAAGGATCCCGGATGTATTTCGGGTTTTACACCATATTCTTAAAGGATGTAAAATGCGGCGATCTGCACTATGGACGACATACTTACGATTACCAGGAAGGAACACTGGTTTTCCTTGCACCCGGACAGGTGGCCGGTATTAATAGCCATGGAGAAATGTATCAACCGAAAGGTTATGCCCTTGTCTTTCATCCTGACTTAATACATGGCACTTCACTGGGTCGGCACATCCGGGACTATACTTTTTTTGATTATCAATCCAATGAAGCTTTGCATTTATCAGAGCGTGAAAGAAAAATTATTTTGGATTGCTTTTCAAAAATCGAATATGAATTAGAACATGCCATTGATAACCACAGTAAAAAGCTGATCGTTTCTAACATTGAACTGTTCCTGAACTACTGCACTCGTTTTTACGACCGCCAATTTATTACGCGTGACAATGTACACAAAGGCGTTTTGGAAAGGTTTGAAACTTTATTGAATCAATATTTTCAGACAGACAAACCTCAAACCATCGGCTTGCCTTCTGTAGCATATTGTGCAAACGAATTGAATTTATCAGCGGGCTATTTTGGTGACCTGGTAAAAAAGGAAACAGGGAAAACAGCACAGGAGTACATACAAGCCAAATTGATTGATGTAGCGAAGGAAAAAATATTTGACGAAAGCAAATCGGTGAGTGAAATAGCCTATGAATTAGGTTTTAAATATCCCCAGCATTTTACCCGTCTATTTAAACAGCGCGTGGGACAATCTCCCAATGAATACAGGATGCTGAATTAGTTGGAAATTTATTCCGGGTTACTTAATCCTATAAAAAGTAAAATAGCTAATGATAAAATAGTTAGGATTCGAGGTACAAGCGCATACAAATTTCCAGTTTTGGAAAAGGGTTGGTGTTCAATGGTGGAGACTAATAGAATATCGGCAAATCAAATCCAAGACACTCCCTTCCTCAATTTTACTCATTACCCAAATTCTACCACCCATTGCGTCGTTGAGAAATTCCCACTAATGGTATCCCCGATCCCAACCCTGCGCATGAAGAGAGTCGAAGACTGATGGGAGAAAAAAAAGACAAAATACAATCTATTATCATCATCGCTATGGCCTGGCTGATGGCGATTGCCCTTATTTTATATAGTTATCCTGAAAATTAGATTTCTAAATCACAATTGATTTATTGCCGCCGAACGCCGGTTGGGAATGTTTACTCACTTCCCTTGCAATTGAGCTGCACGTAGGGAAACTTTCCGATGTAAAAAGTGATACAGGCGTTTAGGCTTGCAATTGAATTAGGGCTTCCGGATATTGTCTTTTTTTAATTATTTTCTTTAACAGATAGTGCTCAATGGCTCGATTGATCGGACTCAGGGAAAAAATAATAGCCATTTTTAGAAAAAGTGATACCCAGTAATTGTGACTCGATAACAGTTTTAAACTAAAGCCAATAATGGGATCTTCAAAAATGAACATGACAATTGCCACGCCGAGTGTCAGCGCTTTTGCCTTCCTGCTGACCCTGGCAAGGGTAAGCTCATCGATGGTTTCCTGGAGCTCAATGTTCTTCTTTTCGATTTCCTGCTTTTGTCTTTTAATGATTATGTTTTCCTTTTTTGTCTGCTCAGCCTCAAATATTAGTTTAGCATCAGCCAGTTTTCTTACATTGTCTTCTTCCTGGACCTGCTCGCGCACCTCATGAAAAATTTCATAGTGATATAAACTTTTCTCAAGATCATTTTTGGCTTTGTAAACCTTTGAAAGGAGAAGATGGACCTGGTATATTTTGGGTTTCACCTTTATTTGTTCTGCCATCGCTAATCCTTTGCTTAGTATATGAAGGGCCTCTTCCCATCTGGACTGTTTTATATAAATCTCGCCAAGCTTAATGCAATTAGTGATAGCGCCTGCGGTAAAATGATTCTCTTCCCGCATGGCTAATGCCTGCCTGTTCAGGCGTTCTGCTTCGGCGAGATCATTTCCACGGGCATAAAAATTCGCCAATTCGGTAATTGAGTTTGAGACTCCCAGCGGCGTTTGGCTTTCCTGCGCGAGTCGAAGGGCCCTTTCAAAAAACTCTTTTGCTTCGCTAAACTGCTTTTGTTGCATGCTTACTTTTCCTAAGCCATGCAATGCATAAATCATAAAATAAAAATCTTCCACTTTTTCGCTTTCCTCGTATGTGGCAAGAAACATAGACCGCGCTTCATCGTAATGATGCAATTCGAAATTTATGTTTGCCATGTTGTTGGCACAGGCTGCAAGCGCTGATGGATTGTTGGCCGATTGCTTCAACTGAGCATAAGCTTCCCATGATATTTTGAGTGCTAAATCTATATTGCCAAAGGTCCGGTACGTCGCTGCAGTCAGCAGGGCACAATGTGCTTTACCGTCAGGATCATTAAGATCCTCAAATTGTTTGCTCGCTTCGGCAAACAGTTGAAGTGCCCGCTCAAACTCCTCCACTGTAAAATGATACATACCGAGCAGGAACCTAGCATAGGAAAACTTGAGCGGTTCACATCCACTGTTCTCTGCCCACTGATAGAATGCTTGTGCACATTCACTCTTCTCCTCTCTCGGGAGATATTTGAAAAGAGTCGTAATGCGGGAAAAATGTCTGACGATGTCTGCAACCGGGGAGGCCTTAAGTTCATTTATTGACTCTCTGACCTGTTCTAAATTTGTCATGGTGGGAAGTTTAAGTACTTAACAAGCCAAATCATGAAGGGAAAAGGTCAATGGAGGATTGGGTAGCCCGACAAAAATATAGAATAATATCTCAGAATAGGCAACAGGTTCAACCTGGACTGGTACCGAAGGGTATTTTAAAGATCTTAAAATGACAGAGCAATGAATAGGCCCGGTATTTTAGGTGAAACATTAAATCAAGCTCAGCCGCTGCCTCTGCGTTGCAACGACCAATTACACGCTAATATGATTGCTACGAAACGGGGAATTCGACACCCGCGATCCGGCTACACAGCGTAAGAAATTTCTCCTGTACAGTAGTATCCTCAGCAACCGCGAGATGATGGGCTTCTCTTTTATGATAAAAATATCGGCCACTGACACACGCTTGGGGATCATTGCTTACCGCGAGCCATACCTGCGTTTCAAATCCTTTTTGAAGATCGTCCGGCGCGCCTTCGCCACCCATCTTCGTTGGCACCCAACCGGGGTTCACTGCATTGGAATATACATCCCTCCATTTCCGCGCTACAGCCATCGCAAGAATTACATCATGTAGTTTGGTATCAGAATAGGTCACGCGGCTATCCTTTCGTGAGGCGACAAAGGTCAGGTTATTCAGACCCGGATCTCCGTACAGGTGCATCCCCGAACTCAGGTAAATGAGCCGTTTCGGTTTTTGTACTAAACAAGTAAGAATGTATGGTGCAAGGCTATTTACGGCAAATATTAAAGGCACTCCATCTGGAGTCGCAGCATTGCCCGAGAGCTTGTATGCGCCGGCATTGTGAACAATTGCATCAAACTTTCCCAATGCATTTACCTTTGCCGCCAATGTTTTCGTCTCATCAATACTGGAAAGGTCAGCTATCAGCACATCAGCGGCACCGCGCACTTTTTGTAACGCATATTTGCTCCTGTCCGCATTCCGCGCATGAAGAACTACCTGGTGTCCCTGGTTTACCAGTTGCCTGGCCGCCAATTGTCCAAGTCCATCCGCAGAACCTGTGATAAATATTGTTGCCATCCGTTAATTTTGTAGCTCGATCACCAATAATGTTACAAGCGGAATCTAAAAGGTCTAAAAGAAAGCAACATTTACCGTCATCTATTTCATCCCGTAGTTTTTCCATCCCTAAAACAAGACTGAATTGTTTGTGTAGAAAAAGTGAATTCAACTTCTGGTCCCGTTCAATAAATGGAAAATTTATTTTTTCACGATTTTATCTTCACTTGTAATATCAACCTGTTTAAAGGCCACCGCATAATCATTGGGCCGGATAGAGCTGCCACCATGTAGTGTCCACGCCTTCGCGAATTCTGCTCCCAGGTAAAGTATGATCGCAGAATAATATACCCATACCAAAAGTATGACAAGGGAACCGGCAGCCCCATATGTGCTGCCGACATTGCTTTTGCTCACATAAAATGAGATGGCAAACTTGCCCAACATAAACAACACCCCCGAAGCCACGGCACCGGGCAATACATCTTTCCATTTTGTTGTCGCATCCGGAAGAATTTTGAATATAACTGCAAACAAACCTGACGTGACCAGGAACGAGATCACGAGGTTAAGCAGGTACACAAAAATAACAGCAATGTTCGGGAATCTAGCTATAAGCCGGTCACTCAGTCCTTCAATAAAAGTGGCTATGGCAAGAGACACAAGCAAGAGAAAGCCCAGGCTAATAACTACAGAAAAAGACAAGAAACGATTTCTCAACATTTTCCAAAGGCCTTTTTTTGTTTTAACCTTTAATCCCCAAATACTGTTTATCGAATCCTGGATTTCGGCAAAGACGGCGGTTGAACCAATTAAAAGTGTGACAATACCTACTACCGCAGCAAAAGTTTTCTTCCCGCTCAACGATGCATTTTCTATGATAGTTTGAAGTTGGCTTGCCGCGTCCTTGCCAACGAATTGTTGCATTTGAAAAAATATTTTTCCCTCCGTGGCTTCCCTGCCAAAGAAAAAACTGGCGAAAAATATCATAACTATCAGCAAGGGACCCATAGAAAACACAGTAGTATAGGCTAACGAAGCACTATACTTTAGTAGTTTGTCCTCACTGAAATTCTTAAATGATTTAAGAATGACGTTTCCAATCTTCCGGAGTTTCATCATTTGTCCGTGTACCTGATGTTACAAGATTACTGCCTGGGCTTTTCATGGTCTGCCCGCAGACCATCTGCCTCCGTTGAACTCTTTTTCAAAATTGAGGAAGTTCGCTCAATGAATTTCTTCATAAGCTTTTTCAGGTCGACACGAGAATTCTCTGCGAGGTATGGTGCCACCAGCCTTACGACCCATCCTACCCTCGCCACAATGATTTTTTCAATCACGGTTTTCGTAGCGAACCCTACACCAATAGCAAGCAATCGCTGTTTTCTCTCCGCGTGGCTTAGCTTTCCAAATAAATCCGACATTGGTTTTGTCTGGATCTTCAAAAGATCGACTTCTGAGCGTATCAGATCTTTCTTTGCGTCCAATAATACCTTTAGCCGCTCCTGGTGCTCTAACAGCTCTTTATATGATCTGATTTTTACTTTCATGTCCTTTAAGATGTCAAGCAATAATGACCTCGCGTAAAGTCCATGGTAAACTTAACAGCGCCCCTGGATTGTGATTCTATGTAGTTCGCGGGGTTCGTTGATGACTTTTGGAACGTGAACGGGAAGTTTCTTCTTCCTCGCTGCCACCAAAGAAATTTTTTGCTTTTTCCATCCAATCACCGGCTGAGTCTGCGAGCCTTTTCCGTGTTTCACTTCCTTTTTCGGGGGCCATTAGCAATCCAATGCAAACGCCTACGGCGATTCCTGCGATTAAACCAATTGTGACTTTCATAATAATTTAATTAAATGTTCAATACACGACTGAAAGAATTATACCAAATGCGTGGGGACGTGGCACGGTTGACCATTTGCCCTCCCAAACGCGGGTGTTTTCGGGTTCACTCAACTCTACTTTGCCTCGCCAAATGATTACTGGCGCCTAATTTGTTAGATCACTCTAAACAATAACGCAGACTAAAGGCAGGCACGGTGTCTGCATCTTTAAATTTAAAAAACAAAAAATATGGGAAGTATACTTTACATCGTGGCGGTCATTCTTATTATTGGATGGCTGGTTGGATTTTTCGCGTTTCACGCGGGGGGCATCATTCATGTTCTGCTCGTTATTGCAGTAATTGCCATAGTAATAAGGCTTATCCAGGGAAGAAGCGTATAGTTAACCCGGGGGAGGGATGCGTGGTCGCTGCGTCCGGCTACCGAACAGACCAATAATGATCTGCCCGGAAAATGGAATGTTTGCACTCATTCTATTTCCTTATCGACTTCTGTGCTAGGAAGAACAGCTGACAAAATATTTATTTTCTTTTGTTGGCAGACATTCCTTGCTTGAAAGTTTATACACAAGTCGTAAACTATTCTACACATTTTCTGATCTCCAATACAATTACTTTTTGCGCCCACTTGGCATAGGATTCTATTTTTTGGGATCGTCTGCCATAAAAATGAATTTATTTGCGCGTAAAACTTCAAGAGAATCAGTATTACTGCCGCTTTCCCTTACACTCGAAGAATTGTGACCTGAAGTGAATATTCATCTGTCACCAAGACAGGGGAAAAATTGTCTCATTTAATGTATCTTTTCCAGGCAACATTCTGCCAACTGGCAGAATGTTGTTGCCGAATGTTCATTTGATCCGTTAGTCTGTCCAATTATGCTACCGGTGCTTTTTCGTTTTTCCTACTCTCAAAAGCCTCGCTGACCAACTTCGCAGCTTGTTTTAATTTAGCTGTCCGGGCATTATATTCCTCCGTTAACACATCCATTCTTTTTTCCAGCTTTGCTTTTCTCCTCTCACTCGCATTTTTCATCTGATCTTTTATTGCGTTCACCTTTGCATCAAACTGGCTTTTCGAATCATCCATTTTCTTTTTCAAGTGATCACTTGCAGCCTTGGCTTTGTTTTTCAATTTTTCGATCGACGCGTTGATCTTAGCCTCATCGGCTTCCCTTGCTACCTTTAATTCCTCTCTCAGCTCTTTGTATTCATTTGAAATGGCTTCGGCTTCACGGTTGAGTTGATCTTCTTCCACTTCATACCGCAGACGTCTGAACACAACTCCGCCAATGGCCTGCATTTTTGTATCAACCGGAACTGTCCACGTTTCATCAATCTCACAAACCACAGCCGTTTTACCATTCGTGAGAGCCGCAGATACATCATCTATGAATGTCTCATTAATGTCGCTGTCACTAACATCATAGATCATTCCTGCCATGGCCCCTGTCGCTGCACCAATGGCGAATCCCAACGGTCCGGCCAGCAAGCCGATCAGACTCCCTGTGAGAAGACCAACTCCTGTACCGATTGGGCCCTCGTCGGCACCTTCTTTTATCCTGATCTGGCCGTTCTGATCTTTGTTGATTACAGCAGCTGCATAAAGGGTAATGTCACCCTCTCTATGCAACCTTTTCAGGGCACTTAACCCTTCGTAGGCTTTTGTTTCGGTTTCGAAAACCGCAATTAACATCTTGTTCATATTTTATAGTTTTAATTGTGAAAAATAGCTTGAGGGAAAGGATCAAATTGATTTCAGGGGAAGGATAAGTGGCCCATAAACATTGCCCCGTAAAAACTGTTGTTGCCTGCTCAACTATATTGTTCGTCTTGTGTTTCATAATACCTTCAGAGCACAAAGATCAATTGGCAAAGCCCCCGGGGAAAGGTCTCCGCTTCGGGAAATTTGGTCAAATAGTCGGTTATGTGTGCGTGGAAATTATTTCTTTAAGAAATGCTGAAATGAGCTAAGGTGAATGACGATATTCCTTTGGAGACACGCCCGCGTGTCTTTTAAAATATTTGCCAAAGAATGATTGATCACTGAAATGAAGTTCATCGGCGATCTCTGCAATGCTCAATGCAGGATTATCCAACAGGAGTTTTGCTTCCAGCAAAACAAAATCGTCGATAATTTCGCCTGCTGTTTTGCCTGTGATCTCTTTTACCGTTTCGGTAAGATATTTAGGAGTGATACTAAGCTGTTCTGCATACGTATTTACATTTCGTTGCGATTTGAATTGCTTTTGCACCAGCTGTGTGAAATTCTTAACAAGGTTTTCTTTTCTCGTAACATGATGGTGAAAGGGCACCGCATACTTTTTGCTCAGGCCGTACACTTCGTACAAAAAAATATAAAAAGTATGATACAAGAGTTCTTTACCATATACATGCTCATTCAATGAAGTAACTCTATTATTGAGTTGTTTTATCAGTAGCTGCAAAGAAGATGCATCTTTTTCGTCAAGGTTCCAATGCGGCGAAAACTGTGAAGAAAAATAATCAAGCAGTTCTACAGCATTTTTCGGCATCCCTATAGCAGCGAGGAACTCAATCGTAAAATTTACACCCGATACAATACTGTCTTTTGAAACCGCTGCAACTTTTTTTATTGCATGGGGGGCGACAATAACGAGGCTGTTTTGTTTTGCGGTATATTCCTTCAGGTTTAGCGAGAAAGTAAGCCCACCCTTTACGACAAGGAGAACAGTGAGGAAATCAGACCGGAAATGAAATTTGAACAGATCACGTTCATAAAAAGGTTGATTGTATCTCACTGAAAAGCCATGTACATCAGCATTCACATTGAACTCGGGACCAGATAAAAATTCTGCTTGTTTGTAGAAGAATGTCTTGAGGGGACGCCTTGCCATAGCACCACAAATTATCCAAATTTATGGCATTGCCGGCAAGGCAGAATGATTAAGACACCCAGGATTCAGGTAAGTGATGATTGTGAAATTCGTAAAACAGGCAATGCAATCAATAAGGCAGCAGCAATAAGGGCCAATGCATATTTCGCGTCCTTAACCCTTTGGCGAAATAAAGTAAAAACAGCGCCGCCAATAATTCCCAGCAGGCCGACCGTTGAAAACAATTCATACCTGGTAAACAGTCCAACGCTAAATATTATTTCTGCTATCGCGGTGGCATACATAACCATGGAGCCGTAACCCGCATTTTCAAAAGTGGACATCGATTTGCCCGTCAGCTTGCCCACTACTGATAAGGCAAAAATTACGGCCAGGGTAATTTTAATAATAGTCACTTCCATTGCTTTTTATTTTGCGAATGCCAAGATGAAATAGCAAAGCCCTACGAGAAAGGTTCCGACGCCGGTAAGTGTGGTCAATTAGTCGGTTCAGGATGAGAAAAGTTTTATCCTGGAGTTGAACCATCGGGAATTCATCGAAAAAATGATTTAACAGAATAACAAAGGGCCGGATAAAGATCCAGCCCGCTTTGAAATTCTCTTTAATAAGTTGATTGAGTAGGAGAGAGAATTTGCCAAATTTTAATAACCATATTCTATAAACAACTTCCATGCAAAATCAATTTTAAGGCAGAAGCAATGAGTCACACACCGTCATTGGGAAAGTATTTCCTCATATATTTATCTTTTTGAATACCTCTTTTCAACAGTGTCTCGTTTTTTATGTTCGTGTATTCTATGCCATCTACATTTTTTCCAGGGGGCAATTCTAATAAAATGATTAATTCACTTTCCGAGACGGAAAGTATTTAGGGGCGATAATAAACTGGTAGGCGTTTTACCTTTGTCGGTCCTTTGATAAGAATGCATATCCACAAACTTAAGGTCGGCCTTTACAACTTTATTTTGATGCCTCCATTTATTACAAAGCCGTCCACAGGTGCGTAAATATCTCTGAAAGTCGGATTGTCGATGGTGCCGGTGTAAATAGTATCAAAATTTGTCTGCCTGGTATCAAAGAGATTTTCAAAGTTAACGAACACCGAAAATTTCTTCCATAGTTTTTCTGCCATTATACCACAAATCCAATACTCCTTTCCAATTGCTCCATCGTTTAACTTTTGACGGCTGAAATAATATGCTTCCAGCCCAACCTTTAGATTGCCTTCCTGTTCGTACATTAATACATTATTCAGCCTGTGCCTGGCCGTGAGTGGAAACCAGCTTTTGACATTGTTAAAATGACTGTTCACATCGGCATAGGTATAACCAACGAACAATTTGAAAGCGCCGTAAACAAAACGCAAATTTGTTTCCATGCCTTTCGTATCTATGGACCCATTTGCATTTACAAATTCATAGTTGTTACCTGTTGTATCTGTCAATATTAAAGGTGCGTTTACTCGTGTGTAAAAGAAAAGCTGATTAATTGTAAAGCGTACGTCGCCCATGTTGGTCCGGTAGTTAAAGTCAAAATTGCCGCCCACTGATTTTTCATTACTTGCTGTTTGCTCATTTATGGGAAGAATATTTTGGAATTGTATCTTCTCCGCGTCTTCATTAAATACGGTTGGTGTTTTGTAACCTAAGCCGCCGCCTAACCTGGTTGTAAGTTTTGGAGTGATTTTCAGCATGGCTGAAAATCTTGGCAGTAGTTCAAAACCATACTGCTTTACATAGTCTCCCCTTAGCCCCGTTTCCAAGCTGAAATTGCCAACAGGTGTCCAGGTGTTTTGTACAAATATGCCGAAAGTGTTGTAATGATAGTTTCTTAGTTCTGTTGTACTGTGCGACCGTTCATTAAAGTCATCCGTTAAGAAATTCAATCCTGCTATCCAAAATGTCTTTTCCCGTTTTGTGTTGAAGTTAAGTTCTGAATAGGAAGATTGTTGTACCCCTTCAAAAATGTATGTTGGTATGGTTATGATCCTGTAGAACCTTGAATAGCTATTTTTGAATTGAAGGCCTGAATTATCACTTAGCTTGTGTTGAACATCTACCTCGCTCGTAAAACGGTTGGTATTGTTCTTTTCAAAATAACCTTTTGTACCATGTTTAACATAATCTATGCTTCCACCTATTCTTTCTTCTGTGATATAGCCAAATCCAATATTTGCATTTGTCTTACTACCATAAATAAACAGGCGGGGGTTGATTGTGTAGCGCTCAAATTTTGGAATGGCTGTTAATCCAATACCCGCAGGATCATAGGCACTACCCGTATTTCTTGAACCAAAGACTGTTAAACCAATGTGCTGAAAACGCTGGCTATAAAAGCCACTAAGATCCAGGCCTTTCGCTGATGTGCCGTTTGCCATAAAACCTAAGTCTCTTTTTGCAGTTGGTGTTTTTGAAACTAGATTTACCAGGCCTGCAATGGCACCGCCACCGTAAAGAGTAGATGATGAACCTTTGATAACTTCAACCTGCCTTAAATCGAGCGGTGCAATCTGCATCAAACTCAGTCCCGCCGAAAAGCCTGCATATAGAGGAAAGCCATCTCTTAATATCTGGGTGTACCTGCCATCCAGCCCTTGTATTCTAATGCTGGAATTGTATGAAGTGGCGGAAGTTTGTTGTGTCTGAATGCCGGTGCTTTCGTTAAGCATCATTCTGATATCACCTGGTTTCATATTGCCCTTCTCGGTTAATTCTTCACCCGAAATTGTTTCCACTCTCGTAGGAATGTCCTTGATGGTACGACTGGTTCTTGTGGCCGTTATCACCACCTCATCTTCCTGTTCTTCTGCTCCTTCCAAAAGCACTTCCACAATTACGCTGTCCGGTTGAGGCACTGCAACCGTTACTTCTTTTTCCTCTAATCCAACATAAGACACTTTGATCGTGTAAGTGCCTGCTGCAATGTTTGCGAAGGTTGCAACACCTAAGCTGTCCGCAACAGTAGTTTTGTGAATTGGACTAATGATAGCAGTAGCCCCCGCCAGGGGAGTACTATCGTTGCTCCTTTGTATCGATAATTTGATTGTGTATTGAGCATACGTGGTGAATGCATACATCACTACTATGCTTAGTAATAATATTTTCTTCATTGCCTCGTGAATAAGACAGTTAATAAATTCTGTTTGTCGTGAATTGATCAACTAAAACGGGGCGGCTGGAAAAAATTGGAGTAATACTCTGATTTGAAAAAGGAATAAACCTCTCCGTACAAGACTGTAACATAAACCTTCATCGGATCTATAATTGTAGTACCGCTATTAATCGCAAAACCATGCATCGCGGAACAGAGCGAAAATGGAGGGCAGTCAGTGCAATCCTTTTTATGGTCTTTGTTAGAAGTCTGTTCAGTATGCTCCCTCTCTTCACAGTTGTCAAAAATGGAGCAAGGCACTGCTGTACTAAACAGAATGTATACGGACAGTATACAGGTTATCCATTTTTTCATTATTACAAAAATAGATAAACTTAAAATGATGGAGGTTACATTCTCCTATAGAAAGCAACATACTGTGATATCTAAGTATTTAAAGCCTGGAGGTGCAGATAAGGTACAACCGCGGAAATTTTTATTTCTTATAAAAGAAGAACCTTTATTTGCCGATACAGAATTTCCTTCTCCTCTCTGAATCATGGGTATAGAGAACTTAATAGCAGAATTAACATATAACCTCCTTACTTTCCATTCTCTGCGTTTCGATTGGTCGACTCGGCCATGTCCTACATGCCACATGTGATTGGATCCCTTATTTTTCCATGTTAAGTGAAGATACTTTTTTCTTTAGGGCGTTGCTTTTGAACAAACTTTCTGCGCATAAGCCAAAAAACAACGAACCCAATCGTGGCTAAAATAGCTATCCATTTCCAGGGGTACGGTTTGGCTAATTCAATAGTCTCGGTTTTGCCCACCAGCACCGGGGCTGCCCAATAAAAGGGTAATGATTTTTCTTTTGATACAGTTTGAAGAAACTCCAATTTTGCCTTTTGCAATGCCACATCCGTTGG
>Ga0163162_10002073_pt1 | contig 18832 bp, 15 predicted proteins | sample S55metaG_FD_115310 | JGI IMG/M metagenome (GOLD analysis project Ga0163162, IMG submission 115310) | Switchgrass rhizosphere microbial communities from Kellogg Biological Station, Michigan, USA - S5-5 metaG | ecosystem: Host-associated > Plants > Roots > Rhizosphere > Soil | place: USA...
AAACTCTCCCGGATCTTTGCCTGCCAGCGCGACTTTCATGAAATCCATCCAGATCGGCAATGCAGCGCGAGCCCCTGTTTCCTTCGCTCCCAGGAACTTTTTCTCGTCGTAACCGATCCAGACTCCGCAAGTGATCGATGGTGAGAAGCCCACGAACCAGGCGTCGGTGAAATTGTTTGTCGTGCCAGTTTTCCCTGCCAACGGGTATTTCAGAGTGGAGGCGGCGATTCCTGTGCCATGCAGCACGGCCTCGCGCAGCATGGAGGTCATGGTTCGCGCGGTGCGGGCGCTGATGACGTCTTTCACGTCTGGAAAATTTTCTTCCAGCGTGCGGCCTTCGTAGTCCGTTACTTTGATGAGGTAACGAGGCGTAATGTGTACGCCGTCGCCGGGAAAAACGCTGAATGCGGAGGTCTGCTCCATTGGCGTGATTTCGACCGCGCCGAGTGCGACCGGCAAGTACGGCGGGATGTTCGAAGTGATACCCAAGCGGTGGGCGTAGTCGATGACCGTCTTGATTCCCAGATTGTCGGCCAACTTTAGCGCTGGGATATTACGCGACTGGGCCAGCGCGCGGCGCAGCGTAATCGTGCCTTCGAATTTTTCGTCGTAATTACGAGGCTCGTACGGTCCGGAGGGCGTGGGGAACGCCGTGGGTGCATCGACGATGGTATCGTCGGGCGTTGCGCCGCGGTCAATGGCGGCGGTGTAGACGTATGGCTTGAAGGACGATCCCACCTGGCGCAAAGCCTGTGTGGCGCGGTTGAATTTCGAGAGATTGAAGTCACGTCCACCCACCATGGCTTTGATCTCGCCTGTAACATTGTCGATCGCGACCAGTGCGCCTTGCGCGCCAGAGTCTTCTTCGAGGCTGACTCGGGTCTTTCCGTCTGGACTGATTGAAAGAACTTTGACGTACACGATGTCGCCCGGCTTAAGAATCTCTGGAAGCTTGCGCCGGGTCCAGGCGGTATCGGCCGCTGCGAGCGATGCGGAGCGGCGTCCAAGCTTTACCGTCGCGGAAGTTGAGCTTACGGATAAGACCAGCCCGTGAATGTACCCGTTGATTTCAGGATCGCTTTGCCAATCCTCGTGCTGGTAGTCGGCCAACGGCGAGTCCGCGGTCAGAACATTTTGCAGATGTCCTCTCCAGCCGTGGCGGCGCTCGTAGGCGGCCAGACCATCGAATACGGCGTTGTTGGCGGCACGCTGCAAATCCATGTCGAGCGAGGTGTACACCCGCAGTCCGCCTTCGTGGACCTGATCGCTACCGTATTTGCCTTCCAGGTAGCGGCGGATTTCCTCCACAAAATAAGGCGCCAGCGAATCGGGATCGTGGGCGACTTCTAACTGGATGGGCTGGTCGCGACCTTGCGTCGCCTGTTGCGCTGTGATCTCGCCATCTTCGAGCATCGAGTTAATCACGAGATTGCGGCGCTTCAGTGCGTGGTCAGGATGCGTGATCGGCGAATAGTAAGTAGGCGATTTCGGCAAACCGGCGAGTAGCGCAGCCTGATCAAGCGTCAATTGCTTCGCCGGCTTGCTGAAGTAGAACTGGGACGCCGCCTCGAAACCGTATACGCCGTGTCCAAGATAAATCTGGTTGGCATACAACGTGAATATTTGCGGTTTCGTGAACCGGCGCTCGATCTGCACCGCCAGCAGCGCTTCCTGAATTTTTCGGTGAAAAGAACGGTCGGGCGAGAGAAAAAGATTGCGCGCCAGTTGCATGGTCAGGGTCGATGCGCCTTGTACCCGGCCACCAGAGCGGATATCGCGATAGGCAGCGCCGGCGATTCGCCAGACGTTAACCCCCCAGTGCCGGTAGAAATCCTTGTCTTCGATGGAAATCAACGCCTGTCGCAGTACCTGAGGATAGTCGTCGTAACTTGCCACCACACGGTGCTGCAGCGCAAAGGACCCGATGGTGCGTCCCTGATCGTCGTAAAGTTCGGTGATCGAACTGGGACGGTAATGCTCCAGTTGATCGACTTGTGGCAGGTCGGTGGAGTAGACCAGCAGCAGTCCGGCGGTCGCTCCCACCAGGGCGGAAACCAGCACCAGCAGGCCAATGACAAGCCGGCCCACCATTTTGTGCTCGACGCTTGCGGGCGCCGTCGAGTCTCGTAACTCAAATTTCACAGAAGGTTGGTTTCAGAATAGCAGGAGGCTGATAAATGTTGGGACGACAATCAAGATCATGTGGGTGATCGAACATTGGTACACCGGAGGACGAGTGTCAGGAAATTCTTGCACGAGACGCCTTCGATATCCCACCCTTCGCAAAAAGCGCGGATGGGCCAACCGGCTGCACAAATAAAAATCGCGCGTCCGGAGACGCGCGATTATAGCGATCGACTATCGAACAAAGACCGGTGACTAGCTGGTCTTACTCTTCAGCACCTGAATCGCTTTGTGCAGTTGTTCGTCCTGCTGCGGAGGCTGCTTCTTTTCTTCGTCCGCAGGAGTGGCGTTTTCGTCATCGTCGGGAAGCGCGGTATCGTCGTCGCTGTCGGCGATCACGATGTTGGGAGTGACTGCGCTGTCCTGAATCGCCTTGCCGCTGGGCGAGTAATACTTGGCCACGGACAGAATAAGCGCCGAGCCATCGGGAAGGGTGATGGTTTTCTGCACCGAGCCGTCGCCAAACGTCTTATCGCCGATCACATCGCCGCGGGCATTTTCCATGATTGCGGCGGCGACCACTTCGGCGGGTCCGGCCGTGCCCTTGTTGACCAGTACTGCCATGGGCAGATTGGTGATGGCCTTCGAAGCATCGGCATTAAAGGCTTCGCGCGGATACTTCTGACCCTGCAAATAAGTGATCGTCCCGTGATTGAGGAAGAGGTTAGCGACTGCAATGCCTTCGGATTCGTCGCCTTCGGCGCAATTGCGCAGATCAAGGATCAATTTCTTGGCGCCCGATTTCTGCAGAGCGCGGATTTTCGCGGCAACTTCCTGATTCTTGCCCTTGTTGAAAGCATCCACCTGGATGTAGCCGACGCCGTCGTCCACCATCTTGTCGGTTACGGGCGGAGCGATCACGGTATCGCGAGTGATCACCATCTTCGTCGGTTCGGCTTTCCGAGCGCGAACCACGGAGACGTTCAGGTTCGAACCGGGCTGTCCCTGCAGAAGATTGTGAATTTCGGCAAGCGACATCTCGCGCGTGCTCTTGCCTTCGATGGCTTCGAAGATATCGCTGGCCTGAATTCCGGCCTTGTCGGCGGGTCCGCCAGGAATCACCGAAATGACCGCAGCATAGCCGAAACGTTTCGATACTGCCGCTCCGATCTCGCCTTTGGCCTCGGTCTGATTGGCCTTGTACTCCTTATATTCGGAGGCCGTCAGGTAGCTGGAGTTTGAATCCAGCGACTCGAGCAGGCCGTGCAAAGCCCCGTCAGTCACTAACGGAATGTTGGGTTCTTCAACGTACTCGCTGCGCACCCGCGACAGCACTTCGCTATAAACCTGCAGCTGCCGGTACGAGCCATCGTTGTTAGAGGAGGCGCGGACGCCATCCAGCCCGCCCACATACATAAAGAGCAGAACTGCGGCGGAGGACATTACAATTGCGGCCTTAGTCTTCATGGACATCAGATAGTCTTCTTTGGTAGGAAATTATCCCAGCGCGGTACCCGATCATTATATCTACTTTGATGCCGGTTTCCGCTTCTTTGCTGCGAGTAAAAATGACCTTCGGTAACTGGCCGGGCTCCTGTTCCCAGACCCTGCGATTCTCCGTCCGCACTCAGACAAAAGGACTTACGACGCATTTTTGGCACAGCTGTTTGGTGTTATATTTCTTCCGCCTCGAAAGGTAGGCCTTATGCGATTTCATCTGGCGGTGATTCTTGCCGTGACGGCCGCACTTGCGGTTGGCGTTGTCACTCCCGCACGGGCTCAGTCAGGCGAATGGAAGCAATTGTTTGACGGGAAAGACCTGGTGGGGTGGAAGCATGTTGGCCCCGGCAGCATGACGGTAGAAGACGGTCTCATCCGCACTCATGGCGGAATGGGGTTGCTCTACTGGACCGGTGGAACTCTGGGGGACTGCGTGATCCGCGTGGTATTCAAGATGCGTGATCACAATGACAACTCCGGAGTCTTCATTCGTATTCCCATCGAGCCTCGCGAGGCCTGGATGCCGGTGAATTACGGGTATGAGGTGCAGATCGACAACGAGCCGGAAAAATCGAATGAAGATGACTATCACATCACCGGCACGCTCTATTCGCTGACCAAGCCGCTGGCCCACGCCGGCAAACCCGGGCCCGAGTGGAACACAATGGAAATTACCCTGGACGGGGTTCACACTACCGTCTTGGTGAACGGCGTTAAAGTTACTGAATTCACCGAAGGCGATCCGGTGCCAGACAAGAAATTCAGTTTCGAGCCGGAGCGAGGTACGCGTCCGCAAGAGGGGTATTTTGGTCTGCAGAATCACAGCGACAACGACATTGTGTTCTTCAAGGAAGTCGCAGTGAAGATGATGAACAAATAAAAAAGCAGTCTTCAGACGTCGGTCGTCAGTCCTCAGCCGAACGATTGGCTGACGACTGATGACTAAAGACTGACGACTGATTTCGGAGGCTTGATGATTAGGAACCGTTTCTCCCGTCGTGAATTCATTGGACTCGGTGCGGCCGCTGCCGGCGCGTCGCTGGGTTTGAAGACAATCCTGCTGGATCCGGATCCGCTTTGGGCTTTGCCTCAGGCGGTGGCGACAAGCGACCGGGTACGGTTCGGCATTATCGGCGTGGGAATGGAAGGGTCGGGCCTGCTTTCCAATGCAGTCGAGCTTCCGGGTGTCGAATGTGTAGCCGCCTGCGATCTTTATGACGGCCGTCATACGCTGGCGAAGGAAATTGTCCGCCCCAATCTGCCGACTACACGGCGCTATCAGGAGCTCTTGGAGAACAAGGAAATCGATTGCATCCTCGCCGCCGTTCCCGACCACTGGCACAAACAGATTGTGGTGGACGCTGTGAGCGCGGGCAAAGACATCTACATCGAGAAGCCGATGTCGCATACCGCCCAGGAAGGCGTCGAAATGGTCGCGGCTGCGACGAAGACCGGGCGCATCGTCCAGGTGGGCTCGCAGCGCGTGAGTTCAGTGATCTGCGCCAAGGCGAAGGAATTAGTGGCGCAGGGAGCACTCGGCGACCTGATGCTGGTGGAAGGAACACTCGGCCGCAACGATCCCACCGGCGCGTGGGAGTATCCTCCTCCTCCCGACCTTTCTCCGCAGACTCTCGATTGGGACACATGGCAAGGAACCGTTCCCAAACGCGCCTTCGATCCTCTAATTTTTGCCCGCTGGCGTTGCTGGAAGGAATACGGAACAGGTGTAGCCGGCGATCTGCTGGTCCACCTGGTGAGCGGCATGCAATACGTTCTCGGCATCAACGAGGCTCCGAAACGAGCCATGGCGATGGGCGGAATCCTGCGTTGGAAGGACGGCCGGAACATGCCGGACGTGCACTGCACCCTCTTCCAATACGGTGACGTGCCCGTCTACATGCGGCTCAGCCTGGGGACCGATATGCCGGAAACCTATCGCTTCCAGGGTTCAAAGGGCATCCTGGAACTGACCGAGTTCAGCCTCACTTACACGCCGCAGACTGGCGAGGATACCGGGCCCAGTTATTACACTGGAAGCTATCCGCGTGCCATGCGCGAAGAATATACAAAGAAGTGGCACCAGGAGCACGATGCCATACCCGGCAAGGAACCGGCGCTCGAAGGCACCACCTACCGCAGCGCGTCATGGGACGACTTGAAGCCGCATCTGTGGAATTTCTTCCAGTCTGTGAAGACGCGCAAGCCTGTCGTGGAAGATGCCGTCTTCGGCCATCACGCGGCTCTGGCCTGCCACATGGCTAACCAGTCGTATTTCCGCAAGACTGGCGTGACTTGGGACGAGGGATCGAAGACGATAAAAAGCTAGTAGTCGTCAATCGTCAGTCTTCAGTCGTCAGCAGGACCCCAGCTCAATCTTGGGATTGGCTGACGCCTGACGACTGACGACCGACGACTGCTCCCAGGCTTCGGAGTTCCGCGACCACCTTGTCCATCTTGTTTTCTTGAAACAGCCGGATCGCTGCGATTCCGGCTGCGCCTGCTTGAATGCAGGCTTGGGCGTTTTCTAAGGTCACGCCTCCCAAAGCGATGACCGGAATCTTTTCTTGACACGCTTCGTGCAGAGCTTCGAGGCCTGTGGGGTTGGTGTGGGCCCGTTCTCCACTGGCCTTCCCGAAGACTGGTCCGAAGACGGCGAAATCCGCGCCTTCTTCCGCTGCTCGGGCGACTTCAGCCCGACTATGACAGGAAACTCCTACCGTCACGCCGGCGACCGACCCACATTGAGTCCAAATCTTTTTTACTTCGGATGGAGAAATATCATTCGAGCGTAGATGGACGCCCTGGGCTCGGCTGGCTACGGCGATGTCGGTGCGGGAGTTTATGAGAAAACCAGTTTTTAGTTCCTGGTTCTCAGTTCTCAGTTGGATCGATTCGCGGGCCAGGGTTTCCAGTTGATGAGGGGATAAATCTTTCTCGCGTAGTTGGATATAGTCCACCCCGCAGCGAATTGCCTGCGTAATGGTTTCAAGCAATCGAATCCGGCGCGAGTTCTCGTCTCCAGGAAACTGTGAACGATCGGTAATGTAGTAGAGCAGCAAGGGCAGTCGTCGGTCGTCAGTCGTCAGCCAATCGGCTCAGTGGTTTAGCTGACGACTGAAGACCGACGACTGGTTTAAGGATTTGTTTTGGCAATCTCAGGCACGGCTTCGGTTGCCTTCGGTTTCTGAGGCCCCAGGTGATAGTTGATCAGGCCGTCGCGCAGGAACTCGAAGCCTTCTTCCGGCGAATCTACCATGCGGATCAGATCGAGATCTGATGCAGAGATGGTTCCGGCATCGATCATCGCATCAAAGTTGATGAGACTTTTCCAGTACTCGCTGCCGTAAATCACCACCAGAATTTTTTTAGCCAGCTTCTGGGTCTGAGCCAAAGTCAGGATTTCGAACAGTTCGTCCAGCGTGCCAAAGCCGCCGGGGAATATCACCAGCGCCTTGGCCAGGTATGCGAACCAGAACTTCCGCATGAAGAAATAGTGAAACTCGAAATTAAGCGCCGGCGTGATATATGGATTCGGATTTTGCTCGAATGGCAAATTGATGTTGAGGCCAATCGTTTTCCCGCCTGCTTCCTGCGCTCCCAGATTTGCGGCTTCCATGATGCCTGGGCCACCTCCGGTGGTTACGACGAAGCGCCGCCTGCGGGCCGGAATCTGGATTGACCATTGTGTAAGCAGGTAGGCGAGCCGGCGTGCATCCTCGTAGTAGCGCGCTGTATCCACCGAAGCCAGGATTTTTTTCCTGTCTGCCGAAGCATCCGATTTCTGTTCCAGTTCAGCCAGATTGCGGTTTGCCGCTTCACGACTGTGAAAACGTGCTGAACCGAAGAACACTACCGTGTCCTGAATCTGTTCGCGGCGAAAACGCGCGAGCGGTTCCGTGTACTCGGCGAGGATACGCAACACGCGCCCGTCTGGACTCGCAAGAAAAGTGTGATTCTCGTACGCCAGGGGCGCTGATTTGAGTTTGCCGTCATCCATGATGAGGGGATCTTCTTTCAAGGCCGCTTTTCGTCGTGGAAGTGAATTGCTTCCCAGAATCCGATCCAGATATCGAGCACTCCCAGGCCGCTGCACAGGCCACGCACAAATCCGTTGGACACGAAGGCCCGTAATCCGGGAGAAGCCAGCAGGAAGTGGTTGTCCGTCCATTCGGGACGCCACGGCAGGATTACGAGAAGAACCCCCACGGTAGCGCAGAAAAAAACGAACAGCAGGATCAATACCCGGTGCAGCCAGTGTTGAAATCCGGAGCGCGGCAGATTGCCTGATGCGTTGAGGTCGGCGCCTTCCGGGGCCTCCTGTCGCAACTTTGCGGTGAGGGACTCGGATCGAACCTTGTCGATGGAAGAATCTTGAGTTGCGGTCACATCGCGCTCCCATGGGTCGTGCATGCGACCGGTCGCTGCTCTTCCGCGCGCGCTCCCAAGCTTAGAAGGAAACCCATTGTTCCATTCTACGACTTCAGAGCTTTGATGCGCTCGGCTACATCGCGGTAGTCAATGTTGCTGCCGTAAACCTCCATGAAATGATTCTGGGCCGCGGTCTTGTTGCCGGCGGCTTCGTAGGAGGAGGCCAACTCGTAATTCAGTGCAGTACGGGTCTCTTCGTCAATCTTGGGCAGCTTCAACGCCTTCTCATACCAACGGATCGCTGCTTCAGGCACGCCTTTATCGAGGAAGCACTGCGCCAGCCAGGTATATGTCTGCATCAGTTGCGGGAAATCATGACCGCGATCGACCGACTGGCACACCTTCTGCAGTTCGCCGATGGCTTCATCCAGCAATCCCATTTCACGAAAAGCCACACCGAGGTTGTAATGAGTCTCGGGATCTTCTTGCGGGTTGGCTGCATCTTCTTCGAGTTCGTGCTTCAGCTCGCCAAACATGTCGGCCAGATCGACGCTGGCGGCTTCCACTTTGGCGGTTGCGGGCGCGACCTCGGGAGCGAGTGTCCGCTTCTTGGTCGGCTGATAGGTAAAGGTCGGTGCCGGAGCTTCCATGGCCGGCGCTGGAGCTTGCGCTGGCGCTGGAACTGAAGGCGGCGCGGGACTGAACGCCGGGGCTGCGGCTGCAGCAGCGGTATGTCCCGAGGTGGCTGTGATCGATTCCCGGCCCACTCGAGGCCGAACTTCCGGTGTCGGCGTTGCGGGCGGCAGGAAGCTGTCACCCAAGGAGGCTTCCAGATCTGAAACGAATTCATTCAATACGCCGGCTGGAGCAGCTTCCGGAGTGGCGCTCGTGTATTCCGCCACAACGGGTTCGGGTGCAGATGCAACCGGAGCCAGGGGTATGGCGATTTCTTCCGTAGAGAGCGAACTGAAATCCGGAACAAGTTCCCGGGAAGGAGCCTTTTGTGGACTTGCAGCGCGAACGGACGGGCCCTCTTCCTCCGCCGGAATGTCATAGACCTCATCAACCGCAACTTCTTCCACGACTGCCGGTTTCGCGCTGCCCTGATTTTCGGCGGCTTCAATTTCCTGCCACACCGCCGCCAGTTGGGCGGCGCCAGGCTTCAGCTTCTCCAGCTTGGAGAAGACCGCACGAGCCTGTTCAGACATCGAGTGAGCCAGGTAGAAACGAAGTTCTTCGATGGTTTCAGTAATATTCTCGCTCTTGGCGTGTTCGGTTTCCGCATCAGGAACTTCGGTCTCGGCAACCAACGCAGCTGCCTGGGGTTCCTCTGCAACCTCGCTCTCCCACTCGTCGGAGATGTCGACGTCGATTTCATTTTCCGCCGTAACCGGTTCAGGACGGACCTCAAAGTCGCTGGCCGAAGGCGGCAGCGCAGACGCCGCACTGTGGAAGAACAAACCTGAAGTTGATGGTTCAGCGGCTGGAGAGATAGCCGGCTCAGACGCATCCTCGGAAGCGGAGGGGTTGAACGCCAGCGGTGCGATGGTTGCAGCCTTCAACGGCGTCGCCTGTGCCACTGTACTCGCGGTGACGGACTTGGCAGATGTGCGCTCCTCGTACTTGTTAGCCAAATCGCTGTAGCGGCTGGCTTCGTCGGGATGCCCGGCATCGTGATAAAGCTGCTCCAGGTTGCGGCAGCAAACCGCGGCTTCGCCGAAGCGGCCGGCGCGAGTGTGCAATGCGGCCAGCCTCTGATTGATGCGCAGGTCACGAGGCGCCTTGGGCAACGCGGACATTAACGGGCCCAACGCCTTTGCCGGCATATTGTAGGAAACGAAAAGTTCCGCGTCGGTGAGCGCAGCCCGTACTGCCAGGGCAACTTCGTCCGGATAGCGCTGGTCGATGAACGGCGCTGTGGCTTCGAGTTCTTCCACCAGCACCGCACCTTCTTCAGGCGTGATGAGTCGCGAACCGGATGCCGCTCCGCCCAGTTTTGCCACTACCTGCTCGTAATTGCGGGTGTGCAATTGGTTATGCGGCTCCAACTGGGTCAGTTTCAAATAGTAATCGCGCGCTTTTTCGAGATTTCCGCCCTGCACCGAAGCATGTGCCAGCAGTTCGTAGATTTCGCTGATGTGAGTGGTGTCGCCGGCCTTCTGCGACAGATCGAGCAGGATTTCCAACGAAGGCACACTGTCGCGTACCTGTCCGATCAGCGCATGCAAGCTCTCCAGAATCTTGCCCGAGTCTGTGGCCACGAGCCGGTCGCAATACTGCTGATAGACCTGTAGAACCTCGGTGTAGTGTCCCGCGGACATAAGGGTTTCAGCGTAGCTGGTGATGGCGCTGGTGTCGTTGTGGACAGTGCACAGCTTCGCCGCCAGATTTCCCGCTTCCGGCAGGCGTCCACTCTGCAGGTAGGCCTGCATGAGGGCCCGCAATCCGTCGGGATGACTGTCGAGGTCGGCTACTTTTTCCAGGTTCTTGACTGCTCCGGCCATGTCGCCGGAATCGAAAGCGTTACGACCCCGCAGCAGCAGTGCATGACTGTTGCTGGGATCGAGCGTCAGCATGCGGTTCAGAATTTCTTCCGCAGGACCGAGTTGACCACGCCCGCGCAGGCTGTCGGCGGCGGCGGCGAAAAGCTGCCATGCTTCCGTTTTCTTATTCAGCCGGACATACACCTCGGCCAAGCGGGTGCGCATGGCAACGTTTTCGGGATCCATCTCCAGCGTCTTCTGGAAAATCCGTACAGCTTGTTCCAGTTCTCCGGAGCGCAGAAATTCTTCGGCAACTTGCAGATACTGTGCCCGTGCATCATTAAAGAGCCCCTGTTGGGTATAGAGCTCGGCCAACCGCAGTACGCTCTCCAAGGTGGGCTTGAGCTTGGTGAGCTTTTTGTACATGGCGATGGCTTTGACGGTGAAGCCCTGGGCTGCATAGGCGTCGCCAACGCTCTTGAAGGATTCCACGGCCTTGTCACTCTGGCCGAGACGGGCGTAGAGGTCTCCGATGGTGTTGGAGACAGTCAGTTCCTTGGGGTCAGCCTTGAGTACTTTTTCGTACTCGCCGATGGCATTCTGCAGCTTACCCTGCTGGACGAACTTCTCCGCAGCGCTGAGAGCTTTTTGTTTGTTGAAGCCAAATCCAAATGCCATAAGCTTGCTGACTCCAGCTCCGGTTTTTTCCTCCGCCAGAAAACATCTCCGTGAGAAGGGTCACCGGCGGGTTGGCCATCCGATCGGTCATGTCTGCCGATCACACGACGGATGGTCTTTCGGACAAGGGTCATTGTAAGACGGGTTACCAATATTCGTATGGTTACTAAGGGTTACCGAAAGGGAGTGTACGACCGAGTTACGTCCGGAACTGCCCATCCGTCGGCACAAAACCATGGAGGATGGGACGTCCGCACTCGTCATTGCAGCGTTTCACGGCCTTGATGGTCAAGGACACTGTCCTTTATCACTCACCAGAGCGTGGTTCTCTAAGCTGTCACTACTGTTGCCAAATTTGTTGCGGTAGAATCGCTGCCTGTTAGATTCGGCGTCCCGGGGGGCACGCTGAGTTGGGGAAAACCTCGCTTCCGAACATTCGCCGCATTCCTGCCAAGGAAGTAAAGAAATTGATTTGGGCCCGGGCATTCTTTACCCCCTGCGGCAACGAGGGAGAATTATGGCTAGGTGGCTTACTTGGGTCTCGCATCAACGTTTGACAGGATGGGCGTGTTCACAGTGCGGCTGGACGTTTCCCGTCCCGTCGATGCTGACCGATCAGGATGCGAAGAGTGCATACGACCGGCTGGCTTCCAGCAAATTTCAGGAACACGATTGTGCGCTGCACGGGGAACCGGCCGCGCTTTCCGACTCCGAGAGTTTCGCCGCCCGCGCACGAAAGCTGGTGACACGCGGCTTCAAGCCAAAAGACGCCGCCCAGATTACTTTGCAGGAAATCACATTCGAGAACCGGAATGATCCCAGCGCCGCCAAAAGGGCGCAAACCGATGCGGAGGATTTTCTGCGCCGGGTGAAAGACGGCCTGATCTAAACCCTTAAATCGGTGTGCTCCCTCGACAAGGCCAAATCTCTCCATCGAGTCTCTCATAGCAGATTTTGATTATTGGCACCTCTGGCTTTCTGGTTGTAGCCTCTCCTCGTTATGACATGGATCAAGACTATCCCGATTGCTCAGGGCGACGAAAAACTGCGGCAGGCCATGGAAGCCCAGAAGTCTCTTTATCCCGTGGAATACGCCACGCCGGTTCATCCTGTGGAAGGCGGCGGGTCGTCCATCACCGAATCCCACAGCCTCATTCCTGAGGCTCTTTATCACGCCTTCGCAACCTTCGGAGTGCTGATGTCTCCGGACCTGCCGCTTTCACGGCGGCAGCACGAGATGATCACCACGGTGGTGTCAGTCACCAACCGGTGTGTGTATTGAATCGACTCCCACGCAGAGTTTCTGCGTCGCGTCACGTTGGATAAAGAACTGGTCGTTGCGTTAGAGAAGGACTACACCTCCGCTCCCGTTACTCCGCAGGAGCGGATCATGCTCGACTACGTGGTGAAAATTACCAAGGACGCGACTCAAGTCTGGAAAGACGATCACGAGCGTCTGCGCTGCGCCGGTTTCGACGACAGGGCAATTCTCCAGATCACGTTGATCGCTGCCTGGTTCAACTACATCAACCGCGTTGCGGATGCCCTGGGAGTGGGAAGAGAGTAGCGGCAATTCTGCACAAGCCGCTTCGCGGTTAATCGGCTGCCGCTTCGCACGAATTGCTATTGCTGCTTCGACGGTTGCGAGACCAAGCCACGGCTATTTGCAAACGCTAGAGCAGCGGGAGCGTCCCGCTCCGCGATCCATTCCCACACTCGACGTCCACTGGCATCAAGCGAACACCGGGCTTCGGTGTAGTCCGCGAGGCGGTTCAACACTGTGGTCACCGAGGCAATGGGATCTTTGTGACGCTCCAGCACCTCCGGAAATCTTTGCTGCAGAGCCACACATACCAGCCGGGCGCCAAGTGGCTTTTGTGCCTCCATCAGCACGACCCGGCAGGCGCGGGTGAATCCCGGCTGCCGGCTGGACGATTTACGATCGAGAAAGGTGAGCAACTGGTCGCTGAGCACGCAGTCCCCGAAAATGTTGGCTAACCCTGCGAGGGTCTGCTTGATGGTGCCAATCCGCTTCATGAGTTCTGCCCGCCGCTCGAGCAATTCATGAAGCTCCCGTTCCGCCGAGCGGATGACCTCCTGAACATGCAGGTCAGCCGCGTGCGACTGTCCATTGCTTCCGTTCACTCCGGTGTTCATTTTGAGCCCCCACTCTTGTGATCGAGATTGTTAAGTGTCTAGCGCGGATTACTCACCTGTGCAGTTTGGACGTGGCGAGCAGCCTTCTGGACAGCACGAGTAGACGACTTTGACGGCGTGAGTTGCTGCCCGATGGATTCGTTCTCTTGCCAGACCTGGGTCAGAGCGTGTCCGCCACCGTCGTTGTCGAACAACAACCTGGGCTGTACCGGTGCAGTCTGACTCTGGACCGATTGGGTTAAGACGTTGGCCAGTACCCGGCCATCGGGATCTCGCAGCTCGAGCAGAAAAGGCTGGACGCGCACCAGGGAATAGCGTCCAGCCGGAAAACTGCGGTTACCGACGGAGAATTCAAATGGAATGTTGGCCTTAATCGTCCGCTCGGGGCTCTGCGCCTGGGCGAAAGGGCCCAGAGTCAGGACACTGAGAAGAATCGAAGCAATACTGCGTGCAATCAGTTTCTTCATAACAACCTCCCCTTGTTTGTCTAGCGTGTTCGTTCGCCTGCGGCTTATTCGGATTTGCCGGAACCAGAATGCAGTCTGTAGTGACCGTTCCCCTGATCGCTATCCGCTTCTTGCCGTCAAACCAAACTCGCTTGCAGTACAGTGTTGGACTGCTACTTTCACCTATTAGATTTATTGTTTGTTTTCATTAAATCGATGAACTACACTCATAGTGATATGAGTCCGAAACTCGAAGTACGGCATTTGAAATTGCTGGTGACCGTGGCGGAAGAAGGTAGCGTGACCGAAGCAGGAAAACGCCTGCACCTGACGCAATCGGCTCTCAGTCACCAGTTGCGCGACGCGGAAGAAAAGCTGGGGACGCCGCTGTTTCTGCGGCTGGGGAGGAAGATGGTGCTCACCCCCGCTGGCGAGCGGCTGATTGCGTGTGCGCGCCGAGTGCTGGAGGAACTAAGCGATACCGAGGGCCAGATCGAGGGACTCAACGGCGGATCACGGGGCGAGATTCGATTGAGCACAGAGTGTTACACCTGCTATCACTGGTTGCCGCCGGTGCTGCAGAAGTTTCATAGTAAGTTTTCGAAAGTGGAAGTCAATATTGTGGCCAGCGCAACCTCGGACCCGGCGGCCGCACTTCTTGAAGGCAAGCTGGATGTCGCGATCATCAGCTCTCAGCCGCATAACAAGAGCCTGCGAGTGACTCCGATGTTCGAAGACGAGCTTGTACTGGTCATGTCCTCGAAGCACCGCCTTGCGAGTGCTAACCAGGTGCGACCGAAGGACCTCGAAACGGAGACGGTTCTGATTTATCCTCCACGGGAAGAGAGCACTTTGATCAACAAATTACTGAAGCCAGCGGGAGTCGAGGCGCAACGCGTGATCGAAGTTCCACTCACCGAGGCGATTGTCGAACTAGCCGCCGCAGGCACCGGGATCGGTTTTCTGGCGCGATGGGCAGTAGCCCCAGCAGTCGATGCTGGCAAAGTTGCCACCCGCCCGCTGGGCAGCCGCGCATTTCGGCGGCAATGGTATGCGGTCACACTGCGCAATCAGCCGGCCCCGCGGTTCGTGGCGGAATTTGTAGATCTATTGTCAAACTTCTGTCCGAAGAACGCACGCCGCATGTCGGCATGAGCTACGTGGGGAGCCACCTTCGGTTGTCCGGTCGAGCGCAGCTTGACTAGCGTCTCCTGAGATGTGGATGTCCGCCGTACTTCCCGAAGCGATACCATTCAAGTATGGAGCGGCGCTCCGTTGTCGAATACCTCGATAGCTTTCTGCGACGAGGACGCGAGTGCGCCTACGTTCAGCATCGCGGATACCGCACCGTGCGCTGGAGTTACCGGCACGTAGCGGAGACGTCCTCCCGCTTTGCCCGAGAACTCAAAACCCGTGGAATCGGCAAGGATGATCGAGTCCTCCTCTGGGGGCCGAACTCCGCGGAGTGGGTGACTGCGTTCTTCGGTTGTGCGCTACGCGGAGCGATTGTCGTTCCCATCGATGAGGCGGGCGCTGCTGACTTTGCCCAACGAGTGTACGAGCAAGTGGATGGAAAACTTCTGATTTGTTCCCGCGAGCACGTGTTGACTTCGATCCCGGCGCTGGCACTGGAAGACTTGCAGGAGATATTGTCTGCCCACTCGGCGGCGCCTTACGTCGCAACAGAAATCGGCCCGTCAGACATCCTCGAAATCGTCTTCACTTCAGGCACCACCGCCGAACCGAAGGGCGTGGTGATCACGCACGGCAATGTTCTCGGCAATATCGCTCCGCTTGAAACAGAGATCCAAAAATATTTGAAGTACGAGCGCCTCGTCCATCCCGTTCGTTTTCTGAACCTCCTTCCTTTGAGCCATGTTTTCGGGCAATTCCTCGGAATGTTTCTGCCGCAGTTGATGGGCGGCACCGTGATCTTTCAGGATGCACTCAAGCCCGGCGAAGTGATACGCACCATTCGCCGCGAACGAGTTTCCGTGCTGGTCGCGGTGCCGCGCATGCTGCAATCGCTGAAAGAGAAGGTCGAGCGCGACCTGGAAGAGAAGGGCGTGCTGGAAGATTTCCAAGAAAAGTTTCGAGAAGCCGAAGGCAAGCATTTTCTGCATCGCTGGTGGATCTTCCGGAAGGTTCATCGCCAGTTCGGATGGAAATTCTGGGCATTCATCTCCGGAGGAGCAGCGCTCGATCGCGTGACCGAAGAGTTCTGGGGACGCCTCGGATACGCCGCGGTCCAGGGTTATGGCTTGACGGAGACGACCTCAATCGTGAGCGTGAATCATCCTTTCCGTTTGGGAAAAGGGTCAATCGGCAAAGTCTTGGCGGGGCGCGAGGTGAAGCTGGCGCCGGACGGTGAAATTCTCGTCCGCGGTCGCGGGGTTGCCGCTGGGTATTGGACCGGGCAGAAACTGCAGCCGATGACAGCGGAAGAAGGCTGGTACGGGACCGGAGACATTGGTGCGCTGGACTCCCAGGGCAATCTGTATTTCAAAGGGCGCAAGAAAGACGTGATCGTCACGCCCGCCGGAATGAACATTTATCCCGAGGATCTGGAGACCGCGCTCCGTCGGCAGGCCGACGTCAAGGATTGTGTAGTGATCGGACTGCCGCGAGATGGAAACGCGGAACCTTGCGCGGTGCTCATTCTGAGGGATGCAGAAGCAGATCCGGAAGCGGTAGTGCAACGTGCGAACGGAACCTTGGCCGAGTACCAGCGGATGCGGAACTGGTTTGTCTGGCCCGAGGAAGATTTTCCTCGCACCTCCACACAGAAGCCTCGAACCAGCGCGATCCAGCAAGTCGTACAAGCGCGATTGACAACAAAACATGAGGGGAAGGCAGCGTCGAGTTCGGTGGCCGAGTTGATTGCCCGTGTGAAAGGAAAATCTAATACTGATTTGGGTCAGGATTCCAATCTCGAAACCGATTTGAATTTGAGTTCGCTCGATCGCGTGGAATTGCTGGGCGCACTCGAAGACCGCTATCAGATGGATTTGAGCGAGACCCGATTCGCCGCGTTGAAGACGGTTGGCGATCTGGAGCGCATGCTGCAAGGGCAGCTTCCGGCGCGGGTGCCGTATCACTATCCAGGCTGGGTGCAACGCTGGCCCACCACCTGGGTGCGGCTGGTCATTCACTATTTGCTTTTGCGGCCAGCAGTATTTTTTTTGGGGTGGCCCCGCATTTCAGGACGAGAGAATCTCCGCGGAGTTCGCGGTCCGGTGCTGGTTGTCTGCAATCACATTGACGACGTCGATGTTGGCTTCGTGCAAGCCGCTCTACCTGCACGTTTCCGTCATCGCCTGGCAACGGCCACAGGAGGGGAAGCCCTGGACGCGCTCCGCACCCCGCCTGCCAGCCGAAACTTGCTGGGCAGAATGTATGACCGAGTGAAATGGATGTTGGGAGTTTCGCTACTCAACTTGTTCCCCTTGCCTCGCGAAGCTGGCTTTCGGGAGAGTTTTGCCTTCGCCGGAGAGTCTGTCGACCGCGGCTACAGCATTCTGGTTTTTCCTGAAGGGCACCACACAACCGACGGCAAGATGCGTTCTTTTCGCGCAGGAGTGGGATTACTGGCAAATAACCTCGCCGTCCCGGTAGTGCCAATGAGAATCAATGGCCTTTTTGAATTGAAGAACGCAAAGAAGAAGTGCGCGCTTCCGGGAACTATAAAAGTCGAAATCGGCTCCCCGGTCCGGTTCCCGCGAAACAGCTCTCCTGAGTGGATTGCTTCTGAACTTCAGAGAGCTGTCGAGAGTTTGTAAGCCTAAGGCGTACCGATCGTTGTTTATTGATCTTGTTACCACGCTGACAAACCTCCCGAACAGCCTCCGCATCGAAGTTGGCGCGTGTACTATTTTTAAGTGCAGCCGAGTATTGCTCGGCGGGCGGGTTGAAGACCCGTCTCCACACAAACTCTGCAGGAGGCAGGCAAGAAATGCATTTTGATATGAAGCAGGTATCCCGAGTCGCTGCGGTGTTCGTTTTGGCCGCGGTTTTCGCCGTTCCGCAAAATCTTTTGGCGGAAGGTGCAACCCACCTGGTAAGTCCATCCGAATTGCAGAAGGCGGCAGTGAGTGCCTCCACAGTGCGACAGCAGAATGTGGAACAGGTCAAGGAATTCTTCTCTTCTGGAAAGGCCGAGAAAGCGTTGCGCTCCGCGCATGTGAATCCTGAGCAGGTGAAAAGTGCCGTTTCCACACTGGATGACGCCGAACTGGCCCGCCTGGCTTCGCGAGTGAACAAGGCGCAGACAGATTTCGCGGCCGGCACCCTCAGTGATCGCGACTTGATCATCATTCTTGTGGCCGTGGCCGTGCTCATTCTGGTCATCGTCGCGGTCCGATAGATTTTCAGAGATGTTTCAACGCTTCGCAAGGACTGCCATCGTGTGCCTGGGGGTCTGCGGCGTGCTGCCCGCTGCAGATCTCCCCGGCGTGTGGCTGGATGTGCCCTTCGTGAAGCAGGAGAAAGATGGCTGCGGCGCGGCCAGCATCGCCATGGTGATCCAATATTGGCAGGCGCAGCAGGGACAGGCGGCGAATCAAACCTCGGACGCGAGCCAGATTCAGCGCGCACTTTATTCGGCCAAAGCCCACGGCATCTACGCATCTGATATGGAGCGCTACTTTCAGGAGAACGGGTTCCGCACATTTACAATTCGCGGAGAGTGGGAAGACCTCAAACAGCATCTGGACAAGGGACGACCGCTGATCGTCGCCTTAAAGCCGGCGGCCGGCGCATTGCATTATGTGGTGGTCACGGGTTTCGCAGCCGACACGGTGACAGTCAACGATCCCGCCCAACGCAAATTACTTCAGCAGGAACGCGCAACTTTCGAGCGGGAATGGAGCGCGGCCGAAAGATGGACACTGCTCGCGCTTCCTCAAACCCGATCTCACTGATTCCCACTGCTATTCTTTTATTCTTCTTCGGCATCGCAACCCTGGCCGGCGCCCAAACGTCAGGTACTTCGAGCGTCGATCAAGCCAAAAAGCTATCCGGCGAACAGCGCTGGCAGGAAGTCGTACGTCTCCTTCAATCTGCGCCGAACCCTTCGGC
>Ga0163162_10002074_pt1 | contig 18831 bp, 14 predicted proteins | sample S55metaG_FD_115310 | JGI IMG/M metagenome (GOLD analysis project Ga0163162, IMG submission 115310) | Switchgrass rhizosphere microbial communities from Kellogg Biological Station, Michigan, USA - S5-5 metaG | ecosystem: Host-associated > Plants > Roots > Rhizosphere > Soil | place: USA...
AAATCGAGCCCGCCGGTTGCCAGCCCGACGACCGGCATGATCAGATCCTTCACGATCGAATTGACGATGGTAGAAAACGCGCCGCCGATAATCACACCGACTGCCAGATCCATCACGTTGCCCTTGAGGGCGAAGGCCTTGAATTCCTGAATCATGCTCATGCGTTGCTTCCTCCGTTTAAGTTCATAAGAATCGGCAGCAAGGGATGTGCCATTTGAATCGGATCTAAACGATCGTCCGAAACGCTGCTGCAACCGGACTGGCGCGGTTCGGAACACCATTAATTGAAACGGATAATGACAATGATAGCGAATCGATTGCGTGCCCGTCCCCGGTTTTTTTAAGCGATAGGCCGATCAGACAGGGTTTCTGCGTGATCCTCAGGATTTCTCCGGGGGCGCCGCCTTTACGCGTCCGGTGGCGATTGCCTGTACGAACGCGGCGTGATCGGCAACGGTCTGCGTGCCGTAACTCTCGGCCCATCGCGCGTACGCGGCGTCCAGCCGGTCCGAGCTGCCGCAATAACCGGCAATCAGCGCGGCATCGCCCGTACGGGCATGGGCGCGTGCAAGCAACAAGCCAAGACACCACGCGTAGAAATCGAACGTGGCGCCATGCAACCAGTCGACGGGGATTGATCCGCGCATGTTTTTCATCTGCCGGACATAAAAGTCGCGCCCCGAAATGGTCGTCCATCCAAGCAACGGGTCCGACGAACTTTGCAAAAGACGCTGCCCGTGCACGACGCGCCGTCCCTGATGATTGAACGGCTCGGGCATGGCGGGCACGAAGGGCGCAGCGGCCGGCACGATGCCTTCCTTCACCTGCATGAACAACGGATCGCCGTGCGCGCGCCCGAGCAGCAACAGCAAATATGCCCGCGTTCCCACACTGCCGACGCCGACCACCCGATGCGCGACATCGACAACGTCGTAGCGCTCGAGCATCGTGCGCCACTCGCCGGCGATTGTTTGCGTGTACCCGCGCAATCCTTCGATCACATGGTTCGTCTCGGCTTTGTCGAGCCGCGTGAGAATTGGCGGATCGTCGCGAAATCGCCAGCTCTTTCCGTCCGGTTCCGCGACGCGCGCAAGCATGGTCGCGTGGCTGCGCTTCGTCGCCCGCTCGACGGCTTTCGCGATCGTCGCTTTTTCGGCGGAATCGAGCGTGACGGGCGCTTCGATATGCAGGACACTCGCGTAGGAACGCATCTGCCAGAGGTCGTACGCGGGTATCTGCCATAACGCCGCCATCGTCGTCCGATAACCCGCGCAGGCAGAACGCACGGCGCGTTCGCGGCCACTCGCATCCACGCTGTTCTCCCGCGCCGCCACGTTGATGCTCGCCGTCAGCCGCCTCAGGTCCCATTCCCACGGCGAAACAATGGTTTCATCGAAATCGTTCAGATCGAACACCACGTCTTGCCGCGGCGTGCGAAAGAGGCCGAAATTGTTGAGATGCGCGTCGCCGTCGATCATCACGTGATGCCCAATGGACGGCGTTCTTGCCAGATCCCAGGCCATCACGCTCGCCGCGCCGCGCAGGAACGCAAACGGTGAAACCGCCATGCGCGCCATGCGCAGCGGTACGAGCCGCTCCTGCCGGCCCGCGTTGTTCGCGAGCACGCGCTCGACCGGGTCGGGACGATCGCGTTCGGCCTGCGGTCCGGCATGGGCGTCGAAGGGAATGGTATCGCGCAACGATCGGCCGAGCGCCCGGCTTTCGTCGGCGGTACCGTTCGAAGAACTGGCCGGCGCAGTCGTCGCGGAGACGGAGCGAGTGGGCAAAGGAAGGCCTCGTGATGGACGTAAATGAACCACGCTCTGAGCACGATGCGCGCCATCCCCGGTCGGACTACGGCGAATAACGGGCACGCAACCTGCTAAGAATTACTTCCCATGGGCGATGCCGGGCGACGCAATCCGGAACTCGACTAATTCCGGTGCCTAAACGTTTCCCGAGGACACCCGAACTCAAGCTACACGCATGAACTTCTGAATGCATCACCTCTAATACCTGGACACTCGCATACATGGCTCACGATATCCGCATTGCCGAAGGTTCGCCGTTTCCGCTGGGCGCAACCTGGGACGGCGAGGGCGTCAATTTCGCGTTGTTCTCCGCGAACGCCTCGAAAGTCGAACTCTGCCTCTTCGATCAAACCGGCGAAAAGGAACTCGAGCGCATCGAATTGCCGGAATACACCGATGAAGTCTTCCACGTCTACCTGTTTGGACTGAAACCGGGCGCTGTCTATGGATATCGCGTGCATGGTCCGTACGAACCGGAAAACGGGCATCGATTCAATCCAAACAAGCTGTTGCTCGATCCGTACGCGAAGGCGCATGTTGGCGAGCTGAAATGGGATCCGGCGGTCTTCGGCTATACGCTCGATGACGACGGCGAAGACCTGAGTTTCGATGAACGTGACAGCGCACCGTTCATGCAAAAGTGCCAGGTCGTCGACCAGAGCTTTTCGTGGGTTCACCCGACGCGCGTTCGCGTGCCCTGGGAACAGACCATCTTCTACGAAACCCACGTACGCGGTTATACGAAGCGCCATCCGGCCGTGCCGGAACATTTGCGCGGCACGTTCGAGGGTCTCGGCACGAAGGAAGTGATCGAGCACATCAAGAGCCTCGGCGTGACTTCGGTCGAACTGCTGCCCATTCATGCGTTCGTGAACGACAGCCATCTCACCGACAAAGGTCTCACCAACTATTGGGGATACAACACCATCGGCTTTTTCGCCGCCGATCCGCGCTTTTTCGCTCAGGGCCCGGGCGCGATCTCCGAGTTGAAGCAGATGATCGACCGTTTCCACGAAGCGGGACTGGAAGTCATCCTCGACGTGGTCTACAACCACACGGCCGAAGGCAACGAACGCGGCCCGACGCTCTCGTTCAAGGGTATCGACAACGCTTCATACTATCGTCTGCCTGACGACAAGCGCTACTACATCAACGATACCGGCACGGGCAACACGCTCAACCTCTCGCATCCGCGCGTGTTGCAGATGGTCACCGACAGCCTGCGTTACTGGGTCACGGAGATGAACGTCGATGGATTCCGTTTCGATCTCGCGACCATCCTTGGCCGTGAGCCCTACGGTTTCGACGAAGGCGGCGGTTTCCTCGACAGTTGCCGGCAGGACCCGATCCTCTCCAGCGTCAAACTCATTGCCGAACCGTGGGATTGCGGCCCCGGCGGTTATCAGGTCGGCGGTTTTCCGCCGGGCTGGGCCGAATGGAACGACAAATATCGCGACACCGTGCGCGAGTTCTGGAAGGGCGAGGAGGGCGTGGCGGCAGAACTCGCCACGCGCATCACGGGCTCGGGTGACAAGTTCAACCACCGCGGACGCCGCCCGTGGGCGAGCGTGAACTTCATCACCGCGCACGACGGCTTCACGTTGAACGATCTCGTCTCGTACAACGAGAAGCACAACGAGGCGAACGGCGAGGACAACAACGACGGAAGCTCCGACAACCGCTCGTGGAATTGCGGCGTGGAAGGTCCGACCGACGATCCTGAAATCCGCGCGCTGCGCGAACGTCAGAAACGCAACATGCTGGCGACGTTGCTGTTCTCGCAAGGCACACCGATGATCCTCGCCGGCGACGAATTCGGCCGTACGCAGCAAGGCAACAACAATGCGTACTGCCAGGACGACGACATCAGTTGGGTGAATTGGGATATCGATGAAGACGGCCGCGCCCTCAACGATTTCGCGCGCAAGCTCACAACCTTGCGCCATACGTTGCCAGTGCTGCGTCGTGGCCGTTTCCTGACTGGCGAGTTCCACGAAGACCTGCAGGTCGCCGACGTCAAATGGTTCAGCCCATCGGGCGACGAACTTACGCCCGAGCAATGGGACGATCCGGCGATGCGCTGCTTTGGCCTGGTTATCGATGGCCGCGCCCAGGCAACCGGCATTCGACGCCCGGCATCGGACGCGACGTTGTTGTTGGTTGTCAACGCGCATCACGACGTGGTCGATTACACGCTGCCGGAAATTCCCGGGAGCGACCAGTGGAGTTGCCTGATCGATACCAACGCCCCAATTCGCGAAGAACTCGAAGACTTCGATTCGGGCGGCGTGTACCAGGTGACCGGACGTTCGTTGTTGTTGTTCGCGCTGCACGCGCGCGGCGCAACGAAGCGCATCTTCAAGCGCCTTGAAGAAGCGCTGACGGACGAGGTCGAGCCGGAAGGCGGCAACACGATCTGACGAGCGGGGCAGGCACGTTCCTGCGAGAGGCGGGGCGCAACGGCTATCATGCGGGTCATGAACTTTATCCAGCCGTTGCCGCCCCGTTTCTGCTCGCTCCTTTCGATCATTCCGCGTGTCCATCATCGCGCCCGTAGAACATGATGTTGGCGGCGCTTTTGCATGTCGCCGATTGGGATCAACTCGAGCGGATCTGGGAATTCGTCGTCGGCTTCTTCAAATTCCTGTGGGCGCTGCTGAGGTTTCTCGGCGGCGGATAAATAAAAAAAACGCTGGGCGATTCGCATCGTCCAGCGTTTTTTGTTTGGCGCACCACAAACGGCTCAGCTGTTGTTATCCCAGTTGCCTGAATCGTTGCTGCCGAGATCGACGCCACCGCCACCGTCGCTCCAGTCGTTGGAGCCATTGCCGAAATCCAGGCCGCCGCCACTATTGTTGCCGCCGCCGCGGCGACGCAATTCGTCATCGACATCCACCGGAACATCGCGTTCGATCACGCGTTCCCGACCACCGCCGGAAAGCGCTTCACCGAGCAGAACGCCGCCCAGCAAACCGCCCAGGCCGCCACCAAAACCGCCGCCGCCTTGCTGCACGATGACCTGCGGTTGTTGCTGCGGATAAGGCGAATAAGGCGGCTGTCCTGGCGGCGTGCGCCCAAAACGCTCGGCTTCCTGCGCGTAGACCGACTGGTTGTCGTTCGGGTTTGCAGCCGGCGCCGCCGCACGAGGATCGGGCCGTCCTTCCGAACGCGCCCGCACGCTGTCGATCTGATTCGACAAATCCTCGATCGCGTAGGGCGGCACGGGATTTTTCGAATTCGACAACGCTTCTACCATCTGCCGCAACTGAGTCTCGATGCCTTCGACTTCCTTGAGCATCGCTTCGTGACCCGGTTGCGTCGATAAACGCACATCAAGCTTGAGAGAGCGGACATCGTTGAGCAATTCCGTGGCGCGCTTGAGTTGCGTGCGGCGATCGGTATCGGCCTGACCGTCTTCATTCGAACGCGCGCGTTTCAGACCCCAGCGCAACACAAGCGCAATCCCGGCGATCACGAACGCGAGCAGCACCCACATGCCCATGGACGGGCCATGTTTTTCCGGCGCCGCTACCGCGCCCTGGTTGAACGGATTGCGCGTCACCGATGTCACCGCATTGCCCGAGCGCTCCTGGCTCACATTCGCCGATGAATTCGCGCGTTCAGCATCGGAGCGAATCCGCGCTTCCGTGGTATTAAAGCGCGACGGATCGGTGAACTTGATTGCGGGGTCGAGCGTCTTCGCCTGTTGAATCTGAGCGAGCGCGTCGGCCGAGCGGCCTTCACGATCGAGCACCTGAGCGTACAAATAGTGCGCCTTGGCGTTGTTAGGATGCGCCTGGATCACTTCGTTCAACTGGGACTCGGCCTGGCTCCAGTTGCCTTGCGTCATCGACTGCTCGATCTGGCCGGCGCTCGGAACGGCAAACGCCGCAGCCGAAACCAGCATCAGCGATGCAGCCACTGCCATCAAATATTTTTTCATCAGCGGACCGGGGCGTTCGCACCCGTCTCCATTTCGTGCGACATGTCGATGCAATATCCGGATGTTGCCCGCAACAGCTCGATGAGTTTTATCGGCCGTTGCGTCGTGGAACGTATTAACTATCTATACGACCAGGCGGCGCAAGTTTCGCGCCGTCTACATTGAACCAGCTATTGCGCCGGCGTATTGATCTGCTTCTTCAGCGCTTCAAGGCGGTCTTCAACAGACGGTCCGCGGGTGAGCGCCGCGAGTTTGTCTTCGAGCGCTTTGCCGCTCTTTTGATCGGCCGAATTCAGCCGGGCATCGGAACGTGCATTAGACAGTTGCACCTTGTCTTCCAGCTTTTGAAAGTCTTCCGACAGGTTCTTTCCGCCAATCCCGCCAAGCGCCGTTGCCGCCACGTCTTTTGCGGTCGCGATCTGCTGCTTCGCCTGCAGGATGTTCGAGCGCGAATTGAGCTCGTTGCGGCGCTGGCGCATATCCTCGATTTGCTGCTTGAGATGATCCGTCGACGGCACCAAAGTCGCCAGTTCGCCGGCCAAGGCGTCACGCTCCGATTCGGCATTGGCTTGCGCGCTCAACGCTTCGCGGGCCAGCGCTTCGTCGCCGCCTTGCAGCGCACGTTTGGCGCCTTCCTCGTACTTCTTGGCTTTTTCGGCCGCAACATCGCGCTTGCTTTGCTGCGTGGCGACCTGTGCCTCGATTTCGATCAGCGAGTTCTCCGCTTTCGCGATGCTGTCGTCAAGTTCGCGCACGATCTGACGAGCGTCTCGCGACGGGTCCTGCACGGTGTCGGCGGCGTCGTTCAGCAGGCCCTTGACGGTGCGCGAGATGGAATCCAAAAGCGACATGAGTTTCCTCCTGAAAAATGATTCGGGTGCCTTGGGGTCTTTCAGAGAACCCTTTGGCAAGCCGTACTGCAACGTTCATGAACATTCGATGAACGCATACTTTAAAGTTGCTCGAACGCGGCACGCATTGCGCCGCGCGTCGGTTAAGTCGGGCCGGGCGCGCTAATTGCAAGCTCGCCGATACACTTTGTTGCGAGCTTCTCCGCCGGTCCATGGCGCGCGTTACTTGACGGTGTACCCTGGCCAGCGCATTAGAACATGCACCGGCTTAAACCGGGCTTAACAAGCTCGGCAATCATCACGGTACACCATGCGCGCCCGTACGGAAAATTCACGCTTCCATCACGCTTTACTTCACGTATCGGATCGCTCATGTCGAAGACGTTGATTGTCGCGTTCGCTGTTACCGCTGTCGTGTTCCTGGTTCTCGACGCCATCTGGCTCGGCGTGATCTCGCGAAACATCTATCAGCGCGAAATAGGGGCGCTGCTGCTGCCGAAACCGAACTTCGGCGCGGCAGCGATTTTCTATGTAATTTACATAATAGGGATGGTCTATTTCTGCGCCGTGCCGGGCATAGCGGAAAACAGCGTCATGCGCGGATTGATCAGCGGCGCGCTGTTCGGGGTAGTCGCATACGCAACATACGACCTGACAAACCTGGCGACGCTCAAGGGCTGGAGCACGACGCTCGTTTTCATCGATATTGCGTGGGGCGCCTTTGCAAGCGCAGTTGCAACTGCCGCCGCCGTAGCCGTGACCACGCGGGTTGCGGCTGTTACCTGAGACGCTCGCGGTCAGGAACGTCCCGAAAGGGACGCGTCTTCGTCGGATGGGTCCGAAGCGTCAGATACGTCAGATACGTCCGATGCATTCGAAGCGTCTGTCGGCGCAAGACCCTCTGCCTTTTCCGCCGCCAACGTGCGTTTGCTTGCTTCTCTTGCGACGTGTGCTGCGTCCCGCGCTTCGCGCGCGGCGGCGCGTTCGGCAACCTGCCTAAGCGCGACATTCAGCGGATCGGGCGTTTTCGGTGCGCGAAGCTTGTCGACGAGACCCGCTACTTTGACCTGCTCACTAGTTGCATTGAAGCCGAGGACAGCGCGCCGCATGAGTTCGCTGACGCTGATGCCCAGGCCATCAGCCGTGCTGGTGATCGCAAGTTTCTGCGCCGGGGTCACGAATACAACGATACGTTCGCTGGGTTTGGTAGTCATGAGCGCCTCACATGCAGGGGCCACGCAAGCACGGCCGGTCGACATCCGTCAGCAGCACGACAGCGGCACGCAAATGTGCGCCGCCGCCGTGGAGTCAGGCAAAATCGCGCAATCAATGCTTCCATCATATCGGTTTGACGCGACCGCGTGCTTGCATGCATGTACCAGCGCGGCGTCTTCGAGACAGGTGCAAGAGAGGCGATGCATCAACAACTTGCATTCTGCAGATGAGAGTGCTAAATCCGCGCTCGGAGCGCTGTGCGGCAGCGCGCGCAGTGCACGAAAAAGCGGAAACGCTTTCCGATTTGTCTGGGGAACCCTTCTTCTTACAATGGATTTACTTACAAAAAAATCGGGCTTTGCCCGGTGCTCGACCCTCAAATTCTTTAAAATGCGCTGTCATTCCATGCGGGGCTGTAGCCGTTGCAGTTTTTCTTACAACGCCATAACAACCTCGCCACAGGAACGCGCGGCTCGTCCGGGGACATCGGCGTGCAACGTAGCGGTTCAACGCAAACCTGAACCGCTGCCTCATCGATGATGACGACGGCTGCACATTCGGCTTCAAGGCGCAAAGGGCCCATGGCTCTCTGAAAGCCTCAACATTCATCGTCACGCGGCGGGTTGGCGTGGCGCACCGGGCGCCCCAGAAGCGCACCGTTCAAATCCAGTCATGCCAATCATCAAACGACCTAATTCCTCGAACACGCCACGCGATGACCGGGATCAAGACGGTCCCTACCGATACCGCCAACCCTCCGACCGCAAACCCGCCAGGCCATCCATAGTTTTGCGCCTGATGCTGTGGTTCGTCGGGCTGATCGCCGTGATGGCCGTCGTGGGCGCGTTGATCGTGGGCTACGCGCTGGTGGTGATGGGGCCGAACCTGCCGTCGCTCGATGCAATCACCGATTACCGGCCGAAAGTGCCGTTGCGCATCTATACCGCGGATCATGTGCTGATTGGGGAGTTCGGCGAGGAACGGCGACGCATCGCGCGTTTCGATGAGATCCCGGATCAAATGAAAAAGGCCGTGCTCGCGATCGAGGATTACCGCTTCTATGAACATGGCGGCGTGGATTTCATCGGCATTGCGCGCGCGGGCGTGAGCGATATCCTGCACGGCGGCGCATCGCAGGGCGCGAGCACGATCACCATGCAGGTCGCGCGCAACTTCTTCCTCTCCAGCGAAAAGACCTATACGCGCAAGATCTACGAGATGCTGCTTGCCTACAAGATCGAACGCGCGCTCACCAAGGACCAGATCCTCGAGCTGTACATGAACCAGATTTATCTGGGCGAGCGCTCGTATGGATTTGCATCGGCGGCGCGGGTCTATTTCGGCAAGGACCTGAAGGACCTCACGCTTGCCGAATGCGCGATGCTCGCAGGCTTGCCGAAGGCGCCGTCGGCGTATAACCCGGTAGTCAATCCGAAGCGCGCGAAGATTCGTCAGCAATACATCCTGAAGCGCATGCTCGACCTGAAGTTCATCACGCAAGAGCAGTTCGATCAGGCGAGCGCCGAGGAACTTCATGCGCGCGTGGCGGGCACCGAGTACAGTGTGCACGCGGAATACGTCGCGGAAATGGTGCGGCAGATGATGTACGCGCAGTACAAGGACGAGACCTATACGCGTGGTTTCTCGGTGACGACGACCATCGATTCCGCCGATCAGGACGCGGCCTACCGTGCGGTCCGTAAAGGCGTGATGGATTACGAGCGACGCCATGGGTATCGCGGGCCGGAAGGCTTCGTCAACTTGCCGGCAAATCCGGATGATCGCGATGAAGCCATCGACGACGCGCTCGCCGATCACCCGGACAACGGCGACATCATCGCAGGCGTGGTGACGTCGGTGAATCCGAAGCAGGTCGTGGTGGAATTCGTCAATGCCGATCCGGCAACGGTCACCGGCGACGGCTTGCGATTTGTCGCAACCGGTTTGCGTAGCAACGCGCCGCAAGCAGTGAAGATCAAGCCGGGTTCCATTGTGCGTGTGATGAAGGACGCAAAGGAAAACTGGACGATCACGCAATTGCCGCAAGTGGAGGGCGCGCTCGTCTCGCTCGTGCCGCAGGACGGCGCGATCCGCGCGCTGATTGGCGGCTTCGACTACAACAAGAACAAGTTCAATCACGTGACGCAAGCCTGGCGTCAACCGGGCTCGAGCTTCAAGCCGTTTATCTATTCGGCATCGCTGGAAAAGGGGCTTGGACCGGCAACGATCATCAACGACGCGCCGCTCTATTTCCCGCCGACGTCGCCCGGTCAGCAAGCGTGGGAACCGAAGGACGACGATCAGCCCGACGGCCCCATGTCCATGCGCACGGCGCTGCAGAAGTCGAAGAACCTGGTGTCGATCCGGATTCTTTCGTTCATCGGCACGAAGTACGCGCAGGATTACGTCACGCAGAAATTCGGTTTCGATGCCGATAAAACCCCGCCGTACCTGCCGCTTGCATTGGGCGCGGGTCTAGTCACGCCGCTGCAACTCGCGGGCGGTTATTCGGTGTTCGCCAATGGCGGCTCACGGATCAATCCGTACCTGATCGGTGAAATCGCCGATGCACGCGGCACGGTGATATCGCGTGCGAATCCGCTGCTCGCAGGCAACAACGCGCCGCAAACGCTCGAACCGCGCAATGCTTACGTAATGAACAGCTTGCTGCATTCGGTCGCAACCGCCGGCACGGGCTCGGGCACGAACGTGCTCAAGCGCAATGACCTGCAAGGCAAGACAGGTACGACCAACGACGCAAAGGACGGCTGGTTCGCCGGTTACCAGCATCAACTCGTTGCGGTCGCCTGGATGGGTTACGACCAGCCGAAGTCGCTTGGCGGCCGCGAGTTCGGCGCGCAGCTTGCACTGCCGATCTGGGTCGAGTTCATGCAGCGCGCGCTCGCCAAGATCCCGCAGCAGCCGATGGAAATGCCCGATGGCCTGACGAGCGTCGACGGAGAACTTTTCTTCGCCGATAAAACCCCGGGCAATGGGTTCGTTGCGAGTATCGGCATGGATACGGCGAATCCGGCCGAAGGTTCCAGCGACGCCGTGGGTGGTGTCGGCCCAAGCGGCATGACGCCGCCGCCACCGCCGCCGGACGTTGCGCCGGCCGAGCGCCAGGAGATCATGAATCTCTTCAAGGGGCATTGACCGAGTTCTGAGCCCTTAAAAAAAAACGCGCCGCAATCTGATTGCGGCGCGTTTTTTTAATGGCGTTGCGAGCTTACTTGCCGACTGTCGATGCCGGCTTCACTGCGCATTGTGTATCGATAGTCGATTGATCCGCGAACGTCAGCTTGAGCGGAATCGTGGTGCCGACCTTCAGCGGCTTGGGCGCGTCCTCCAGCATCAGGTGATAGCCGCTCGGCGCGAACGCGAGCGTGCCGTGCGCGGGCACATCGGCAGAATCGACCATCGCCATGGTCGACGTGCTGCCGTTGCTGCTGGACTTATGCAACATCGCCATGCCGAACGCAGGGGTTTCGGCGCCGGTGAGCGTGGCGGGTTTATCGCCATTATTCGATACCACGAAATATCCGGACGACGGCAGGCTCGCCGGCATCAGGCGGACCCAGCAATCGTGGGCGGTGAGCGTGGCGGCTTGCGTATTCGAGAATGCCACTGCGCTCACTGCAAGCAAACCAGCGCGTATCAGTGTTTGTTTTTTCATGGTTGTGCTGCTCACTTCACGTTGAAAAGATAATGACCTTGCGTACGATGCCCGTCTTCGGCCACCGCGGTCCATTCCACCTGGTACGCGCCGGTCTTGAGGTCGCCGAGCGCTACGCTTATATGCTTCTTGTTGCTGGTATCGACGGCTGACTTTGCGCTGTTGACCTGCTTGCCTGCTGCATCGACAACAATCAGCGTGCTGAATGTCGGTTCCAGGCCTTCGGAGAAATCGATTGCGACTTCATGCGGTGCTTCGATGGTGGCGTCGGGCGCCGGGGTTTGCTGCTTTGGAAGCGCGTGGGCCATGGCGAATTGAGCCGTGGCAAGAAGGGCTGCTGCAAGCGCGCCGCGCGTGGCGAACCTTGCGACGTTTGAAATAGACGAGTTCATGCTGATCCTGTTTGCGCGAGAGAAAGCGCCGGCCATCGGCCGGCGGCAGTGCGGAAAATCAGACCAAGAAGGGCGGCGCCCTGGGTTGCGCCGCGAACAAGGGCGCAAACGGTGCAACCGGTTGAGGCGCAGCGTTGACTGGAACGATTGCCGCAGCAACATGCGCGGGCAGGGTGTTGATCGAAGGCGGGGCCGCAGGGGAGTGTGCTGTGAAGTTGCAGTAACCGCACGCGTCCCAATGACCTGCGATCGAGCGATGCGCAGGCGGGTGCTCGGACGGCAGGTTAGCAACTTGCGTCCGGAATTCCGTTATCGCGGAACAATGCGCGCTGAAGATCGCGTTTGCGCGAGCACTGGATACAAGCGCTTGCGACACAGCCGGCGCGAGCGTTGTCATCAGAATGGCGAGCAATCCGATGAGGCTGCCGAACTTGCGGACGAGGCGACGGCGCATGAGTCTGACGATGGCTTCCAAAGCGAATGAGCCGTCGATTATGCCACGCGTGTCAAAGGGAATTTGTGCGCTTGCGTTGTGTCCGCTGCGGCTAAACGCGGCATGGACAAACCTCGGCCAAGGCCTTCGACGAGGGCTTGTTGCGGTCGCGCGGCCTCAAACGAAAAAAGCCCGGAGAACCGGGCTTTCAACTTTTAATCTTGGTTGCGGGGATAGGATTTGAACCTATGACCTTCGGGTTATGAGCCCGACGAGCTGCCAGACTGCTCCACCCCGCGAAAAAGATTATAGGGGAACGGGCGCCGCAGTGCAACATGTTTGTCACGCTCGATTGCTTGATGAAGCCAGGCAAATAAAAACGCGGCGGCATACCTTCTTGCAGAGACATGCCGCCGCGCTTAAGTCGCATGCGTCAGGAACGCTTGATCATTGCTTAGAAGCCGAACGCGAAACCTGCGCCGCCTGTGGATTCTTCGCCGGTCGTCGAACCGCCGATCGTCAGAACCATGTTGGTGCCGAAGCGCTTCTGGAAGCCGACCGCGATAGCAGCCTTGTCACGATAAACACCCGTGCCGGCCGCAAAGCGATTGTCCTTGTCGGAGATTGCTGCCGCACTGCCCGCCATCATTGCCATCGCGCTGCTCATTGCGCCAACGCTGTTGATGTGGTTGTTCTGAATCGAGAGGCTGCTGTTCATGTCGGCGCGAAGTGCGTCGGTGTAACCCTTCGCCGACTTCACACCCGTGTTCACGGACTGCTGCATCTGGTTCACGTTGACTGCATCGGTGCCGTCCGTACCGGCGGCGACATTCGTGATCTGACGCTGACCGCCCGCCGCTGATGTACCGACGGACACCGAATTCGCACGGTCCGCGACCGAACCCGAGCCGAGCGCAACCGAGTTCTTCGCCGTAGCCGATGCATTCGCGCCGACCGCCACCGCATTCGCGCCGCTCGCCACCGACGATGCGCCCGAAGCCACAGCGTTTGTGCCGGACGCCACTGCGTTCGCACCCGATGCAACCGAATGCGTGCCGCTCGACGTTGCCGCTTCCGTGTCGCGGCTGCCATCGGCGGAGAACATTGGGTTGTATGCGCCGTTGGCGAGGTTGGTGACGCGGCTGATCATGTCGTTGATCTGACCAAGGTTGACCGCGTCCATCGTGCTCGTGCCTGCTGCCACGTTATGCAAGGCCGTACCCGATTCATTGCCGTTACCGAGCGTTGCGTTGCTGTAGTCCGGCGTGCCGTCCGCGTTGGTGTCGTACTTGATCGCGGCTGCGCTCAGCGTGCTCACGCTATTCGATACCGCGTTGAGCTGCCCGACGTTGGCTGCATCGGTCGTTGCCGTGCCTGCTGCGACGTTCGTGATCTGACGCTCGCTGCCTGCTGCACCGACCGATACCGAGTTGTCGCGATCCGCGACCGAGTTCGAACCGAGTGCCACCGAGTTCTTGCCCGACGATACAGCCGCGCCGCCGATTGCCACCGAATCCGCGCCGGTCGCCGATGAATCGGCGAGCATCGAGTTCGAGTGGAAGTACTTGATGCCGCCGCCGTTGCTGATGTTGTTCGTGAAGTCTTGCAGCGCGGAGACGTTCTTGTTCGTTGCGAACAACTGCGAGCCATTTACGGCGTCCGTGCTGTCTTCTGCCAATTCACCGGCTTTGACGTTCGTCAACAACGTCGGCCCCTTCGCCGATGTGCCGCCGAGCGTGATCTGCTCGTAGTTCGGCTTGCCGTTTTCGTCTGTGTCGTACTTGACTGCGAAGCTGTCGAGCGTGCCGAGGTTATCGGAAACAGCGGTCAACTGGCCAACGTTGACTGCGTCCGTCGATGCTGTACCCGCCGCGACGTTGGTCACCTGGCGTTCCTTACCTGCCGCGCCAACGGATACCGTATTGGCGCGATCAGCCACCGAGTTCGAGCCAAGCGCCACCGCGTTGTTCGCCGATGCCACCGCTGCGCCGCCGACTGCCACTGAATCCGTGCCCGTCGCCGATGAATCGGCGAGCTTCGAGTTCGTATGGAAGTACTTGATGCCGCCGCCGTTGTTGATGTTGCCTGCGAACGTCTCGAGCGAGCCAACGCGCTGATTGGTCGAATAGAGCTGCGAGCCGTTGATGGCGTCCGTGCTGGTCGAGCTCAGGTCACCAATTTTCAGGTTCGTGAGTTTGGTCGGATTGGACGCGCTGGCGCCGCCGAGCGTCACGCTTTGATAGTTCACCGAGCCATCAGCATTGGCGTCGTATTTGACGGCCGAATCGGAGACGGTGTTGAGCTGGGCAACGTTGACTGCGTCGGTGAACGCCATGCCTGCTGCCACGTTGGTGATCTGGCGTTCCTTGCCAGCCGCACCGACCGAGACCGTATTTGCGCGGGTCGCAGCGGAGTTGGCGCCGATCGCGATCGAATTGTCCGCCGATGCAACCGCTGCGCCGCCAATAGCAACCGCATCCGCGCCCGTCGCCGATGAATCGGCAAGTGTCGAGTTCGAATGGAAGTACTTGATGCCGCCGCCATTGTTGATATTGGTGGCGAAGGTTTCGAGCGAGCCGACGCGCGTGTTCGTTGCGTTCAACTGCGAGCCGTTGACAGCGTCGGTGCTGGTCGTGCTCAAAGCACCCGCGGCAACGTTTGAAATCGTCACGAGTTTCGATGTGCCGACGCCGCCGAGCGTGACGTGCGACTTGTCGGTTGTGTCGTAGGCGACCTTGTTGTTGAGTTCGGAATCGATCTTGGAAATGGCGGCGCCGACAGTGCTCGACTGTGCGCCCGCAACCGTGTACGACGGTGCCTGAACCGTGCCGTCTGCGTTGACCTTTGCTCCGCCGCCAAGGAGCGAAGTCACGTTCTGAAGCTGTGTCACGTTGACTGCGTCGTAGGCTTGCGTGCCCGCGGCGACGTTCGTGATTTGGCGCTGACTTGCAGCCGAGCCGACCGACACTGTATTGGCGCGATCAGTCGCTGAACCGGCGCCCACTGCCACCGAGTTCTCAAATGCCGCCGTTGCCGATGCGCCCAGTGCAACCGCGTTGGCGGCCGTCACAGACGACTTCGAGCCGATGGCCACGCCTGCTGCTGCGTTCGAAACTGTGCCGGACAAGTTGACGGAGTCGTTCGAATCCGATGTTCCCGCTCCGCCGTACGGGTTAAAGGCGAAAGAGTGCGCGGAATTCACCATGTCGCCGGTGTCTGGAGCAAGCAAGACGCTCGTAGTCGATGCGCTGTCGATCGACACCGCGTTACTGCCGATAGCAATAGACGATATACCCGCATTGACGATTTGTGAACCAATTGAGATCGCATCGTCTGCCGTGCTTTGATTCTTGGAACCGATGGCGATGGACTCGTTCGGACCACTGGATACGGCCTGGTAACCGATTGCCGTGGTGTTGATTCCGCTCGATACAGATCCGGCGCCAATCGCGGTGGCGTTTGTTCCGGATGCAATCGAATCAACACCGCTCGATTTGACGTGGAAGTATTTGCCGGAGCTGTCGGAGAGTGCCGTCAGTGCGTCTCCAACATTGGTGTAATTCGTTCCCTTGATGGAATACGTCGGGCCGGTGACGGAACCATCTGCGTTAAACGAGCTTGTGCCGCCCAGCGCGTTGACAAGCGGCGTAAGCTGGCTGACGTTGACCGCATCATTCGCTTGCGTGCCGCGTGCGACTTGCACGAGTTGACGCTGCGTGGCCGAGTTGCCAATTGAAACCGTATTCGCGCGATCAGCTACAGCGCTCATGCCGATCGCGGTCGATGCTGTCGCCGAAGCGGTAGCGTGCGAGCCAAGGGCCGTGGATTGGAGTCCTGATGCTTTTGATAGCGCACCAAAACCGGAAGCGCTCGATGCATTCGCGGTCGCATTTGATCCAACCGCCACACTGCCGAGACTTCCTCCGTCGTTATGTACAGCACCGCTGGATGCTACCGCATTGGCTCCAATACTGATGTCGTTCACACCAGTCGCTCTAGCGCGGCTGCCGAGAGCGACACCAAAATCATTGCTTGCAGCTGTGCCAACCCCAATCGCAATTCCGTTGTTGACGTCTGAATCGTCGACTTGCCCGCCGTCAAGCGTGACAGAGGCGGACACGCCACTTGCTGCTCCCAATGTAACTGCCGACGCGAGCACGGCCTTGGCCAAGCGGCCGGTCCCTTTACCGCGCGCAGCTGCGGTCTCCGACACCGCGACCCAAGCGCCGATCGATTCATTCCAGACGGACTTATAAACCTTGTTCATTTTGCATTCCTGCGTAGAGTTAATTCGGATCCTTGACTCAAACACGCTGAGAGATCTGGCTGAAGCTGCGTGTCGAGCGAGAGCCGGTGTCGAATCCGAACGGAGCCGCCGATGGCTGCGTGGACTAGGTTTGAACTCTAATTAGTGAGATGGAATGCCCTAATGAGAAAGCTCCTAAATCGTAATCCGGTGAAAGATAAACAACAAAATCAGGGCCCCGAATTAATGAGATAGAACGTGGACCGTGAATAAAGGTTAACTATCGTTGAGCTATTGGGCGAATCCCGAACAAGAAAGAGACGAAACTCAATGGTCGTCACGAAGCATTTCGATGACGCGCCTACACAGTTTCCTTTCCCAAGTCATGTCACAATTTGTGCGGTCGCTTCGACCATCGAATTCTTTGCAATGGAAATATCGCTTATGAACATCGCTCAAGATCTGCAAACGATCGCTCACCAAGAGAAGACCCTTGTGTTTCCCCATTTCGATTCTGATCGCGCGTGGCAGATCGGCTCCCAGCTTCGCGAGATGGCAGTGGCGCGGGGCGCTGCAATGGTGATCGACGTCCGCACCTTCGGCCAGCCGCTCTTTTTTGCCGCCCTCGACGGCACCACGCCCGATAACGTTCGCTGGGCGCAACGCAAGGCGCGCACGGTCGAGCACTTCCGCGTGAGTTCGTACGCCGTTGGTCTTGGATTGCAACAGGCATCCACAACGCTCGCCGATAAATACAGTCTCCCCGCGGCGGAGTTTGCATCTCATGGCGGCGCGTTTCCGCTGACGGTGAAGGGGGCGGGCGTGATTGGCGTGGTGACAGTGTCGGGCTTGCCGCAGCGCAAGGATCACGAGTTTGTGGTCGAGGCGCTGTGCGCGGTGCTTGGTCACGACGCAAGCACGCTCGCGTTTCAATCGGACAAGGTGTAAAGCGATGCGAACTTCCGCTTATGCACTGCTCGCGATCGCGATCGTTGCCGAGGTCGTGGCGACATCGGCTTTACGGGCGTCGGACGGGTTTTCGCGGCTCGTGCCGTCGGTGATCGTGGTGATCGGCTACGGCATCTCGTTTTATCTGCTTTCGCTGACACTGAAGTCATTGCCCGTCGGCATCGTCTATGCAGTGTGGTCAGGAGCGGGCATTGTGCTGATCACGCTCGTCGCCGCGCTTCTGTTCAAGCAGATCCCCGATCTGCCCGCCGTCCTCGGTATGGGCCTGATCGTGGCGGGCGTGATCGTGTTGAACGTGTTTTCGAAGGTCAGCGCGCATTAGCAGTTCGCTGCGGTGGCCGAGATGCTTCAATTGCAGCGCACGACCATCGAACGATTTTTTACATTTGCCGATATCACGTTCGTAATGCCGCCGCCGGTCGGCCCGCCTTCCTCGTTGTCCTTCGATACGATCGTGTACCCGGTCGCACCGCACTTGTCGCCGGCCATGACGTAGCAGCTTGCCCACGTCGTGCTGGCATCCGCGCCGCTGCAGTTGATGGCGTAGCCGGACTGACCATCGGGAAGATGGATCAGGGATGCATCGTTGGACGATGCACAGCCGCCAAGGCCGAAAACGCCTGCGGCGCAAAGCGCGAGGCCTGCCGGCAGCGCGCGCGCCCAAATCTTGTTAGGCGACATGCGCCATGCGAATTGCGTCATTCTGTTCCTTTGTGACCAGTGGCCAAGTCGTTTCCTGCGCGCATTTTCCCACACGCCGATACCTTCAGGAAAAAGCGCTGTCTTTGATGTACATCAAATAACGTTCCGAACGTGGCTGGCGCGGGCCTTGCGGAGTCAAAGCAGCCTTATCTTTTTACATTCGGCATCGCACGAGCGCTGGAAGAAAATGCAACCGGATGCAACCAGCAAGAACTAATTGCAGGGCAGCGGACCTTACGGTATTCATGGACATCGAAAAGACGTTTAAAAAACTACGAGAGGACAACCATGGCAGAACGCGTTACAGGCCCGTATCGCGGGTATTACATCAGTGCTGCGGCACGTCTGACGCCAACCACCGAGCAGGCTGACGAGCCCATCTACGTGGGTACTGTCAGCGTTGCGCAGGGCGGCCCCGACAACGTGCACCGATTCGAGACCATGGTCGATCTCGGCGACTCACAGCGCTTTGCGACTGAGGACGACGCGCTTGGCCGGGTCGAGGAGGCAGCGCGCGTGTACATTGACAAGTTGTTGCAAAACACCTGATGCGCACGCTCAACATCCGTCACCCGGCAATGCGCTGCGTGGCC
>Ga0163162_10002076_pt1 | contig 18822 bp, 15 predicted proteins | sample S55metaG_FD_115310 | JGI IMG/M metagenome (GOLD analysis project Ga0163162, IMG submission 115310) | Switchgrass rhizosphere microbial communities from Kellogg Biological Station, Michigan, USA - S5-5 metaG | ecosystem: Host-associated > Plants > Roots > Rhizosphere > Soil | place: USA...
AATTTTTATACTACCTCCATATATATCTTTTACTTTATATAAACATAATATATCTCTTATATCCATTGTTATTTCTAAACTAGCATAACCCTTTTTAGATAATAAAAAGCTTCCATCTCCATCTATTAAACCGGCTAACCATTGGCTCCATTTTATATTTTTATTTGAATTATGATTTAAATTAATGTTTAAATTCGACAAACGTGTGGCCTCTGAAGTTCCTACTAACGAGTTAAACGCTTTGGTTACTTGCGGGTTGTTCATATTTAAAAGAATTTTTACTTTAGAGGTACAAAAAATGCAACTTACACTTAAAGTATCTAATAAATTTGTTATAAAGTTCTCGCTTACAGTTTGTTGCATTAAATTTAATTTAAAGGGCCACATTTGACCGAAGAACCAGAAAAGATGTTGATATAAGATAGGATCACCACCACCTGCAGGATCGTAGAAGCTAGTATTAAAATTTCTATCTGTTAATAACATTGTTATGGCTCCTGCTAGTACTGGTAGACTTAATAATAATAAAATAGCAGTAACAAAGATAGCCCATACAAATAACGGTAATGTATGTAAAGACATTCCTTGAGTTCTCATATTAAGAACTGTACTTATAAAGTTTATTGCTCCTAATAAACTAGATACTCCTGCTAGGTGTAAACTAAATATAGCTAAATCTACTGAACCACCTGAATGAGATTGGATTGAAGCTAGAGGTGGATAACATTAATGTTGGTAATCTCATATTTATTAATTCATAAATACTATCATTACACGCTCTAATTCTCACTAGAGATCGGACTATTCCTTCATCTTATTAATTTTCATATGAGTTAAGGTATATCTTTTACTTCTAATATCTCGCATCTGAGTACGTATTTTAGTTAAAGATTCGAAATCCCCTTTATATTTAAAATAAGATCTGGACCAAATACGATATTCTAAACTCTTCATACCTTTCATTGTATTTTTATAGTATTCTATAATATTTTCTATTGCACGAGAATTAGTAGTGACAAGAGAATAAGTACCTAATTTTGTTTCTTTAACATTTGTACTTATTCCTAAAATGTATTTGATACCTGTTAATACTATTTTATCTAACTTTTGTGTTATTTCAAAAGCATGAACTAATCTGTTTGAAGCTTTAGCTACTAAATAAAAATAACCCTCAGCCTCAGTAATACCTACTAACCATGCTTTAGTCATAACCTTAGAAGCACTTTCAAAATTTGATAATTTATTAGGATCATCTATTATAGACCAAGCAGAAGAGATATAATTTACAGGAGGTTTAGTATTTACTAAATTAAAAATAAGAGAATCTTTTTCCAATTTATTTAAAAAAGGATTATTTAGAATACTATGTGCTTCTTTAAATTTAATATAATTAAATTGTTTAGTAGTTAAAAGAGGATATTTATCAAAAATAGGAAAAATATGTTTTTCAAGAATTAATCTCTCTCTTATTCTAAAATGAGCATGTTCACCATCCTTCTCTATATAAATATTTCCTACTTTTAATTGAGTCTTAATAAAATGCAAAATTCTTAAATTATAAGTACTTTGACTTAATTTAAAAGTTAGAGACCATTTATCATTTTGACGTACAATAGAAAAAGTACCATCACCGTCAGTAAAACCTACTAACCATTGATAAAATACTTCTTTATTTTCTAAAAGTGACGTTTTATTTACACTAACGTATCTTACTTCACCTGACTTAGATATAAATTTAATAAGATGCCCTACGTTAAGTCTCTGATAGGCAATAGTAGTAAATTTTACTATTACCCAAGCAAATAGTCTCCATGTCAATAACAATATTTCTTTCGAGAATACTCTAAATATATTTATATCTTTTTCTTTTCCAAAGTTAAATATTTTAGGAGTAAACGAATAGCTGTTATCTCCGAGTAGAAGATTTTCTTGCATCGAGTAGGGTTTAATACACACTATATTACTATAATGGGACAGCTTTTTTTTAACTGTCCATCCTGTCAAAAGTAAAATTTTTATATTAAATTACCCCTACTATTATTTTATTTGCAATATAAAAGGCATTAATTTTCCTCTCTTGACTTAAATACTGGTTCTAACAAATTTCAATTAAACTCAATCCGTAGACTATTCATAGTAGATTTTAATTTTATTAATTCAGTAGTTCCCTCAATTGTACGATATCTTTTAGATTTAATTATTTCATGAGCTTTATACCAATTCAAATAATCCATATGCTTACTTGATAATAAAGGAAATTTTGTAAAATAATTTATTACTTCTAATCTAGATTTTAAAGATTTAGCTGTCATTAAATAACCTTTTTCAATATAAACAGATTTCCTTTTAGCATATATTCGATTTCGTTAAAAAGAAATAACTTTAGTCTTTAAAGCTGTAGCTATTGAATTTAATATAGGTAAATAACTTTTTTCTTGATCTTTAGGATTTCTGAATTATCTGTAGACCTATTTCTTTGATACTCTTGTTTTTGAGAGATACGGAATGTTAATTGGATATTTTTAGCTATACTTTCATTAATTTTAAAAGTGATCACAAAATTAGAATCACAATCAGAAAAACCTGCCAACCAACTATTAGTAAAAAGATCTGAGTTATCGAGACCTTTCAATTTAAGTAAATCAAATTTACCGTAGTTATTTAACCATGTTATTAATCGGTGTAATGCTTCTATCTTAGGAGTTCTAAACTTACCATTAACCATTCCTGCAAAATTGTATAAAGCTGATAGACTATAGATAGATAAAACATAATAGTTACCTTTGGCTTTATTAACAGTACCTTTTAGATACGTAGCTAATGCATTAGCTAAAGGTAAATCTTTATCTACAAAGACTATTGTGACAGAAGGATATCTCAACTTATTTTTGTCTGATCTTAAAGAATTAGGTATTTTTATACTCCCATCCCCTTCTATTAGACCAGCTATATAGTGAGATAAAGAATCTTCCGAAATATTTAAATCTTTAAATTGTGTTAAGGAAGCCTGCTTATTATCTAAAATGATATTTAAGTTATCTGTGGCACATTTTAAATGACTAAGGGCATTAGTTAAACTTAAACTGTCGAACTTTATATTTCTTAAATTAAATTCATCTAGTCGCCGGAGGAGTAAATTTAAGGATAGTCTGAAAAACAGGTAGATCCAAATTGACATTACCAATAATATTGTCAAGTAAAAATTTTATTATATACTTAAGGCAAAAGAAGTATTTATTTAAAATTATAAGATATAAAAATTTTACTTTGGTACTGTATCTTAATTATTAAGAGATCTTAATATTTTATCACGTACAGTCTCTGAGACATTATAAGTCTGCTAGTTGTTAATTAATACTAAGTTTTTACTTCAAATTAAGTTCTTAGTTAACCTTAATTTTCTAGCATATAGTGATATATTAGCTAGCACAAAATTTTACCAGCTCCATTTTCAACTAATGAACTCAATAATAATAAAATTAAAGAAGGAGGTAGTAACCAGAAAGATACATTATTTAATCTAGGGAAAGCCATCAATTTTGTTATCATGACCTCATTTAAAGATCATTTCTCAATATTTCTATTGAGTTCAGACTATGTCATCAATTGTCAATCCTTCCTAGGAGCAAGTGTTGGGCACTCGTGTCCGGATTATTGTTAATGCTACTCACCGGTTAGTCGTTGAACTTTCTTATACCTAAATAATACTTTATGAATGCATTGATATAAGCTTAGCTGCAAGTTATCTTTATTATAGACCCTGATCGTGCAGATCTGGGTAAGACTTTTTTAATTAGTTAAAAACTACTGCATTAAGATTTCCTTGCATTTCACCCAATTTTTATCTATACTTCACAATATAGATGGACAATGTATGTATAATATGTATTTTAATAATGATACTCTAATTTCTAATAATTTAATAATTTATCTAGATGATCCCAATTATAGTATGTTCGTTTGCTATTCATTCCTGCTTTTATAGCTTTAATTTTGTCACGCCCCTCCTTACTAAGATGTTCTCGAGATAGCATCATGTCGACACATTTTCTAAAATCTAAATAATTGAATAACTTACTACTATATAGAGGGGTTATATCCAGATAATGAATTAATGCTGTTAGTTTAGCAGGACTAGTCACTGCAATAGAATAATACTCAATTTCTTCATTATGCTTAGAAGTTTTAAGTTTTACATCTAGAGCACAAGCAATAGACTCTAAAACTGAATCATAAGATAAGCCTGTTTCAGGATCTATTTGCCGTTGTTCGATTCGAAAACGAGCTTCTACACGATTTTTCCCAGTACCGTCCTCTGATATTTCTCTTACTTTTACATCGAAACTACCATCTGCCTCAATAAATCCTGAGAGCCAAGCATTACTAAAAATTGGACTAATGTCTACATTATTACAAGCAATAGAATTAGTATAAGGATTATTAATATTGATCCATTTAATTAATTTATTAAATCGATGTATTTTAGGAGTACGTAGCTTACCATTTATTAGATAAATTATATTTTCTAGACCATTGATACTAGTTATCGTTAGAACATACGCATGGTTATCAGATTTATTTCGAATAGTACCCCCTATTAATTGCTGTAGAGCAAGTACTAGAGGATAATCTTTATCGTGGAAGGTTATAGAAAAATGAGGAGTATATCGCTTTCCACTCGGGGCATGAGAAGTTTTAGGGATCCAAATTGAACCATCACCTTCCCATAGTCCAGCTAAATAAGATCCAAATTGTTTACGAGAAGGAATTAGAGTAGTCATTAAGCGAATATTAGAATTATACTTTTTATTATCCGGTGCTCCTAATTGTACAGGTACTAAATAGTTACCAAAACCTCCCACCATTGCAGGCATAACCATAAAGAAGATCATTATAAAAGCATGAGCTGTAACAATAACATTAAATAATTGGTAATCCCCTTGTAGGTATTGAATACCTGGTGCGGATAATTCAAGTCTAATTAGTACTGAGAAAGCTGTTCCAATCATCCCCGCAAATACTGCAAATATTAAGTACAATGTACCAATATCTTTAGCATTTGTTGAAAAGAGCCATCTATTCATTATAAAAAAGAAAATAGCTCTTTTTTAAAACCTAGGCTACAGATATTTGTAAATTAATTTTATTAAAAAATTAATCTTTTTAATTAAGTCTAATTTAAATATTTAATAATTTAAGACTAAGCTCTCTAAGTAATAGTAGCTATACTTTAAAGGGGTTAAAATAAAAATTTAATTTATATTAAAATTATGAGTATAATAATAAGAATGCTACCATTAATGAGAATAATCCAGTGGCTTCTGCTAAAGCGAATCCTAAGATTGCATAAGTGAATAATTGACCTCTAAGTTGAGGATTTCTTGCTGTACTTGCTATTAATGCAGAGAAGATTAAACCAATACCGGCTCCTGCTCCTATTAAACCTGAACAAGCTAAACCAGCTCCAATATATTTTGCTGCTGCTAACATAAATAAAAAATATTATTTTTGTCTGATAATGTCTGTTATAAATTTCTTATAATTTCTATTTACAATATACTTAATATTTAATTTTTTTATTAGTATTAAATATATGACTAGTAATTACGGTAAAACTATAAGCTCCTCTTTTATTTTTTAAAGTTATTCTAGTTTTATCTTTATAATTAATCTTATTTCTGGCAATACTTCCTATTTGATAAGTTTTGACTGTTTTTCTTGGGATCACATTTTCAGTAGATAAACGTCCTCCTAATCTTATTTTTATTCCTGATAAATATGAAGGTATAGTATTAAATTTATGTTTTAAGAAACCTGGGTGTTTAATATTAACATTATATAATAATTTTCTCATGATCGTAAAAAATTTTAATCTTTTAGAACTAAAAGCTAAAACTTGAGCTAAAATATTACTATTATGTGCTGGATATTTCAATCTAATTAATTCTAATTCAATCTTTTTATTAAAGATTTTTTCTAAAAAAGAAATTAAATATTTAAATTTTATTTTATTTAAAGAGATAAGTGAAGATCCATTATTAGATTCAATATTACTTAAGATATTTAAATTTTTTTTAGTGTCACAAGCTGCCATGTTATAATCTAAATTTTCTAAATGCTCTCTAATTTTTAAAGAATCATTAAGTTTTAGCTCTTTTACATCAAAATTATCTAACTTATTAATTGGCAATATTGTGTGACATTTTTCTGATACTAAAATGTCACTATTTATTTTATTTAAATCTTCTATAAGTATAGCTCGATATAATGAATGTAAAGCAGTTATAAGTAATAAATTTGCATTTTTATAAGCATAAGGATTAGAATAATTCATAATCAAAGGTTCTTCACTAAAATCAAAATTTTGTTCTTTTATTAGGGTAAGCACTTCTTTAATAGAAGGTAAATTTAAATAATTATAGATCTCTTTTTTTTCTTGTAAAATATTTTTAAGGTTTCTATTGATCTTAAAAGTAGAATAGGAATTATAAAACTTCTCTAAATTTTCTAAATTTAATTCTTCCAATCCTTCTATATCAAAATTTAAATTTTCTAAATTACCATAAATTGAATTACTGAACTCTTTTTGTTTAGCACCTAATATAATTTTATAATTTCTTAATTTAATAAAAAATAAAATTAATTTATTTAAAAAATTTAAAGAATAAACAATATTTTTTTTATAACTTTTTTTAAATGTGTCTTGATTTTTAATTTTTTCTTTTAATAATTTTAATTCAGAATATATTAAAATTAATTCTTGTGCTATTTGATATACACTAGAATTTGTAACAGAATTTAATATATGGCTATTTTCTAATTGTAATTTACTTATATTAATTTCTAAACTTTTTTCTATATTAGTTTCTATAGAAGAAACTTTCATTAATTTATTCTCTTTATCAATATCTATCCCAATATTTAAAGTATCCAAATTTTCAATTAATTTATTTGTATTTAATTCATTATTTAAAGATAATTTATTAAATAAATTATTAGCCAATATTTTATTAATTTCTACACAATTATTTGAATTTAATTTAATATTTTTTAAATGATTATTTTTATCTAAAAAAAGATTTAAATCTTTTTCAAATAATAAAGTTACTAAATTTTTATAAAAAGGGATTAATTTAGATAAATTATATTGAATAGTTTTTATATTAAAAATAGCTATTTGTTGTTCTGTTTGCGTTATATTAGTGATATTTAACCTTAAGTCCTTTAATATTTCAATCTTTTTATTTGTTAAATTTGTATTTTCTAAGAGACTTTCTTGAATTTTATACGCAAATGGTATTGATAGACTATTAGTTTTCTTATTTAAATTTGGTAAATTTATTTTATTATTATTTTCTTTCCATTTAGATATAAAAAGAATCATTTTAAATCTAGACATTATTTTTATTAATTTTGTTCTAAGAATTGTATCTTTAAATAATTTGTCGTCTTTTCTTATATAATTTTTATAATTTTTTCTTGCTTTTAAAATTGAATTATTAGGAATTACATAATAAAACAATAATATTTTTAATTTATTCGGAGTATTTTTTAAAATTGGGAAACTTATTAAAGATTTTAAAGTTTTAAAAAAAGATTTTAATAATTTATACAGAGAATTTAAATCTACTTTTTTATTAGTATGTTGAAAACTATAATTAATAATTTTAGAACTAGATAAAAAATTATTAAATGTATATTTAGATTTTAAATTTAATTTTCTTTCTTGTAAATAAGAAAAAAATAATCTATCAGATATTGTAGGTAAATACTTACCAATAATTGTATACTTATTAAATTTTTGATTCCAAATTTCTTTCCATTCTTTTTCTTTTATTATAAAATTCAATTCTGAATTACTAGAATCTTTACTTATATTAATATTTTTATTAAAATTAAAATCGTCTTGAGAGCTATCTATAGCTTGTTTACTACTTAATTTATTAATTAATACTTCTTCTTTATTAACTTTTTTAATGCTATCACTATAATATCTTTTTAAGTATACTACTTCTAATTTAGGTAGCCCTTTTTGTATTGAAATTAGTTCTAATGGATTAATTAATTTTATTCCATTTTCTATAAATCGGGTTTTGATTTTTAATTTACTTTGCATCTAATTACTTAATTTTAAAAATGATATTATTTACTATTAACTCTTAACTTGTTAGTTATAAAATTTTAGTTAATTAAAATTACATATTAGATCTCTATAAATTAATCTTGCTTTTAACATAAAATTTTAACCTTATTTTTATAAGTGAAGTTAAATTAAATAAATATTTATTTTACTTATTTTAAATTAATAATAATTTAGTAAATAAATATTTAGCTCTGGTAGGCTCGATTCGAACGAGCAATATCTTACTCCCAAAGTAAGCAACAAGCCTATTTGTTTTCTACCAGGGTTATTATCGGACCCGGTGAGATTTGAACTCACGACCTACTAAGTATAGATTCTCGTTTTCAAGACGAGTGCATTCAACCTCTCTGCCACGAATCCTAAAATTGTGCTTATTAACAAATTTTATACTTCAATTCATTTTTAATTTTTCTTTATAATCTAATTTTATAGTTGATTAGGGACTAAAATAATCATAAATAATATAATATGTTTAATCTTTATTATTTATTAAATAAACTTAGACAATTTAGAAGAGAATTAAAACAAAACAAAAAACAAAACAAAAAAAAAAAAGTAATAAAATTTTAATTACTTTTTGGGGTTTTCTTAAAATTTGTTAATAAGCACAATTTACTGTTTTTTTGTGTTATTAATGCTTTAAACTTTCTTTAATTATTTAATGTAATTAAATTTAGAATGATATATAGTTTAAATTAAAACTATGCATCTTTTTATAGTATTCTTAACTAATCTAACTATAGTTATCTCTTTTAGTTATTAATACATTTTATAAAAACTTATAACATACAAATATTTTTTTTTTAATTAGTTAAAATTAAAAATTTTTAAACCTTTTTATATCTTCTGTGTTATAAAAAAGGGGTTATATTAAATAATTTGTTTTTTTTAATTTAAAATTAAAATTAAAATGACTGAAGTTTGATAAAAAAATATATCGATCTAAATTAATACTATATTACTAACAGAAAATTTTGTTTTATTTAATAATTAATGAGCTATGCTTAAATGACATAATTTAATCTATAAGAAGTAATATTTTATTATAATCACTTTATTTTAATAAACAATTTAATTAAAAGTAAAATTTCATTTTAATAAATTATCTTAACAAATTTTATCTACTTTTTTAATAGGTAAAGTAAAATTTAAAAAAAAAAGGTATAATCTTTTTTATTTTTTACCTTTTTACTTAATTATAATAATTTAAATAAATAAACTAAATAATTATTTTAACTATTAATTAATAAACAAACTAAAATAAGTATTAATTTCTTAATTAAATAGTAATTATTATTTTATAGCAAATAGATTTTAATAAGCTATAAAGATAATATAGAAATACTTAAAATTAAATTAATTAAACACATAATTATAATTATTAAAAAATTAGATATTAAGTAGTATTTACTTAATTTTCTTCTATAATTTATAAATAAAGCTATTTTAGGAAATTTTTCTTCTAAATTAAATCTATCTAATAAATAGTTCCCATATATATTTAAAATAATACTAAATATACATCCTAAAATAATAGAACTAGATAATATTATTGTTAAAAGTAATTTAGACATTCCACTTAAAGATTCAAAACTATTTAATAACTCATCTAAACTAAAAATCGATGCTTTTGTAACATCATCTTCATTAATTTTTTCTATTATTTTACTTTCATTTTCTTCTTTAGTTATCTCTACAGAAAATTTAACTCCTTTATCTATTTCTTGTTTTAATGCAACTGCTGCTCGAGCTTCTTCTAAATTTAATTTTGACAATATTGTTTCTTGTAATTTTATATCTTTATCAGATATCTGTTTATCTCCAGCGTTAATTCTAGATTTCATTTCTGCAATACTTCGATCTAAACTTAATTTATCTTCTTTAATTTTATTTCAAATATTAAAAGACCTATCAATACTATCATAATGCAATTTATGAGATAAATTATTAAATAAATTTACATCTTTAAATTTATTAGTTTCTTCTTTAGCTTTAAGATAATATTGTTGATATTCTTCTAATTTTTTATTATCTCTACTGTCATTTCTAATAGTGATATAAGTACTATAAGCAGTTGCCGCTGTAAGAAAGGAACCTAGAATTTTCTTTACTTCACCACTAACTCCACATTTAAGATACTTAAAATTTTCTTTATTTTTATTATCCAGGTGTTCTGAATATAATAAACCTAAATTTAATAATATAAATAATATTAAAAAAATAATCTTAAAAAAAACTAAAAAACTAAATTCAGTCAAACCTAAATTATACCATAATTGATTTAAATTAAAAATCTTCATTTTTATTATATAAATAAAAATATTTTTTGATAATGTCTGTTATAAATTTTTTATAATTTCTATTATAACAAAGAAAATACTAATTTTCTCAAAAGACTTTATTATTTTTATAAACTTAGGATATTTATCTTCTACTTTTAACTTAGTTATTAAATAGAGATAAAATATCCAGTTATATTTATAAAGCAAGTTAATATTATTAAAAATAGTATTAATATATTAAAACATAGTTTAAGACTAAGCTCTCTAAGTAATAGTAGCTATACTTTAAAGGGGTTAAATAAATAAAATTTATGGAGTTTCTAATATTTTAAATAATGTCCTAGTAAAAAAAAAAAAATATAAATAAATTAAGAATTTTATTCTATCCTTATTAGTTTTAAAAAAAAAGATTGTTTATTATAATTTAGCTTTTTTACTTAGTTTAGGATATTTTTACTCATAATTAACTTTTTTTTAATTAAAATACAATTCGAGTTAAATATAAAACTATTATATTTACTTAGATAGGATCCTAGGTAATTAAAAATTTAATTTATAATAATTATATTTTTATTATTTACTTAAATATTTAAACTTTTTATAAGGTTAAACTAATATAGCAATAAATTTTAATATTTAAAATGCTAGATCTATTTATTTTATTTTTATTTAATGTATTATTTTCATAATAAACCTAACTAACTAACAATATAAATTCTGATTCCTTAAATCTAGAATAGGAATAATTCATCAAAACCTTATATATTAGTGTAATTCTACTGCATCTTTTATATAAGAACTTGTTAATAAAACAAAAACGTAAGCTTGAATAATGGATACTGCTATTTCTAGTCCAATTAAAGCTATAAATATTGAGAAAGGTATTAAAGTAAACACGGCCACTAATAAACCACTACTGAACATTTGGTATAAGAATGTTGATAAAATTTTTAAAAGAGTATGACCTGCACACATATTCGCAAATAATCGAACTCCTAAAGATAAAGCTCTAGCTAAATAACTTGTCACTTCAATTAAAACTAAAAGAGGGACCAATGCTAAAGGTGTACCACTAGGAATAAAGTATGAGAAAAAATGTAAACCATGTTTATATAATCCTAAAATAGTTACACCTATGAAAATTGTAAAACTTAAACCAACTGCTACTATAATAGAAGTTGTAATAGTAAAAGAATAAGGTGTATTACCTATTAAATTGGCTATAATGATAAAAAAGAATAAAGAATAGATAAAAGGTAAATAAATTTCATTTCGCAGTCCTATTTGTTCTCGCACGATAGCATTAATGCTTGCATATGAACTTTCTAAAGCGATTGACCAATGTGACGGTATTAATTTAGTATTATTAGAACCAGTTCCTTTAAATACTAAATGAATACTTATAACTAGAATCAAAACTATTATAGAATAAAGAGCTAAATTAGTTAAACTTAAATTTAAATAACCTAAAATTGGAGCGTTTAAAGAAATTAAACTTACTACCTCAAATTGTTCTAAAGGAGAAAAAATTAAATTCATTTTAAATAAAAAATTTTGTTCCTTATACTATAATATTTTAAAACTAAATTTTGTTTTATTTTATTTTTTTCGATGTGACGAATTTTTTAACATCTTATTGGGCTCGAACCAATATACAATTGCTTCGAAGGCAAACGCTATAACCATTCAGCTAAAGATGTAAAAAATTTTATAAGTTACTTAGAAGTGTTCGCTTTTAAGATTTTCTTTTGATACGATTAAAGAGACTCGAACTCTTACAATCAAAAGATTATGAATTCCTAAGATTCACACGGCTACCTAATTTCGTCATAATCGTATTATTTTTATAGAATTTAACTATTAAATAATAAGGAGTAGAGTAATCGAAACCCTGTCTGTAAAGTGTAAATTTACTGCTAAACCACTCAGCTAACCCCTTAACTAAGCTTTAAATAAATAAAAAATTTTTAATTAATCTAATTATAGTTATTAGTCAAATTATCATTAGATTTAAAAAATTTACTAATTTATAAATAACATTATCTTTGAAGCACGTTAACAGATAAGAGAATTGAACTCTAATATTTACCTAAACCTTGTTCTGTTTAAAATTAATTATTCTTTAATTATAAAGTATAAATTTCAATTATTCAAATTTAGTTTTATTTTTTTCTCTTTAGATAAATAAAATTTGTTTTAGAACGGGGGTTAAATGATTTTTAATTTCCAGCCGCACCTTCCAGTACGACTACCTTGCTATGACTTTTGAGATGTTATCCAAGTGAATTAAAAAGAGTTAATTAATTTAAGAAAAGATGTTTAATTAAATTAAAACAATTAAGTTATTACTAACATAGTAGTAATGTATCAAATATTAATATTTAATACTTTAATTATGTAAACTATACTAAACTAAAAAATGTCACTTAACTCCATTTTCCTCCTACCCAAACTTCTTCCCAGCGACAGACAGTTAGTTCATCACGGATGCAAATTTCACCGTTGCGCCTTATTATCAACGATTACTCGAAATTCCTTCTTCATGTCATCGAATTGCAGATGACAATCCGTGTTTATTTATATTAAACTTTCTTTAATGATTAGCTCTTCCTTAATTCCAAAATAAAGGATCAGTTTTGCATCACTTTGTAAAAGTTTTTGTGGCACGTCTATAGCCCAGTACATGAGAGCCATAACGACTTGTCTTAGCCCCAAATGAAATTCTATCAATTTCATAAATTTTTAAGATTTAATTAAAAACAGGGATTTCGTCCGTTAGCGGAGTTAACCTCACTTCTCACGATACGGACTGACGACAGCCATGCAACACCTGTAATATTAATTACTTAATTTAATTAAGTTATAAATATATACAATTACTGGTAAGGTTTTACGCGGATTAACGTATTAAATAACATGCTTCACTTCGTTTGCTCCGAAACCGACTAATTTTTTTGTTTTCAACTTTGCAGTCGTACTCACAAGGCGGAATGGTTAACGCGTTAGCATCGCCACTAATAATTTATACTAGCAACTACCATTCATCGTTGACAGAGAGGGATACAAGGGTATCTAATCCTATTTTCTATCCTCCCCTTCGTTTCTCAGCGTCAATCATAATTTGGAAAAGTGCCTTCGCTAATTAGTATTCCTCTTAGTCTCTACAGATATCAACCCTACTCTAAGAATTATCTCACAGTGACCTCTATATGATTCTATCTTTAATTATTTTAAAGCTGCCTACAAACCCTTTACGCCTGATCAAGATGACTAACGCTTGCGTCTCTGGCTTTACCGAGTCTTCTGGCACCAGCTTTGGACAACACTACTAGTAAAGTGACATCATAATTTTTCCTTTACCTTATCACAAGTGACACACCCATGATTCCAGTTAGCTAGTTCACTCTTTCGAGCATTGACTAATATTCTCGACTGCTGGTAGAGTTCTCTACTTGGGATATTTCATTCCCAATGTGGCCATATGATCTATCAAACATGGCTTTCGATCGTTGGCTTGGTAGGCCTTTACCCTATCAACTACCTAATCAAATTAAATCGAATTCTATAGCAGAAAATTTCCTTTCTTTATATCTTCTATTTCTGAAGTCTATAGTGTTTCTATATTTAATATACTCACCCCTACACTTTATTAACATTTGTTAATAAAAATTTGCATGCCTTAAACTACTGGAAAGCGTTCAATCAGAACCAAAATTAAATTCTTCCAAAATTTAAACAAATAATCTAAATTTACTTATTTGTTATATTTTATTTGTTATATACAATTCTTTTAATCTCTTTTAAAATTAAATTCGTTTTATTTAAAAATTAATAATTTTAATAAATAATTTATTTTAATAATTATAAAAAATGGGGTAATATTAAAAAATTTTTGTTTGGTTTAAATATCATAATATACTTTTAAAATTCCAAATCTTAAACTAAGTTAAACTTAATAGAATATTAAATCTATATATAAGATAATTTTCATAAATTTAAATGACAAGTTTTCATATAGATTATTTATTCGTTCTTTACAAATAGTTAATTAAAATTTAGATATACCGTGTATATAATTATATATATCTACATAATCTTTTATATTTGTAGATAATTCGAAAGAAACATAAAGATTTACAGTTAAAAGTAATATTAAATTAAAAATATTTACAATAAATAGGAAAAGGATAAATTTATCATTAAAATCAGAACTTAATTTAGAACCAAAATTAAACGACGATTTAAAACTATCAGGTATAAATCTATTAAACAATTTAGCTAAAAATTTAGAATTAACAGTATATAAGTATCTATAAAAAATTAAAAATACAAACATTAAAAATAAAAATGATAATAAAATATTTATTTTAAACATGTCTGTTAATAACTCTTCTAAAGGACTTATATCCCCTATTTCTAATGGGCTATTAATTATATTGTCAGTTGGACTAGGAACACTATCAATGTCTGGATTATTATTATTTTTAGATATTTTCAAATTTGTATCTAAATCTAAATTACGACCTAAATGTTTACCTACTCTTAGTCCTAAACTTGTAGTTGCTGCTGTCATAAAAGTAGTTCCTCCTACCAAGGCTGCTCGTTGAAATGGTGGCATTCCTGCTGTAGCTTTTATAGCTGCTCCTGCTGCCGTTCCTGCTGCAGTTGCCGCACCATATGAAGTTAGGCCCTCTGATAAAACTACCTTTAATACTTCTTTTCCTGCTTGTAATCCATTATCAACTGCACCTTTACTTGCAGAAAATTGATATTGTTCTTTACTAGAAGTTACCTCTGCTAAATTATTACTATCTTCTAACCCTGCACAATGAATAACAGGGCTAGAAATTATTATAATAACAAATATAAAAATAAACATTAAACTATAAAATATCAACTTATGTAAAAAATTGTCATGAATATTAATATTTTTAAAAATATTAAAAATTTCTAATAAGTATACAGTTATTAAAAAAGAAAATATAAAAAATATTGTAATACCTAATAAATCACTCTTAAATAAAGAAATGAATAATAAAAATAATATTACTAACGCTACAATAATACTTAAATTATAAAAATTAAAAGTTTTATAAGAAATGGTATAACTCTCACCTATAGAATCTTTAAATTTTGTTATTCCTAGTATTTAATTTTGTATCCTCTTTATTTATAAAATTTTTAGATTTAATTTGAGTGGGATTATTTAAATCATATAGGGTATTTTCTATAAGACCTATAACTGGTACTAAGAATAAAAACCATAAGAAATAGAATGCAGTAGAAATTTGTCCTATTTCTACATAAGGGCTATCAGGATGTTGACTACCTATCCACATTAAGATAAAGAAATTTACAAAAAAAGCCCAATTTGCTACCTTCATCATAGGTCTAAACTGACTTCCTCTTATTCTAGACAGATCAGTGAATGGTAAAACTAACAAAATTAATAATGAACCAAACATAGCTAATACTCCTAACAGCTTATTAGGAATTGATCTTAATATTGCATAGTAAGGTAAAAGATCTTTTTATATATATTTATTTTAATTATACCATATTCTTGTAGTCCTGAGCTTAACGATAGATGCTAAATAATAGGTTTCTCAATCTTAACTACTAAGCCTATGTTTTGGAGGGTAAATTAATAAGAGGAGTTTATTTTATAAAGCATATCTCTATGCATAAACTGAGTAATATTTCTTCTTAAACAGTCCATACTTTCTTCCCATATATAAATTCTTTCTCCTTTATTATGTTTATGAATAGAACATTTTAAAGAATTATCTCCAAACATGTGCTCTAAAGTGTTTTTTAAACTTAAAACACCTTCGTGAGTAAAACCATACGTATTTAAGTGTAATCCTTTGTTTTGAAGAGAACCATCGTCCATTATCCAATAAGCTAAATCTCGTGGTGTGAGTAAATTTTCTATATCTAATGGGACTATCTACAAGTTATTTGAATTATAGAAGATACTTCTGTAATAATTAAAACAAGGTAAGGATAAGGTGGCAAAACTAACTGAACTGTATTTTTTATTTGTTCTCTTATCGGTAAAGGTTTTTTCTTTAAGAATAAAATCTTTTGATAGATAAGGTTTAAATAAATCTAAAACATGATTAAAATAATTTAAATGATGTGTTCTTAAACTACTTTGTGCATAAATAAATCTAGAATTACCTAAAACAGATCTTTTTTGTATGTGCCCATCACCTAATAATAAACCTATTATAATATCATTTAAAGGACTGTCCTGAGGTATAATTAATTCTGATCTGTCAACTTTAGTTAATCTTTTTAAACCGTAAGTTGAGTACTTTTGTGTACTAACTAAACTTATAGAAGTTATCAAATCCAAAATATATAAATATAATCCATTATAATGAATAATGGTTGGAAAACATCTTCATCCAAAAATAAGCTGTTATAAATTTAAACTAAAAGTACAATTATAATTAGCTTATTTCAGGAGCTTTACGTATTATTCTCTGAGGATCCTATATAAATTATTACTTAATTATAAAAATTTATTTGGGTTTCCTGCTGATTGTCCATTGTTACATACTTGAAATTATTATCTTAGCCTTAAGATATTCAAATTTATAGGAGTTTCCAGCATTAAGTAAAGTAAATTATTCAAAAGATTTCTCTTAAGCATGGCACCTTTTAACTTTTATACCATTCAGGTACTATCGAAGCTGGTGTTTGCATTGGATTAGCAGGTATATAGTTATCACTATGACCTAATAAATTAGGATAAAAACATACGATCACTGAAAGTGCTAATAAGAATAAAAAAACAGTCACAAGGTCTTTAAAAGAAAAATAAGGATGCATTGGATATCTATCCCCGTTTCCTGTTATCCCATTAGGATTACTTGAACCATGTTCATGAAGAGCTAATAAGTGACCTACTACTAATGCTGCTAATACAAAAGGCAATAAGAAATGTAATGAGAAAAATCTATTAAGAGTAGCATTAGATACTGAGAAACCTCCCCCTTTAAATATTTCATTTGTTAATTATAATTAATTATTAGGAGTAGGTAATAGGATAAAATAATCACATTATTCTCATATCACCCTCTAAAAGTTTAATCTATTATTTCTAAACTCGGAGTCTTAATAAAACTAATAAGCTTTTTAACAAATGATATAATTAGAATACATCTTCTTATATAATAAGTTTATCATATATTCGTTGAGAAAATATACTATGTCTTAGAGTAAAAATTTTCTGCTGATTAGATCAAATAAATTGATTTTTACTTTGCTTTTAATATTTTATTACTTTATTTAAAAAGTGTTACTTGGTATACTAGGACTTAAGGGTCTATCTTAAACACATAAGAGCAGGTCTTAACATCTTTTTATTAATAAACTAAAGCCTTACTTATTATAAAAACAAAGATTATAATTCATAATCTAAAAAGATAAGAAGTCTATGTTATTTAAGAACTAAGATTAAATAGCTTAATTAAGTACAATTTTATTTTCAATCGTTTCCAGCATATAGATAAATTTTACTTATCCAGGGAGTGTTATATTAATTAATCTAAATAATTTATATAGTAAGCTTTAAAACTAGCTTTATAAATATTTCTATAAATGTGAGTATATTTTAAATAAAGTTAAAAACAAAAATAAAGCTGTTAACAAACATTACTTAGGGAAAATTAAGATTTTTATAACGTTTGCTAGCTTTAAGATCTTCTAGCCAATTTAAATATTGTTGCAATTTAGTACCTATCAAAGGAGGATTAGAAGAAAATGAAAAGAAATTTATAACTTCTTGAATATTGGTTTTTGAAGAGACTGAAAATTTAGCATATTTACCTTGTTCTAAACCTATTTTTCTAGTACTTTTAAATAATAAATTAAAAGCTAAAAATAATTCAGGATGTGATCGTTGTCGTATTTCGAAACAAATATCTAAATTACTTTTAACAAAGAAAGAACCTTCAGCTATAGTAAAACCTACTAACCATGCACTAAAAAAAGGCAAATCTATAAAATCTTGAGCTGTATTAGGTAAATTAGGAATCTTAAACATGGGTATATGGACTTTACTTAACGACTCTACTGAGCTTTGTAAAGGCTCTAATGCTATGGAATCATAATCAGTATTAAGTATATCTATATCTTTAAATTTTACTTCTCCTGATTCCATGTAATACAAGGCCTTTTCATATTGGATTCTTCTTTCATTAGTTAAAAATTAAATATTATTATATATTAATAGAGGAAATAGAGCTTGTTGTAGTTCAGTTTTATTAAAAATAAGATAGACTGTATCCTGACCTTTTATATTTTTATAAGGTCCAGCTATTCTTCCAAATTTTAATGTTTCTATGAAAGATTCAAGCATTGGAAGATCTTTATAGATTAATCCTA
>Ga0163162_10002077_pt1 | contig 18822 bp, 15 predicted proteins | sample S55metaG_FD_115310 | JGI IMG/M metagenome (GOLD analysis project Ga0163162, IMG submission 115310) | Switchgrass rhizosphere microbial communities from Kellogg Biological Station, Michigan, USA - S5-5 metaG | ecosystem: Host-associated > Plants > Roots > Rhizosphere > Soil | place: USA...
CGCTTCGCTGATGGTTGCCTGCCGGATGGGTAACGGCTTCCATTGTTTCACATCGGCCTCAGCCGCCCGGGTTGCCGCGACCAAATTCTGGCGCACCGACTGAATCTGCTTCTGCAACCTGTCGGCCAGCGGATATTGCGCCTTGTCCGTCGGCACGCTCAGAACCGGCCAGTCGTCGGGGCGGGCGTTATCAAAGGCGATGTCGGCATCGCGCTGCGTGTTAAAGAAAGACATGAACTTATAATATTCGTTGTGCCGGATCGGATCGTACGGATGCGAGTGACACTGCACGCAATTGAAGCTGACGCCATTTAGCGCCGACCAGGTGGTGGAGGTTCGGTCCATCACGGCTGCGATGCGAAACTCTTCATCGTCGGTGCCGCCTTCGTCATTGGCCTGCGTTTGGCGATGGAAGGAGGTTGCGATCAGGTCGTCGAAGCTGGGATTCGGGAACTGGTCGCCTGCCAGCTGCCGGATGACAAATTGGTCGAACGGCATGTTGTGGTTGAAGGCATCGATGACCCAGTCGCGATACGGCCAGACAGAGCGGCTTTTGTCCTTCTCGAAACCCTTGCTATCGCCATAACGGGCGACGTCCAGCCACATCGTCGCCCAGCGCTCGCCATAGCGCGGCGAGGCCAGCAGGCGGTCCACCTGTTTTTCATAAGCGTTGGAGGAGGCGTCGGCCAGGAACGCCGCCTGTTCTTGCGGCGTGGGCGGCATGCCGGTCAAATCCAGCGACACCCGCCGCAGCAGCTCGGACTTTTCAGCCTCATGCGACGGCGCCAGACCTTCCTTTTCCAGGCGCGCAAGAATGAACCGATCCAGCGGCTGGCGCACCCAGGCGGCGTTCTTCACGGCCGGAACGGCCTGCGGTTTTGGCGGAACGAAAGCCCAATAATCAGACCATTGCGCGCCGTCCTTGATCCATTGCCGCAGCAACCCGATCTGCTTTTGCGACAGTGGCGCGCCGTTCAGGGGCATGCGCACGTCCGGATCCTTTGAGGTTACCCGGGCGATAAGTTCCGACGCCTGAGGATTTCCCGGCACGACGGTGGGGCGGCCGGACTTGCCCCGGCCCAACGCCTGTTCACGATAGGAGAAAGAGACGTTGGAGGCCTGCTTCACGCCGCCGTGACAGGCCATGCAGTTGGCGTTGAAGATGGGACGGATGTCGCGGTTGAAGTCGATTTGGCTCTGCGGCGCGGCCGGGCGGTCGAAGATGCTGGCGCCGACGCCGCCCACCACGGCAATCGACAGGACCATCGCCGTGATCCATACCGCCTTACCCTTGAACCCAGTATTCATGGCCATACCTCGGCACGCCGACCCCACGGCGTGGCTATTTTACCCCTGGAACCGCCCGGAAAGAAGCGCCCGGCGGTTTACGCCGCCGGGCGGTTTTTACGTTCAACCAGGGGTCCCCGAACGAGAAAACCAGTCTCACATCTTCATCCCCAGCCCAACCGTAATCACCCGGCCCAAGGGACTTGCGGACCAGTTGTCGAAGCCGGTCGCGCCCAAATAGAAAGGCGGATCCCTGTCGAGCAGGTTGCGGACATTGACCGTCACCCGGGGCCTTTCCATCGTCAAGCGGGTTTGCGAGATGCTGGGCCATACCCGCTCGCCGGGTCAGCTAACCCGCATTGTCGTTAAGCGTACCCGCCATGAGCCGGCGATTTTGGCCCGCCAACCAAAGATTATTCCGCGAATAACAGTTGGCCGAACCGGTCAGGATAGTGCGGGTCCGGTTTCAACATGCCCGAATCCGACCATTGCGAAAGCCGGCGGTTAGGCTCTGTCCCATCCCAACGATTCATGTTCGCGATCCAGCGGTCGCCAATTTTGGGTACAGGGTTATCCGCCAAATCGGAGAATGAGCGCCATGGAATCGCCACTTCGAGAGTCCAACCCTGATCCTGATCGCCCGCCTTGTTCAGCGTGCCCTTGCGCGATACGGCCAGCCGCACGCCCGGCAGGTCGTATTTCTTCAGCAAGCGCTGGGGAAAGGCGTAGAGATAGTCATACAGTACTGCCCGGGCATTCATTTCAAGGCCCAGATACAGGTTCTTGACACCAGGCGGAGCAATAAAAATTTCGACGGCATCGTCTTTGTAGGTGGGGTCGTCGTGCTGGGTGTAAATTGCGGTGATGTCGCTATCGTCACACGCATAGGCGATATAGAGATTGTCGTTGTCCCAGGTCAGCCGGGCGACGGTCTTCTGCTTCTTGCCAGTCTGGTCGGCCCAGGGAAAGACGAAGGTCACCGGCTTGGCCGCCTGCCAGGCGGCATCGTCAAGGCGGCCGTCGATTTGAGGCGCAATTCTGGCGCGATGCACCTCGTAGGTAGGGATAGGAGGAAGATTGGGCCGCTGGGCCATTACAGGGGCTGCCGTCATAAGCACAAGAAAGCCAGACGAGAGATGGGTAATGACCTTTTTCACAACCTCAAATCCTTCCTTGTTGGCGACGTGACCAAATGTAATGGGGGAAATTTGGGATGTAACTATTAGCCAGCCGGGCCAGCCTAACAATATCATTCAGGAGTGCCAACGGCCGTCTGATCGTTTCCGCTATCGTCAAAGGGCGGATTCCATTCCAAATCCGCAAAACCCCTGCGGGCACCGCGCGGCCATTAATTCGCTGAAGCGCGGTCCACTTGGCATTCCTTGCAGCGCGAGCCGCAGATCAGTGCTTGGCAACCCTGGCCGAAAAAATATATCCGCCATTGCGAACGGTTCGGATGACGGCAGGGTTGCGCGGATCGTCGTTCAGCTTTTTGCGCAAGCGGCCGATACAGACATCGATGCTGCGATCGAAGGCGGGCGAATTGTTGCCATGGCAGGCATCCATCAACTGGTCGCGGCTCAAGACCCGGTTGGCACGCGTCACCAGGACTTCCAAAAGGCGGAACTCTCCGCTGGTAAGCGCGATCGGCCGGCCGGCCCTGTCCTGCAGCGCCTGCGCCATGATATCCAATCGCCACTCGCCAAATTCATAGCACGGGCGGCTCTCCTTTTGTGGAACGGGGCCCTGGCGGCGGCCGCGGCGCAGAACGCTACGGACCCGGGCCAGGAACTCACGCGGCTCAAACGGCTTGGTGACATAGTCGTCGGCGCCGATCTCCAGCCCGACGACCCGGTCCGCCAGGTCACCGCGGCCACTGACGATGATAATGCCGACATCGGAATGGCGCCGGATCTGCTGGGCGATGGTCAAGCCGTCAATATCGGGAAGACCGATATCGAGAACAACCAGGTCCACTTGCCGCGAGAAGATGTTCTCGATCTCGGTTCCGCATTCCAGCGCCGTCACATGGTAACCATCGGCACCCAGACTGCGCGTCAACACCGCGCGCACATCCGGATCATCTTCAACGATGGTAACATGTTTGGTCATCTGCACTCCGCTATGCGGGTGTCCGAAATAATATCTATTGGTTACAAAAGAGCTAAGGAACCATCGCTTCGGCGGCCCTCCGATACAAGCTGAAACATTCCGACGCGAGCCGGAAAAGCCCCGGCGGCTTGCCGCATCTATTGCTTCTCCCTCACGCCTCAAAGGGGAGCAGCTCACGTGAACTGGTTTCAGAATCTTACCATCCGCAGCAAGGTCATGACTGCCTTTGCGAGCGTACTGATCATTACCGTCCTATTGGGGATATTCGCCCTCAACCGCCTGTCGATCGTCAATGATGGCGCCGTTCTGGTGTCCGACAACTATCTGACCTCGGCCAATGCCCTTTCCGAGATTTCCTCCGCCGCCCTGCTTTATCGCCAGCAGCAGGCGGCCCATATCATGGTCTCAACCCCCGCCGAGAAAGCAAAACGGGCGGAGGTTTTGGCCAAGTCCGTTGGGGATGTGGAAAAAGGCTGGTCGGATTACGCCCCGCACATCGATGCCGGCTTTGAGCGGAACGCCGCTGACAGGTTCCACACGGAATGGGCCAATTATCTTGCCCTGAACGAAAAACTCATGGGCTTGTCGAATGCCAACAGTACGGCGGCGGCTATCGCTCTCTATACCGGGGAAATGCTCGGCCAGTTCAACAAATTCCAGGCCGCCCTGAAGGACGATGAGGCTTATCAGCTCCGCGCAGGCGCGCAAGCCGCGAAGGACGGCGCGGAAACCTATTCCGGCGCGCACCTGCTCATCCTGGTCGCTCTTGGTATTGCCGCCATCCTGTGTGTTGTGGCCGGCTGGATGATCGTGTCGGGCGTTTCAACTCCCATCCGCGCCATGACGGCTGCCATGGGCCGTCTGGCGCAGCATGATCTCAACACCGAGATCAATGGCGTGGGCCGCAAGGACGAAGTGGGCCAGATGGCGGCGGCGGTGCAGGTGTTCAAGACCAGCATGATCGAGGCCGACCGTCTGAAGGAAGAGCAGGAAGAAGCCCAGCGCGTCGCCGCCAAGCGCAGCGCGCTGATCGACCAGCTGACGCGCGACTTCGACACCAAGGTCCAAGTCGTGGTGCAAGGCGTTGCCAGCCAGGCCACCCAGATGGAATCCAGCGCCCAGTCGATGAGCGCGGCTGCCGAGGAAGCCACCAAGCAGGCCGGTGCGGTCGCCGCGGCTTCCGAGGAGGGGGCTGCCAATGTGCAGACCGTCGCTTCGGCTGCGGAGGAACTGTCGTCCTCCATCGCCGAGATCGGCCGCCAGGTCAGCCATTCCAGCCAGATCGCCACCAATGCGGTGACCGAAGCCGCCAAGGCCAACGAGATGGTGCAGGGCCTTCTCAGCGCCTCGCAGAAGATCGGCGAGATCGTGGCCCTGATCAATGACATTGCCGACCAGACCAATCTGCTCGCGCTCAACGCCACCATCGAGGCGGCGCGCGCGGGTGAGGCCGGCAAGGGCTTCGCGGTCGTGGCTGCCGAAGTCAAGAACCTGGCCACCCAGACTTCCAAGGCCACCGAGGAAATCGGCACCCAGATTACCGGCGTGCAGGGCGCCACCCAGAATGCGGTGAACGCCATTGCCTCCATCGGCAAGACCATCGGTGAGATCGACCAGATCGCCACCACCATTGCCGCCGCCGTGGAGCAGCAGGGCGCTGCCACACAGGAAATCGCCCGCAATGTGGAAGAGGCCGCCAAGGGCACGCAGGAAGTCTCTTCCAATATCGGCGGGGTGACCCAGGCCGCCAACAGCACAGGCGCTGTTGCCAGCCAGGTGCTGGCGGGAGCGCGTGCTCTGTCCGGACAGTCGGGCGATTTGCGCACCCTAGTCCAGTCATTCCTCACCCAAGTGAAAGCCGCCTGATCGCGATTTCATTCGGGTGAGACCCGAGGAGGAACAAGCCGGCGGCGCGTCCGACCACGGCCTCCCCACAGGCAGGACTGCTGCCGGCTTGTTCCCCTCACTTCACATCAAGGCATCCAGAGATGAGCACCGATACCCTCGTTCGCAGTACTGTCGATACTGAAAGCGATCCCGCCTTCGTGACCTTCACGGTTGCTGGCCAATTGTTCGGTGTGCCGGTGACCCGCGTGCAGGACATTCTTACGCCGGACGCGATCGCGCCGGTGCCGGGCGGACCCAAGCAGGTGCGCGGCCTGATCAATCTGCGCGGCCGCATCGTCACCGTCATCGACATGCGCACCCACCTGTCCCTGCCCAGGGCCGATGCCGGACAGCCCGGCATGTGCGTCACCATCGAAAGCCGCGGGGACTTCTACACCCTGTTCGTCGACTCCGTCGGCGATGTCATCACCCTGCCTCGCAGTCTGCGCGAAGGCAATCCGGCGACATTGGACCAGGTGTGGCGCGACGTTGCCGATGCCGTCTATCGCACAGACCAGGGCCTACTGGTCGCTTTGCATGTCGATCGCCTGCTGGCGATCGAAACCGCAGCCTGAACCTGAGGAGCACGACAATGGATGATCTGCTTCGCGAATTCCTCTCTGAGACCGCCGAAAGCCTCGCGGTGCTGGACATAGAACTGGTGCGCTTCGAGCGTGAAAGCTCCGATGCCACCATCCTCAGCAACATTTTCCGCCTGATGCATACCATCAAAGGGACTTGCGGCTTTCTGGGCCTGCCTCGCCTGGGGGCGGTCGCACACGCCGGCGAAAACATTCTGGGCAAATTCCGCGACGGCGAATTGGAGGTCACGCCACGCGCCGTCACCCTGATCCTCATGGCCATCGACCAAATTCGCGTCCTTTTGGCGGAACTGGAAACCGCCGGCACCGAACCGGCAGGCAGCGACTGCGAGTTGATCGATGAAATCAACGCCATGGCGTCTGGCGAGGCTGCCGCCGCGCCGGCGTCTGCCGTCGCAGACACGCAGGAAGACCCGAACTTCAGCGACGCGGGCTTTCCCGTCGCAGCCGAGTTGTTGATGGAAGTGGCCCACGCGCTCAAACACGAGCCGGTCACGCCGGCAGCCGATTCGCCTGCCACGCTGCCGGAGATCGTCCCGGCGCCCGAGCCGGCGCGCGCGGCGGAACCCTCCGCGCCCACCTCCAGGGGAACCGACGCCAAGGAGCCTTCCAGCTCCTCGATCCGCGTCAATGTCGACGTGATCGAAAATCTCATGACCCTGATCAGCGAGCTGGTGCTGACCCGCAATCAGCTCCTGCAGATGCAGCGCGGTCAGAAGGACAACGAGTTCAAGGTCCCGCTGCAGCGGCTCAGCCACATCACCTCCGACCTGCAGGATGGCGTGACGCGGATGCGCATGCAGCCGATCGGCAATGCCTGGAACAAGCTGCCCCGCATCGTCCGCGATCTGACGGTCGCAACCGGCAAGAAGATCGAACTCACCATGCAGGGGGCCGACACCGAGCTCGACCGCCAGGTGCTGGAGATGATCAAGGATCCGCTCACCCATATGGTGCGCAATTCCGCTGATCACGGCATCGAGGATGGCATCCAGCGGCTGGCCGCGGGCAAGCCGGAAACCGGCACCATCACGCTGAACGCCTATCATGAAAGCGGCCACATCTTCATCCGCATCGCCGATGACGGCAAAGGCCTGGACTTGGAGCGCATCCGCCACAAGGCAATCGCCAACGGGCTGACCACCGAAGCCGCCCTGGCCGGCATGAGCGAACAGCAGATCTTGCAGTTCATCTTCCGTCCCGGCTTCTCGACCGCCGAGAAGGTCACCAGCGTATCGGGCCGCGGCGTGGGCATGGACGTGGTGCGCACCAATATCGAGCGCATCGGCGGCACCATCGAATTGTCGTCGGTGGCCGGCAAAGGCACCACCTTCCTGATCAAGATTCCGCTGACCTTGGCCATCGTTTCGGCTCTGATCGTGGAAGCCAACAGCCAGCGCTTCGCCATCCCCCAGCTCAATGTGATCGAGCTGGTGGGCGTGTCCGACCGGTCCGAAGCCCGCATCGAGACCATCAACACCTCGCCGGTCTTAAGGCTGCGCGACCGCCTGTTGCCGCTGGTGTCGCTGCGCGGCGTGCTGGGACTTGAGACCGGCACCAAGGCCACCGATCGTTTCGTCATCGTCGCCCATGTCGGCGCCAATACCTTTGGCATCATCGTGGACCGGGTGTTCGATACCGAGGAAATCGTGGTCAAGCCGGTGGCGCCCTTGCTGCGCGGCACGCCTTTCTATGTCGGCAACACCATCCTGGGCGACGGCAGCGTCATCATGATTCTGGACCCGAACGGTCTGTCCCAGGCAGCCGGCCAGATCGAATCCGCAGACTCCGTCTCTGCCCAGGACAAAAATGGGCAGGCCGGCAGCCATGGCGGCGATCAGGCCTCGTTCCTCTTGTTCCGTTCCGGCGCCGGCGAACTCAAAGCCATTCCGCTGGAACTGGTGTCGCGTATCGAAGGCGTGAATGCCGCCAGCATCGAGCATGTCGGCGGCCGCCATGTCGTGCAATATCGCGGTCATTTGATGCCGCTGGTTCCATTCGATGCAAGCCAGCGCTGGAAGGAAAGCGGCCAGCAGGAAACACTGGTGTTCAGCGACAATGGCCGTTGCATGGGCCTTGCGGTGGACGAGGTGGTGGACATCGTGCGCGACCGCATGGCGATCGAGCTGTCTTCGGACCGCCCGGGCCTGTTGGGGAGCGCTGTCATCGCGGGCAAGGCGGTGGACATTGTCGATGTGGGTCATTTCCTCACCCAGGCTTTCACCGACTGGTTCGACACCAGTGCCGCGCAGAGCCTGGCGCGCCACGCATTGCTGGTGGACGACAGTCCCTTCTTCCGCAACCTGGTCGCGCCGCTCTTGACCTCGGCGAACTGGAAAGTCACCACCGCGGCCGACGGTGCGGAGGCGCTCAAACTGCGCGAGGCCGGCCATCAGTTCGACGTCATCATCAGCGACATCGAAATGCCGAACCTGGATGGCCTGGCGCTTGCCAGCGCTATCCGCAGCGATCCGCGCTGGAACAAGGTCCCGCTGATCGCCCTCTCCTCCCATGCCGAGGAAGGCGACATCCATGCCGGCCGCCAGGCGGGATTTGACGAATATCTCGCCAAATCCGACCAAACGCGGCTGACGGAGAATCTGGCGCGCGCCTTGCGCCTGGCGGGCCGCGGCGAAACCAACGACAATCTGCGGAGGGCGTCATGAGCCCGCTCTGTCTGGTGGTCGATGATTCCCGCGTCATCCGCCGCGTGGCCCTGGATATCCTCAAGGGCCTGGGCCTGCGCACCGCGGAAGCCGAGCACGGCCTGGCCGCGGTGGAATTTTGCCGCACGACGGTGCCGGAGATGGTTCTGCTGGACTGGAACATGCCGGAGATGGACGGCATCACCTGCCTGCGCGCATTGCGCGCCATGAACCTGGAGCCTCGCCCTCTGGTGGTGATGTGCACCACCGAAAGCGGGCTCGCCAAGATCCGCGAAGCGCTGGAAGCCGGCGCCGACGAATACATCATGAAGCCTTATGACCGGGAGGTCCTGCTCGACAAACTGGCGCAAGTGGGTCTGGTGGAGCGGACATGACCATGGCTTCGGTACCGTCGCCGATTCGTGTCATGGTGGTGGACGATTCCGCCATCGTACGCGGATTGATCGTGCGTACCCTCACGAACGATCCGCGTATTGAAGTCGCCGCCTCCTGCAGCAATGGCGAGATGGCAGTGGCTCAGGCGGCCAGGAAAGCTCTGGACGTCATCATCCTCGACATCGAGATGCCGGTGATGGACGGGCTCGCCGCCCTGCCCAAGCTGCTGGAGACCAATCCCCAGGCGCGCATTGTCATGGCCTCAACCCTGACCCAGCGTAATGCCGGCATCAGTCTCAAGGCGCTGTCGCTCGGCGCCGCCGACTATATCGCCAAGCCGACCACCGACCGGCTGAACGCGAGCGAGGATTTCCACCGCGAGCTCATCCAGAAGGTGATTGCGCTGGGCCAAAGCAAAGAGCCGGTCCGGCCGGCGGATGCAGCACCCCGCCCAAGCGGGAAACCGCAGCTCCTGCATCCGCGTAGCGGTGCGATGCGCCCGCCGCGCATCATAGGGATCGGCAGCTCCACCGGCGGACCGCAGGCGTTGCTCACCCTGCTGGGCGCACTGCCGTCTTCGGTCAACTGCCCCATCGTGATCGCCCAACATATGCCGGCGACCTTCACCGCGGTGCTCGCCCAGCATATCGGCCGCGCCAGCGGACGCCCGTCCACCGAGGCTGCGCATGGCATGGAAATCAAACCCGGAACTATCTATCTCGCACCCGGCAACTACCACCTTCAACTGACGCGCGAAGGACCGGCCTGCATCGCCCGGCTTTCCCAAACCCCGCCCGAGAATTTTTGCCGCCCCTCTGTTGATCCTTTGTTTCGCAGCATTGCCCAGGTTTTCGGGGCAGAAAGCTGCGCCGTCATGTTGACCGGGATGGGCAGCGATGGCTGCGGCGGCGCCAAGGTCATGGCGGCCGCCGGTGCGGCGGTCATTGCCCAGGATGAAGCCACCAGCGTGGTTTGGGGCATGCCGGGCGCCGTGGCCCATGCCGGCATCTGCTCCGCCATCCTGCCGCTTTCCCAGATGGCGCTGCATCTCGCCGCAATGTTCGAGAAGGCCGCGGCATGACCAGCGCCGACTTCGCCTTCATCGCTGCCTTCCTCAAGGAGCGTTCCGGGCTGATCATCACTCAGGACAAGATGTACTTGCTGGAAACGCGGCTGGCGTCCATCCTGCGCGACAACGGTCTTTCAAGCCTTGCCGCCCTGGTCGAAATGTTGCGCCAACCCGGCGGGACCAAGGTGAAGGACCTGGTGGTCGACGCCATGACCACCAACGAAACCTCCTTCTTCCGCGACAGCCATCCGTTCGAGGCTCTGCGCAAATCCATCATTCCGGGACTGATCGAGCGCCGCGCCGCCAGCCGCTCCTTGCGCATTTGGAGCGCGGCCTGCGCCACCGGACAGGAACCCTATTCCCTCGCGATGATGCTGAAGGATCATTTTCCCGTCCTGGGCGGCTGGAAGGTGGAGATCGTTGCCACCGACCTTTCGCCGACCGTGTTGGAACGGGCGCGGGAGGGTGTCTATTCCACTTTCGAGGTGCAGCGCGGCCTGCCCATCCAGATGCTGGTCCGGCACTTCGACCAGCAGGACTCCAACTGGAAGATCAAGCCGGAGCTGCGCCAGACCATCACGTTTCGCGCCCTGAATCTGCTGGAAGACTTTGCGGTCCTGGGCCAGTTCGATGTCGTGTTGTGCCGCAACGTCCTTATCTATTTCGATCAGCCGACCAAGAGGCGCATCCTGGCGGCAATTGCTCGGCGCATCGTGCCCGACGGCGTCCTGCTTCTCGGCGGGGCGGAGAGCGTCTTCGGTCTCTCGGACGCCTTTGCGGGCATCGCCGGCCTCAAGGGCGTCTATGGCCATGCCGACCGGATCAAACCGGCCCCCGTCGTCCGTCCATCCCTACAGCTACCCGCCGCTTCATAGGAGAACCGAAATGAGCCTCAACAAGAATATGCGGATCGTCATCGTTGACGACTACACCACCATGTTGCGGATTCTGCGCAACCTGCTGCGCCAATTGGATCTGAACAATGTCGAGGAGGCCAATGATGGCGATGCTGCCTATCACTTGATGCAGAAGTCCCCGCCCGATCTTATTATTTCCGACTGGAACATGGCGCCGGTCACCGGGCTCGACCTGTTGCGCAACGTTCGCTCCAATCCCCGGCTCAAACATATCCCCTTCATCATGGTGACGGCGGAAAGCAAGACGGAGAATGTGATCGTCGCCAAGCAGGCGGGTGTCTCCAACTATATCGTCAAGCCGTTTAACGCCGACACGCTGCGCGCCAAGATCGCCAGCGTCTGCCCCGCCACGGTGTGATCATGTCCCAGGCTGGAACCTTGCAGCTGCCGGACGCACATGGCTATCTTGACCGCGTGATCGGCGAGCTTCGCTCCCTGAATACACCGCAGAAGAACACGCTGGTCAGCGTTCTGGAGTATCTGTCCGATCATATTCGTGCCACGCGCAATGAGATCGGGGCGCTGCGGCGCGACGGCGCGGGCAACCAGATGTTCTCCTCCACCACGGACGAGCTGGAGGAAATCGTCACCGAGACTGCCCGCGCCACCAACCGCATCATGGACGCGGCTGAGACTGTCGAGAACGTCGCCTCCACGGTCGGGGAACCGATCGTCGCCAATGTCCTGATGACTGCGGTAACCAACATCTATGAGGCCAGTGCCTTTCAGGACATCACCGGCCAGCGGATCACCAAGATCGTGCGCTCTCTTCAATCCCTGGAGGAAAAACTGGCCTCTCTGGCCAGCGCTTTTGGGCCGTTGGACGGTGCCGCTTCAGCCGAGGCGGTGCGGGAAGGCGACGCAGCATTGCTCAACGGCCCGCAACTGGAAAAGACCGCCAGCAGCCAGACCGACATCGACGCCCTGTTCGCATCGCTGGAGTGACCGATGAATACGATCCCCCAAAATGTGGATGTCCCGGCAGCGGAAGAAATTCCGGATGAGGACCGCGACTCGCTCCATACGCTGCCTATCTCGATCCTGCCGCTCAAGACGCGCGTGTTCCGGCGGGCGAGAATGGTGAAAAACTCCCGGCTTGAATCGGCCATAGAATTTTTCGCCGGCGGGGGTTCAGGCCGTGGACAGATCGACGTCTCAAGTGTCGACCGGTATCTGGGGCTTGAACAGACCCCACCGCACCCCGATGTCAAGTTGCTCCGGACCGTCGCGGACTTGCCCAGCTTCGACGTCTATAGCCTGCGCATCCTGCTGCGCGCCAAAGGCATCTCGATAGCAGACAGTTCGGCCCTGACGCTTTCCCCTGCCAAGGTCGAGTCCTTGAGCAGCTATATGGCGCACTTCACGCGGCCGCTGATCGGAGAAATATTCGGCCGCGATACGACGGGAACGCGGTTCAACGACATCCTGGGAATGTTTCACGGTGAAAGCGCTGAATCGGTTCGCGAACGCCTGCAGACCATGGCCGGCCGGCTGGGGATCACGATCGACAAGATACCCAAGTTTCTCGAGGACTATGCCGACATCTTCATGTCGCTGTCTTATTACCGGCAATGCCTGGACCAATTGCTGCCCCAGGTCCAATGCTTCATGGACAGCATTGCCATGATCCGGAGCAACCACCAGCTGGCGCAGGATCGCGGGCTGATGGAGGTCGTCAATACGCTGGAGGCAGCCGTCAACGGCATGCTGTCCAACGTCACGGGCAAGATCGAAAGCTTCGAGCGCAGCACCAAGGACATGTGGCGCGATCTGACCGCCGATAAATTCCAGAAAATCGAAGCCCTGGTATCGCGCTATCACACCTCGATCGGCGGCGTTTTATGCGCGACGAGTGTCAAGATGACCGCTTGGACCACCCAGTTTCCCAATGCCTCCGGCGGTGTGGGACGGCGCGTCGCCTTCATCATGTCGGACATGCGCCAAGGCCTCGAGCACCTCAAGACATCCGGCGACGACGGCCCGATGCTGGCAGCCCTCAACTAAACAGGCCCCGTAATGGCAGGCCCCTATATCGCCGCAGGCGACCGGATCCGGCCGACAGCGCTGCGCCGCGGCCGGCCGCGACCTTGACGTTATCGCTACCGGCTGGGGAACACCGAGCAATTCGTCCGGAAGGCTTTGAAACCAAGCCTGCGAGTCATTCTCTGCACCCGGTGGGGCACGCCACCAGAGCAAAGCGTCCCGAAATAGGATAGAATTGGGAGCGGAAGAAACGACGATGGGAATGCGGGTTCTGGTCGCCGACGACCATCCCCTTTATCGCGAGGCTGTCGCCAGGCAAATTACGCGATTGCTGCCAGACGCAATGATTGCGGAAGCTGCGTCCATGGAAGAAGCATTGGCAAAAGCCAATGCAACCCATCCCGAACTCTTCGTGTTCGACTACGGCATGCCCGGGGCGTCGGCCGATTCCGTTGCAGGCGTGGCGGAAAGGTTTCCTGGCGTGCCGATCTTAGTCTTCTCCAGTAGCGCCAATCCCACCGATGTTCAGGCCCTCTTCCAAGCCGGCGCGCATGGCGTTCTGCCCAAGACCGCCACGCCAGGTCAGCTAACCCACACTCTCCATCTGCTGCTGGCGGGAGCTACCGGCGTTCTTCCTGAAACACCGTCCCCAAACGCACCGCAAGGCACGCCGCCTTGGCTGGCGGCGCTGACACCGCGCGAAACCGATGTCTTGCGCGCGACCGCGCGCGGTCTTTCCAACAAAGAAATCGCGCGCGAGCTGGATCTGGCGGAAGTCACCGTCAAACTGCATCTGAGCGCCATTTTCCGGAAAATGGGGGTGCACAGCCGGGCGAAGGCCGCAATGATTGCCACCAAACTCCGGATATTGTAATGCTTGATTAATCTTCTGTAATAATATCCTGTACTTTCGGAGGGGAACCCTAGACTGACGTATATACAGACACGGGCCGGCCAAAGGTCCTATTGCGACGACTTCATTACATACCGCACTGCAACACGATAATAATGGAAATGCGAGTTCTGGTTGCCGATGACCACCCTCTCTATCGGGAGGCGGTCATCCGGGAGATCGTCAAATCTTATCCAAACGCGACTGTCGAGGAAGCATCGTCTTTGGGCGAGGCCGAGGCCTTGGCGCGCGCGCGCCGGCCCGGTCTTTTCGTCTTCAATTTCGATATGCCTGGGATGTCTGCTGAAGCGATCGCGACCGTAGCGGGAGCATTCGGCGGCGTTCCCATTCTGGTTGTGGCGGATCGTGCTTCGGCTACGGACGTGCGCGCCATTATCCGCGCAGGCGCGCATGGCTATCTTCCAAAGACAGCGACCCGCGAACAGGTAACCCACACGATCCATATGTTGCTGGCGGGCGGAACCAGTGTGCCGGCCGGAATACTTTGTCCCGACGAATCCATCGCGGAACCGGCGCCCTCCTGGCTCGCCATCTTGACGCCTCGAGAGACCGATGTGTTGCGCGCGACCGCGCGTGGTCTTTCCAACAAGGAAATCGCGCGCGAGTTGGAACTCGCGGAAGTCACCGTGAAGTTCCATCTCAGCGCGATATTCCGGAAGATGAATGTGCGCAGTCGTATTGAAGCGGCGATGCATGCAACCAGGGCGGGCGTCGTCTGACAAATCCCCATACTTTGGTATGGGGCGTTTCTATTCCTTTGGGCCAAAGACAAAAACCGCAGAAATCCCTATTGCGCGAACAATGGATGCCTCGCGCCGCAGCCCTCAAGATTCCGAAAAAATGACGGCACTGGTCCAACTGGCGGGAACGGTTGCACACGAACTGAATAACATCTTCACGGCCGTGACCGGGAACCTTTCACTGCTGGATCAGGAATTTTCCGGCGAACAATCTCTTACCTTCCACGACATCCTGCGCGCTGCCCAGCGCGGCATTGACCTGACATCCAAGCTTCAGGCCTTTGCGGGCCGCCAGCGTCTTGATCGCCGCAGCATCGAATTAAACAGTGTGGTATCGCGCACCTTAGCCAGACTGCGCCACACCTTGGCCGGCGTGGAAGTCGACGTCGCGCTCGCGGAGGAAGAATTCATCATCTATGCCGATGAGCAGAAACTGGCCGATACGATCGTAGAGCTGGTGAAGAACGCCCGCGTTGCGATGCCGGAAGCCGGCGGACGGCTGAGCGTCAGAACCCGGCGTCATTTGCGCAGCAAGGTCCATCCACACGTCCTGCTGTCCGTCGCCGACAATGGCGCCGGCATGGCGCCGGATGTGATGGCCCGCGCCACCGAGCCCCTGTTCACCACCGATCCACGCGGCGTCAAAGCTGGATGGGGCTTGAGCAACTGTGCGGGCTTTGTGCGGCAATCGGGCGGTGCGATGACTTTGTCCAGCGAATTGAGCCGCGGCACCACCATCGAAATTTTGCTGCCGCTGGAAACGGTTCGGCCCGTGCCAGGCAGGCAAGTGGTTCCTTAGCAAGTGCAGTGTCGGCCCGGCGGTCCGATGCGTATGTGCACAGCAGCCGCCGCGCCAAAAAACGCAAGGCCTGACGGGTTAGCCCTGCCTATGTCCGCTATTCATTAAAGCGGACACCGATGCGGTACATGCGGCCTATGACGTCATAGACGATATTGTTTGGCCGCCCGCCTGTGGGTGGCGGCATTGTGTTTGCCACGTTATCCACCTTGGCGTAGAGCTGAGTGCCTGGCCGCCAGAGCCAGTTTACACCGACGTCAAAATAGAACACGCCCGGCACATAATTGTAGTTTGTGGTCGGGGTTTGGATCGAAGGCGGTGGGCAGGTTCCGGGATCGCAGACCAGGGTATTTTTCGGGTTCAATGTGCCGGGTGCGAGCCAACGTTCCTCCAAATTAAAGCCCCACTGGTCAGTTTGGTAGGACTGGCTGATATCCATTTTCCAGGTGAGAATGTTGCCGCCATTCTGATTGTAGGTTTGGCTGTTGACGCCGCCGCCGACAAAACCGGCTAGTTCTGTATTCACTTGGGTGCCCGGCACGCCGGAATTCGAGATGAATTTGCTGGTGTGGTTGACCAATGCGCGCAAATTCACGGCGCCAGGTATGTCCAAATCTTCCAGGTCGCGCTGGTAGCCCATTTCAAAGTCAAATCCGTCGGTCAGGAAGGATGCCTGGTTGAATACCCGCGAATGAACCTGTGTGATCTGGTTGGGATCACCAATCCGGCCCGGATTTGCCGTACTGACGTTGGTGCCATTTGCCGTCGTGATCTGGTCTTGCTGGCAGTAAAGCGTGTTACCTCTAAAACAGAGATCGACGACGGTTTGCGGGCTCAGCGAGGTTATGGCGCCCTTTAGATCGATCCGGTAATAGTCGACCGAAGCCTGGAACCCGGGCAGCCATGAGGGTTGATAGACGATACCCAATTCGGTGGTCAGGCCTTTTTCGACTTTCAATGCGGGATTGCCCTCATTGAGCTGGCGGACCGTCTGGCCAGGAATGTTGGGGGTCACGAACACGTTGTTGATGGCGCTATTCAGCCCTTGAGCCGGCGCAAACAGCTCACTCAGATTGGGCGCCCGGATGTCCCTGGACATCAACCCGCGCAACCGGACCCCTGGAATGGGGGTTTCCCACGTGGCGCCGACCTTCCACGTATTCGCCTGACCAGCTGTGCTGTAATGGGCGACGCGACCGGCCAAACTGAGGTCCACCTTCCCCCAGAACTTGTCATCAAGCACCGGCACCCCGAGCTCGAGGAATATTTCATTGACATGATAGTTGCCACGGCCGTTGTGGAAATTGCCGGCATTCCATGAGTTTCCATTCACACAATCAATCGAGGGATCGATACACGGCTCATTAAACGTTGCCGGCGTTGAGGCCGTTATACCGCCCGCATAAGGATCAACCCGCTGGGTATAATATTCCTCGCGATATTCATATCCCGTTGCAACCGACACCGGCCCGGCCCAGGTCTCAAGGGGCGAGCCGTTCAGCGTGAAGCTGAAGGCTTCCTGTCGCGTCGTCATAATCGCCGTCGGGCCAAGCGTGGTCGAAGTTCCCTGGTTATCAAAATACGCGATGGCATCCGCGCTGACCGGCGCATTGCCGAACGGATTGAAGGGCACGCAGCCAAAGGATTGGGCTGAAGTGTTACGGCAAACAACCTGGCCTTTCGGCCCGGCGACGGCGTCCATCGCCAAATTGTACCGGTTGCTCAGCGCCTCATTCTCGATCTTTACCCCGCTGCCGGTTTCGCCGTGTTGGAAGTAGGTCTCCCAGCCCCAGGACTTGCCAAAGATATTGAACTTGCCATCGCCACCGACGACGTAACGGCGCATGACTCTGTTGATGAATACCAATTGGTTCAGGGGAATATTGGCGTTCAAAGTGCCAAACTGCACGGCATTACCGGGATAGTCTGTGAGGCAAGCTGCCTGGGTTTGAGCCTGTGACAGGCCTACTCCCCATGTTCCGGTTCCAGGGAGAAACGCGTTGTCGCAACGAATCGTCAGAAGCGTGCGAGGTGTCTGTCCCTGTGCGGGAACAGTCTCGGTGCGAACCTGCCCATAGGACAGCGTGCCATAGACTTCGGTATCCTCATCCAGGTCGTACGAAACCCGCGCATAAAGGCTGCCGCGGGTGATCGGGTTGACAATCGTTTGGGTGAAAGCATTTGTGTCGGTAAGTTTTCCAGGTCTTGCCGCCGTGCCAAAACATCCGCCATTGATGGAGCCGGTCACGGTACCTGTGGTCCCGGTCACCACCGGAAAGCAGTTGCCGGCATAGGCAAAGGGAACGGCGACTCCGTTGGTCCCGAAGGTGGTGCCGATTTTCGGACCATTGGTGATCAGGCCGAAAGTCGCCGCATCAAATCTTTGAGAGAGCGGCCCAAAAAAGGCCTGTGGCTGTCCGGCTGGCGTCGGGCCAGGGCCCGTAAGAGTAGCCGGTCCATAGTTTGCCGTTCCGTAGTCTGCGTGGTAGTTCCGCCCGCCGGGCGTGGGATTAGGACCGAATTCGCTGGTCTGAGGGCGAAGAGGATTCAAGCCTGCGGCATACGAATACTCCAAGGCCCCTTCGATGTGCCCCTTACCCCCCGCAAAGCTTGTGCCCGCCGCGAGTTGCGCGGTCGCGTTCTCATCATCGCTGAAGGTGCTCATGCCGGCGGAGAAATTCGCCTTAACGCCCTCGAACTTCTTGTTGGTGACAAAGTTGACCACACCGGCGACCGCATCCGAGCCCCAGGAAGCGGAAGCACCACCCGTAACCACATCAACGCGCTGCATCAGGAACTGAGGCAGCTGGCTGACGTCGACGACTCCATTGTTATTGGCGCCAACGACCCGCTGACCATCCAACAGTGTCAAAGTGCGAAGGGGACTCATGGCCCGCATGCCGACGCCGGAGAGGCCCTGTAAGCCGGTGGTCGTCGAACCACTGTTGAAAGTGACGCCGGTGGAACCCTGCAGCGCGGGAAGCCGCGTGAGGGACTCAAAAATGTTTGGCTGTGCCGTCCTTTCAAGGTCAGCGGCGCTGACGACAGTGGTCGGCGTCGGAAGATCGAAGCCCGCTGCCTGCAAGCGGGTGGATGAAACAGTGACCTGTTCAACCGGCTCTTGGGCCATCGCGCTGTTCGCAAGAAGCGCGATCGTTCCACAAGAAAGGCGCAGGCAATTAACGCGGCGATTGTTCATACGGAATCCCCAATCTTATTGCCGCCGTTTTGCGGGGCCTTGCGTCGGGCTGTCAATTTTTAGGGACGAGAGATTCCCACCGTGTGGGAATTGGGCGGTTCGTGGATCAGAACAAAAAAGCCCGACGGGGTTTCCGCCGGGCTGAAGGTGCCGCCGCGAAGGGGTCGCAGCTGTCGCTTTCGTAAGGTGGCGTTACCGCTTTGGTCAAAAGCGAGCGCTCTGAATTTATCGCCGGATGAGAATCCTGCATGCGTATCGCCACGATCGTTGCTC
>Ga0163162_10002078_pt1 | contig 18820 bp, 16 predicted proteins | sample S55metaG_FD_115310 | JGI IMG/M metagenome (GOLD analysis project Ga0163162, IMG submission 115310) | Switchgrass rhizosphere microbial communities from Kellogg Biological Station, Michigan, USA - S5-5 metaG | ecosystem: Host-associated > Plants > Roots > Rhizosphere > Soil | place: USA...
CCATCCGTATTGCAAAAAAGGTAATGGAAAAGCGATTATTTGTAATAACTGATGCGGTTACTGAAACAGATAAGGGCCATTATCAGCATCATTTAGTTGGCGATAAATATGAATCAGCGGGCATTCTGAGCGGTTCGGCTCTTACAATGATCAAGGCATTTCAAAATTTAGTAAAGAATGTGGGCGTTGAGATAGAAGACGCCTTGCAAATGTGCAGTCTTCATCCTGCAAAAGTAATTGGCAAAGAACGAGAGCTGGGAAGAATTGCCCCGGGATTTAGCAGCAAGATGATCGTAATAAATGAAAAACTGGAGTTTGTAAAAATGATCAGTTGAAACCTGTTTTCTTCCGGTCCTTATTTAACTTGCGCCGTGCCTCGCCATATTGTCTATATCATCAATCCTATTTCCGGCACGCGGAAAAAATCAGGCTTGCAAAAGCTTATCGAAGAAAAAACAAAAAAACAGAATATCCCTTTTAAAATTTTTCCTTCAGTAGCAAGTGGTGACTATTCGTTCTTAAGTTCTGTTATAAAAGATGAAAAAATCACGGATATAGTGGTGGCCGGTGGCGATGGAACCTTGAGCCAGGTTGTCGGAAGTCTGATGAATGAAAAAGTAAATTTTGGTGTAATACCTTGTGGTTCGGGAAACGGTTTGGCCATGGCGGCGGGTATTTCAAAGGAACCTCTTAAGGCGCTGGACATAATTTTCAAGAGCAGGTCAAAATCTGTCGACGGATTTTATATTAATGATCATTTTTCCTGTATGCTTACCGGTATTGGTTTTGATGCAAAGGTCGCACATGAATTTGCGCAGCAGCCTAAACGCGGGCTCAAAACTTATGCGCTTTTAGTAGGTAAGAATTTCCTTTCTGCAAAACCCTATCAGTTTACTATCGAATGTAATGGCCTGAAATTTTCCACCGAGGCCTTTTTTATAAGTATTGCCAATAGTAACCAGTTTGGAAATAATTTTACGATCGCACCAAAGGCTTTGCTGTCAGATGGCCTTCTTGACGTAGTGATCGTAAAGAAAACAGCAAAACCGTTATTACTCTACAACATTATCAAACAAATCCTGGTTGGTAAGCTGGAGAAGATGGAAACTTCATTAAGGCTTCCCGTTATTTACTTTCAAACAAAACAACTGTCTATTGAGAATACCAGCCTGGCTCCTATCCATATCGACGGAGACCCTTCTGAAACGTACGAGAAGCTGAAAATAAAAATTGCCCCAAAATGTTTTAATCTCATTCACCCTTTTTGAGCCGGGCGGAATCGGCTTGAATAAAATATTGCTGTACCTGGAAAAGCGATCTTTTATTGTACTCGGAATTCAGTGCAGAAGCAATATTTGTTTTCTCGCTTTGGGTAAGATGAAAATTCAACCGGGCTTTGCTTTCCTCGTTATCTGCAACGTACTGAAGGCTTACTTTATAAAAGTCATACGGTAGATTTTTGGTATAATAGCTGAGCATATCATTTTGAAAATACTCCATCTCCTTGTACCAATTATGCTGTAACAAAAAGAAAGGCTTGGTGATATGGTCGCTCATATTATCCGAATAATAAGGATTTTCCCAACCACCTGCTTCCCTGTCGCGAAGCTGTATTACCAGGACGCCCCTGGTATTTTCTTTTATCCAGTCGTCAAAATTTTCTAAGAACCGAAGGGCTGTTTCCTGCCCGTAATTATCACGCAGACCTGCATCCATTACATCAATGACGGGTTGTGATGGAAGCCATACATTGGGTAATACAATTGGAAATGTCGCATTCATCCTCAATGCCGTCAGGATCCTGAGATTATAAGGATCCTGTTTGGAAAAGAAAGAAGTAAAATCTATCGCATCGGGATCCATTTTTGGAAAATGCGTGGTATCCTGCCTTCCCTGCATCATAAAGCGGATGGGCTGTGTACTTATTATCATTTTTTTCCCATCGCGACTTACCACAGAGTTAAAAAACAGTAGTGGGATATTCGCATTGTGTTCATCCAGTTTATAGTCTTTTAAATGTTTATCAAGGCAGCCTTCCGTATTATCGCCAAGCTTTTTTTCGAAAGCGTAGCCACGATCCTTTACATAGGGATACGGTCCGACGTTAAATTTTTGCGCCGGTGCAATGAGGTCTCTCGCCACAAATGATGAGAACATCGGGTTTAACAGGTCACCGGATATCTGATCAACATATTTGTGATCTCTTAAATTGATGTTAGCTCCTTTTTGTTTTTGCAAATAAAGCTCTCTGAAAAAAGTGGCGCTCAACATGCCTCCGGAAGCGCCTGTGATCAGGAAGGTTTTTTTCATCAGTTCACCATGAGTAGCACTGTCAATTCTCTGCAGCGCATTCATGGTAAAGGCAGCGCTGCGATTGCCACCGCCGCTTGTAGTAATAAGTACAAGTAAGGGCTTCTCCTCATTTTGTTTTTGTTTCCAGTTCTCTAAGATCTGGATCATGTTTTGCTTGTCCGCGTCAATATTTTTTTGGCTGCATAACTCAACTATGTTGTCCCTGGAATAGATCGGTCGTTCGTCCTTGTTCGAATAATTTAAACCATAGGCTTTATTGCGCGGATCAATCCATTCAATTTTATAAAATAAGTTCAATATCAGGATCAGGGCGATAAGATAAGGAACACTCCAGCTTTGCAAAAAATAGGTAAATGCTCCTGATACACCGATCAGGATGGCAAAGAAAATAGTGATGCTGGCTGCCGCAGGTATCTGGAAGAATTTGTTTTCAAGGAAAAATCCAACGATCATCAAAAATAAAAATGCAATAAATACTGCTATAACTGCTGCAAAATGGTGACGCTTAAAAAGGGTATCGATGAATTGTTGGGTATAGTGCGATACATTCCTTGTTTTCTTAACTCTGAAGGGGGTTTCTAAATACCACTCTACCTGGAGGAGGTTCTCATCCTGGGCTTTATGAGTGTGTGGCTGGAGGTGCGTAATATAGTCTTTTGGATTATTGATAATGGGCAACATTCTTCGCAGAATAGTTCTATCGGCGCTAAAAAAATAGATAAAAGATATAGCGAGCACAAAAAATAGTCCGCAGACAAAGCCTCCGCATAAAAAAAGAATATCCGTTGTTGCTATCAACTCTTTATAGTGATCAAAATACCAGGCTCTGAAAAAATAGAATATGAGAAAGATCAAAGGGATGACACTGTTGTTAATACAGTACCTGAGGAATGGCTTTGTGGTGGCGGCAAGAAATTTGAAATGACGGCTAAACAAGATAAATGTTGTGACGTGCCAGCTCATGATAAACATTCCGACGGCAATACCTACGAAGGCGAAACTAAAAACGGTGACATTACCCAAATATTCGGGTGCAAGAAAAAGAGAATCTGCGCCATAATTTTTCATGAAAGCTCCATCGATGGTAGTGAAGAGAACAAACCAGAATACGAGCAAAACCTGGTACCTCCTGAAATGCAGGAACAGTAACTGAATTGGCAGAGAGTTAAAAAAACCTCGGATCCACGCTTGCATAGATCAATGATGACTTTTCAAAGGAGTCAATGATTAAAAATACTATTTAATCATGGCAAGTTCAACTGTAGTATGATCTTATAAGGCTATTGACTTTTTGTTTTGAAGTAAAAAGAATTCAAAAATTAAAGAAAGCAACAAACACATGGCAATAAACTGGTGAGTAACACCAAGCCAACGAAGAGCTTTTGGATCCGGAGAATTAATAACTGTAAAAATTCCTAATATTAATTGCAACAAAACAATAGCCAATGGTAGCCAACTGGTTTTTTTAAATAAACTGCCCTTTATTTTTTTTGACCGAGCGAACCAGGCAAGAATTAAAATGGTGATCAAATAAGCCAGGTTACGATGTATGAAATGAACCGTGATCGGATTGTCAAACAATTTCAATATACCTGAAGAAGGCGAGCCGGCATGCGGCAAAAAACTCCCGTTGATATCTGGCCATGTTGGAGCATAAGTTGCCGCTTTCAATCCCGCCATAAACGCTCCATAGATGAGTTGTAAGGTTAAAACGGCGATCAACCATACTGTAAACTTTCTTAAAGCAGGATTTGTTACGAGCTCGTGCCGGGGTATCAGTAATTCCAATGCAAACCAGAGAGTGTAACAGATCAGGCCAAGCGCCAAAATGAAATGAATGGCGAGGCGGTAATGGCTGACGTAAAGATTCTCTTCATTCAGGCCGCTCATTACCATGACCCATCCCACCAATCCTTGTAGTGCTCCCAATAAGAACAAAATGATCATTGGCTTCACCATTTCTTTTTTGAACCTTTTCTGAATTAAAAAAATAACAAAAGGGATAAGAAACGCAACACCCATGAGCCTCGCCCATAAACGGTGAAACCATTCCCAAAAAAATATGGATTTAAAATCACTTAATGTGAAGGACGAATTCAGGTATTTGTACTGGGCAATTTGTTTGTACTTATCAAACGCCTCATTCCACTGTTGATCATTCAAAGGGGGTAAAGCACCCATGATCGGCTTCCATTCGGTAATAGAAAGCCCTGCACCTGTAAGGCGTGTAATTCCCCCCAGTAATACCTGGACAATAAGCATTGCAGTTCCGATCAATAACCAGGTCGCAACTGGACGGGATGATCTTTCTGAAAATTCTTTTTTCACGTGCCGCAAAGTTAGGGCTTGATGTCCTGTAATGCGGTCAACAGTGGTGATACTACTTAGTGGTAATTACTTAAAAAAAATTATTGTTGAGTTATCTTTTTTCGTAGCTTTTAATCTTTTCAGTACCATTTTATTCATCTAAACCATCGTTTATGTCATCGCATGAAAAAAACCAGACCACCCGCCGTGGCTTCTTAGGTAGCATTGCTACCGGTGCAGCAGCCATGAGCATTGCAAGTCTAAGCCCCTTGCAACAACTTCACGCAAGCCCCGAAACCTCACATATTCCCAACCCTGATGATCCTGAAAAAATATTCAAGGACCTCAACGGCAAACACCGTATTGTATTTGATGTAACAGAACCTGTATGGCTGGTGCCATTTGCTTGGCCAAGAGTATTTCTTGTTACCAACATCGCTACAGGTACACCCGAAAAGGAAAACAATGTCATTGTCGTCTTGAGACATGGAGCTATTCCCTATGCCTTTGAAGACAGGCTTTGGGAAAAATACAAGTTTGGTGATTTCTTCAAAGTTAAAAATGACAAGGGCGAAACCTTAACCAAAAATGCATTTTGGAAACCACCGCAGGGAACTTTTAATCTTCCGGGTTTTGGCGTCGTTCCTCTTGGAATTAATGAGCTGCAGGATAGTGGTGTAAAGTTTGTGGTTTGCAATGCAGCCATGACGGTGTACAGTGCAGTTTGGGCAATGCAGAACAATGCGAAGGCAGAGGACGTCAAGAAAGATTGGGAATCCGGAGTATTACCGGGAGTCACAATCGTCCCGTCAGGTGTTTGGGCTGTGGGCCGCGCACAGGAAAATAAATGTGCTTACTGTTTCGCCCCGGCCGGTTAAAAAGAGCAAAGACTTTTCAGACGATGCAGACTTTTTAGTCTGCATTTTTATTTTTTGACGTTCTCACGTCTCAGCTCTCGCGATTCACGTCCTATGCTATTTGCTCTTCTTCGACTCTTGTATAGGAGAAAACGGGCCATACTTGTGTTGCTTCTCTGAAAATTCATCAGCATAAGGACCATAGGGGTAATCGACAGCCTTCGTTTCTATTTTTGGCCAGTCTCCGGCAAAAAATTTCTCAGGTCGCGGTTGTGAGATGACATAAGCCGCAACGTCCCAGGCCTCTTCATCGGTCAATTTTGGCGAATCATGCGAAGCCAGTCCATACGGCATATTATTTTTTATAAATGATGCGATTCTCGAAATGCGATAAAGCCCTGCACTTGTATTAAAACTATTGGATCCCCATAGCGGAGGATATAAATAAAATGACGAATCATGATTCAACATTCCCTCGCCGTTTTGACCATGACAGGAGGTACAATGTGAAATAAAAACCTGCTTCCCTTTTTCCGGATCAGCAGCTCTGTCCAAAAATGGAAGGTCTTCAAGTCCTGCACCCCTTGGTTTTTTATTTTTAGGCACATCTTTGCCGATCCATTTTAAATAAGCCACCATTGCCTCCATTTCTTTACTCGTACTGTCAATTGGTTTTCCATTCAGGCTTCTCATCATACAATCATTGATGCGAAATTCAATTGATTCAATTCGTCCGCTCCTGTTCCTGAATTGCGGATACATGGATGCAACGGCAGAAAAGCTTCCTCCAAACGACTTTGCTCCTGCATCGATATGACAGTTTACGCAATTCATTCCATTGGTAATGGGGGCTATGTTTCCTTTAGGTCCGAAAAAAAGGGACGTGTTTGAAATGAGCCGATGACCGTAGCGGATCAATTTTCCCTGTTCATCATCGGCTAAATTATTTATGTCAGGGGCTTGCCATTCATCGGCAGAGGTAGTAGCAGGAATTAAAACTTCATCTTTTACTATGGTTGTGGAAAACAAAAGCTGGCTTAAAATAACTATAAGAATCACCAATCCTAACAATAGCGGAAACCATGATGACCTTATCTCCTTCATGAGCCGAATAGTTTAGTGTGGAAGTTTCTCTCTGAAATAGCCGTATATCCATGTACCTGCGATGGCACTAAGTAAAGTTACAATGATGACGGTGGTCCCGCTTCCTATCAATGCAAACAGCGGTCCGGGACAAGCGCCCGTTATCGCCCAGCCGAACCCGAACAATAATCCGCCATATACCTGGCCCTTTGAAAATCTTATTTTATAAAGTTGTATCGGCTCGCCATAGATCGTTCTCAGCCGGAATTTTTTGATCAGCCACACTGAAATCGCTGCTGTTACCAGTGCAGAACCAATAACACCATACATATGAAAACTCTGGAATCGAAACATTTCCTGGATGCGAAACCATGAGATCACCTCCGTCTTTACCAAAACAATTCCAAACAATACGCCAGCAGCCAGGTATTTTACATTATACCACCACGGGTGTTTTAATTCCGAAGTATTGATACAAACACTGTCGAGCGAACGAACCTCGAAATCTGTATTCACCTTTTCAATAAAACTATTTTTTACCTGCACTACGTCTTCCATATAGAAATTAAAGTCTTAAAATGGACGGCAGAATAAAATTTGCCATCACGATTCCACCGATCATAAAACATATAGTGGCTAACAATGAGGGCCATTGTAAATTGGAAAGACCCATTATTGAATGTCCCGAAGTGCATCCACCCGCATACCTCGTTCCAAAACCTATCAGAAAACCTCCAACAACCATCAGCACAAAACCTTTAACGGTGAATAGGACTGACCAATTAAAAATATCCTGCGGCGCGAGTTGGTTGTAGTTGTTTATTCCATAGTCCTTTAATTCACTAACAAGTTTAGGATCTACGTTTACGGGTTGATGATTGGATAAAAGTGTAACAGCTAAAAAAGCTCCTGCAGCAATTCCAAAAACAAAAAACAAGTTCCAGATCTCTCTTTTCCAGTTATATTTAAAAAATTGAATATTGGCGGGAAAACATATCGCGCAAATATGGCGGAGCGAGGAAGAAACTCCCAATCGCTTATTACCAAAAATTAGTAATAATGGGACTGTTAATCCAATTAACGGTCCGCCAATGTACCAGGGCCAGGGATTTTTTATCCACTCTATCATTCTTCAATAATTTTATTTGAACGAATCTACTAAATTCGTCCGGTACAAATTGTTAGATAATCTCTAAACCATCCTGCTTGTTAAGACTCAGATTTCAGAAAGAATTAGTTGAAGCCGGTTGTGATGAAGCCGGTCGCGGTTGTCTTGCAGGACCCGTGTTTGCGGCGGCTGTCATTCTCCCTTCTAAATTTTATCATCCACTTTTGAACGACTCAAAGCAGGTTCTTGAAAAAGACCGTTATAAACTGAGAAAGGTGATCGAGAAAAAAGCAGTCGCATTTGCGGTCGGTATCGTTGATAATAATGAGATCGATTCGATCAATATTCTGAATGCTTCTTTTAAAGCCATGCACCTGGCTTTGCAACAACTTCAACAAGAGCCGGGATTATTGTTGATCGATGGTAATCGCTTCAACCGCTATCGGGACATTCCTCATCAATGTATCATACAGGGAGATGAAAAATTTTCGGCAATCGCTGCCGCCAGCATTCTCGCCAAGACGTATCGGGATGACCTCATGAGAGAGCTTCACATTGAGTTTCCCCACTATAGCTGGCATAAAAATAAAGGCTATGCGACCCGTGAACATTGCAAGGCCATTGAAGAACATGGCTTGTGCAAATATCATCGCAAAAGTTTCGACATCAGATCTGCGCAGCTGGAGCTCTTTAATGAAGAGGTGTTGTAGTCATTAAGTGAACGCCAGACTTTTAACTGTGAAGTTTTAGCTGACCCTGATCACTTGTTAAACATTTCCTAGAGCTTAAACTTCGCCTTGCCTGCCTCGTCTCATCTCTAAAATCAATTATTAACGAAAAGAATTTTACTATGAAAAAAATATTGTTCTTAGGATTGATCCTTACCCTTGTTTTTACAGTCTCTGCGTCTGCGCAGGTAACTGACAACAAAGGAATTCGCCAGCATCGTGAAATGCGGTCCTTCCGGCACGGAGATATGAACCATTATGAATCGAGACGTTCACACCATGATGAGTTTCGTTATAAAATGGCTCGCAGAAGAGCATATCATGATGGTCGATTGTCTCGCCATGAACGCAGACACCTAAACAGAATGAGGAGACATGAACGCCACGAAGTTCATCGTTTCAGGCACCACAGGTTTCATGGGGCAATATAATCCTATCAGTATACATATCGCAGGAATGTAGTGGTTGAAGGTTACAGCGTCGTTCTTCCGGACGGCGCTTTTTTATTCTATCCATTCGCCTGCACCCTGTCGAACCAAGATCGGTTCTTCCCTGGTGCAATCAATGACTGTGGACGGGATAGTGCCTCCAATTCCACCATCTATGACAATGTCCGCTTCGTTTCTAAAATTTTCATACATGATCTCGGGATCAGTATAATCTTCTACTGACTCACCCGGAAGAGATGCACTTAACAAGGGATGACCAAGTTCTTTCACAATAGCACGCACAATATTGTTACCGGGAATCCGAAGACCGATCGTATCTTTTTTGCTTTGCAGGATCTTGGGCACCTGTTTACTTGCCGGCAAAATAAAAGTATAAGGGCCCGGTAAGTATTCTTTAAGTAATCGATACGTCTTTCGGGAAAGTTGTTTGGAAAAATCGCTGAGGTCACTCAGGTCATAACAAATAAATGAAAGCTGTGCTTTTGGAGGATCGATCCTTTTGATACGGCATATTTTTTCAATGGCTTTATGTTGAAAAATATCACAACCCAACCCATAGATCGTATCAGTAGGGTAAATGATCACGCCACCTTTTTGAAGCACATCCACTATCGTTTTTATATGCCGGGGTTGCGGATCTTCCGGATGGACTTGAAGCAGCATAATGAAACTTTATTCTTCCTTACTTCCTTTTTCGCCCACGAACCAATGTTCTTTATTTTTAAACAAAACGTTAAATGTAGTGAGTGACCCATAAATCCTTGTTATGTACTGCTGGAGATTTACTTTGTCCTCATCGCTGAGTTGTTTATGGGCATTGATGTTTTGTTCCAGCACTCTTAACCGGTCCCGAAGCATAACTATCTTATGAAAGAAAACATCAATGGGAATTTCTTTTGGTTTTTGTGTTTTGTCTGCGGGCTGCAACAGCATGATACCATTTTTCCACCGATCACCCAACAAAACCGTTTCAGATAAACCTCCCCACATTCTTAAAATCTTCAATAAAGATCTTTCTACTTCGGAATGCGTTTCAATTTCCTCCGTTATGTTTTCGGGAATGATCTCGTCAAGGTGGGGGTCTGTTTTATCAATTTCTTTTATTCCGTGATTAAAAAACGAGATCAGGTAAGTCGCATATTTAACGCCAACGATTACACCTGGTCCCTGTTGGGTGTGTTGGAGACGGGTCCCTATTCCAAGTGTTGTTTGATCTATATCCATAATTTATTTTTTTATGAAGTCGTAACGATAACAGTGAAACCTGCAGACTACATACAGGCAGGCATGTTTCACAAGACTATTTTTTCTACGTGATTTTTTTCATGCTTTTTTCTGATTTGTTTTTTAAGGATGCGGATAACAACGGGTATCAGCATTGGAATATACACGGCAAAAAGGACATTGGTCAAATAAGCGACCGGCAGCATCAACAAAAAGAGAAAAGGCACGATCAGCGATCGTGCGTAAGCTAATTTCAATGTCAAAGGGTCTACGGGTGGTTCAGCTAATTTATTTTTTTTGTTGCCAATGCGACGCCACATAAAATAGTTAACGAAACCCACGGAGCAAAAATTCAATACATAAAAGGTCATCGGAACTTTCAATTGCTTTTCAAACAATTCACTACCTGCAAATTCACTGTAAAAGCCAGTACTGAAAGGCATCAGTGCTACAAAAAAAAGAAAAACAAGGTTCAGGAATAAAAGCTTACGGTCATAGCTTGTTACAAACCCAAACATGCGATGATGAATTGACCAGTAGAGGCCGATCAGTAAAAAACTTACAAGAAAGCCAACGAATTTGGGAACAAGCTCGCTCAATGCATTTGATATTGTTACATCGGAAAGGCCTCCATGTTCTTTCAAAAATTCTTTATCAGGGATCTTAATTTCGATGACCAATAAAGTAATAGCGATGGCAAACACTGCATCACTAAATAAGATCAACCTTTCAAGTTGAAACCCTGCCTTGCCGGCAGGCAGGTCTTTTTTTAGCTCATTATGCAGTTGATTGGACACTAAAAATTTTTTTGAGATGCCGGGAAATTAATTGATGGCCTGGTATACCAGTGCTTTAAATTTTTCATGGATGTCGCTATGACTATTGGGAAATTGCTGGAGAAAAAACTGGGCTATGATCTTTTCTTTGGGATCGATCCAATAAGAAGAGCTGAACATTCCGCCCCAACTAAATGTTCCGGGTGAAACAGGAGTTTTTGCAGCTCCCCGCTCGGTTACAATGCCAAAGCCAAGCCCAAACTTGTCATCGCCAAAATCAATATCACCAATTTGGTTAGAGGTCATCATTCGTATTGACGACCGGCTCAAAATTCTTTTCCCGTTATATTCGCCTCCATTCAAAAGCATCTGCATAAAAATGCTATAATCATAGGCCGTAGAGGACAAACCACCTCCGCCTGAATAATAAGTACCATCCATGTTTGGATAATTCACATACATCGTTCCATTCAGTTCATAGGTTTCCCCATCTTTTATAACATGCTTTGTCGAATCTTCGGAATACAAAGTTGCCAGGCGATTCCTTTTTTCTTTGGGCAAATAGAAATAAGTGTCCTTCATACCCAGCGGTTCAAAAATCTTTTTTCTGAAGAATTCATCAAGGGTCATTCCACTTACCACTTCAACTAAATAACCCAGCAGGTCAGTATTCAACCCATAAGTCCATTTTTCTCCGGGCTGGTGCAGAAGCGGCAATCCACCTAAAATTTTCATCTTATCACCTAAAACAATTTTATTCACGCCAATGCCGCCCACGACGCCCGCTTTATAATAAATAGCATTCGATTCCTTTGATCCTATTTGTGCGTAACCAATGCCCGAAGTATGGGTCAGCAGATCACGAATAGTGATCTCTCTTTTAGCAGGTACAGTGGTGTAGGTAGTATCCGCCGGATTAAATTTATCGAGCACCTTCGGGTTTTTAAATTCGGGAATGTATTTGCTTACAGGATCACTTAATAGAATTTTGCCTTCCTCATAAAGTATCATAACGGCGACACTCGTGATGGCTTTAGTTTGCGATGCAATGCGGCAGATCGCATCTTTTTTCATTGGAGCTTTTTTGTCAACATCGTCATAGCCCAATCCTTTGTAATAAACAATTTTTCCATCTCTGGCTACTAGTACCGCCGCTCCGGCAATCCATTTTTTGTCAACATATTCTTTCACGAGACCATCTATTCTCCCCAGGCGGGCGGAGGACATGCCAACCGATTCGGGTAATGCTTCACGGAGTGCGGAAGTGGCATTTTTTTTTGCGTCTGTTATGCCAGGTGCCGATGACTGGGCGGTAACGACTAAACCTTCAGTTAAAAAAATAAAAAGAACCAGTGAGAAGGAGAGGAGTTGTGAAAACTGCTTTCTCATAAGTAAGATGAATTAAAACAGAAAGTTATGACTTAATTGAATTGAATACACTCACTAGATTGTGATGGCGCGGGTTAAAAAGATTTTTCCTTTTTCGCTTCGAGTGTCTTGAATTGTTCGTAGCATTTTTTAATATAAGATTGGAAGTCGTAATCAGACGTTACCAGGGCGAATTCATAAGGTGGCCGGTACATGACCATAAAACTGTCCAAAGGTTCTCCGTTTAAATTAGTAAGCCTTCTTACCACTTGTTTATTGAAACGATGATCAACAAACTTATCCTGCTCCTGCTGCATCAACCGTTGTTGGAACGCCAGCATATTTTTATTTCTCCGGAACTGGAACATTCTTATGATCTCATCCAGGTCAAAGCCGACTCCCACCTGGTCCCCACGTCCTGACGTCGTTGTCCTCAATCCCGGCTTTTCATAATTAAAAATTTTCGCATAGTCCCGGCGATTTTGAATGGAGTCAAGCCGGTAATTCCGTGGAGATACCGTCACTCCTTTCAAGACCATGATATTGATCTGTATTGAAATATCGAAATGCAAGGGATCCGCCATTTTCAAAACGGGGAACTTGACTGTCGGTTTGCCCAAATAGGAGAACCAGACAGAATCTTTTTCGCTGACTTCAATTTCATAGTCCCCATTGGCATCGGTAAACGTTCCTTTGCCACCGGTGCTTACAACAGTCACGGATTGTACCGGGTATAATCTTGAACTGTCATAAACGGTTCCCTTTACTTTAAATTGGGCAGTTGCGTTGTGTGAGAACAATATCAGCAGAATTGTGCAGCCGGCGCAAAGAATATGGGTAAACTTTTTCTTCACTTAATATGCAAGTAACAGAACAAAAAGCAAATAGAAATTTAAAGTGTGGCCGTAAGCGGCTAGCTCCGTGCCTGGCTTATGGCTTGTAGCTTGTAGTTTGCAGCTTTTTTATCAATTCTTCAATAACCACCGGGTAATTCGCATGTTCCAACGCGTGGATCCGGTGAGCCAGTGATTCTGGTGTATCGTCGTCAAGCACGGGACATTTTACCTGCAGAATAATATCCCCGTTGTCATAATGCTGATCTACATAATGAATGGTGATACCGCTTTCTTTTTCCCGGGCGTCTATTACCGCTTCATGTACGTAATTGCCATACATCCCTTTCCCACCATATCCTGGCAACAAAGCCGGATGAATATTGATGATGCGTTTAGGAAACGCATGTATTAAAGGTTCGGGGATCTTCCAAAGAAAACCAGCCAAAACGATAAAGTCTATTTTTCTTGACGCCAGTTCATCCAAATAACCATTCCCGGAAAAAAATTTTTCTCTTTCAATGATCAGGGAGGGAATGTTTTCTTTTTCTGCGATTTGCAGCACGCCTGCTTTCTTTCTGTTACAAACGATCAGGGCAATTTTGACCAAAGACGAATTGCGAAAATGATCAATGATCTTTTGCGCGTTGGACCCGGCACCGGAAGCGAAGATGGCGATGTTGGTGGGTCGGTGCTGCGCCTTCGGCAAGCCTTCGGCGACCAGGGGAGTGGTGAGTGGTGAGTGGTGAGTGGTGACTCCTTCGGACAAATTAGCGGGCTGGAGTCGGTAGTTTGTAATATCGGACTCCAAACTCCGAACTGCCAGGGGCGACCTCCGAACGACCCCTATCGTTTTTCCAAGCCTGGTCACATAAGCCCTGAAAAATTTGAATTGTCCGAAGAAAAAGCCGACAAAAAGAACTGCCAGCGGCCATATGAGCGTAACCAGTAAAATATAAACGATGGTCCACACCCAGGCTTTTTCAATCGAAAGCACATCCATGATTTTTTTGGCGCTGTACCCGGTGAAACTTCCGCCCAGGGCGAAGCAGATAATGATGAGAACAATTTGAACGGGGCCGACCTTCCACCTTTGCTGTAATCTTTCAAACATTTTTTAATAATTGGCGCCTTTAATCAGGTTCAAATATCGGTGAAATGAAACTTGGAAAAATTTCAGTTGCAAACATTTTAAAATTTGATTGACGAAGAAATGACACAAGCAAACCGGTGGATTTTTTTTTGAATAATTCTTTGAAATGCATATCGGTAAAGGCTTAAAAAAATTTTATTATCAATGTTTTTTTATAGTGCTACTGACTTATTTTTGCAGCCAATTGGAGATTTATCCACATTTAGCTTAACCGAGACTATGATTCCATGTAACCCAATCAACAGGAAAATTGCTCTGATAGTTTTTGCTCTCTCTCTGTTTTCTTTTTTACAAGTCTCTGCGCAGGATGGTCGGCAGCTTTTTAATAATAATTGTGCGAGTTGTCATAGTCTAACAAAGGATATGATAGGTCCAAAATTGGGAGGGGTTTTAGAAAGAGAGCCTTATAATGGAGATGCCCAAAAAATTGTTACCTGGGTTCACAATGCAGATAAGCTCACGAATTCTGATTCTTACTATAAAGGGTTAAAATCGCAGTTCGGTGGAACTCAAATGACTGCTTTTCCCGCCATGCCGGATAAAGATATAGAGGCAATCATTAAATACGTTAGTACTCCGGTACCCACAACTACCCCGGGCGCACCAACTGAAAGTCCAACAAGTGACAGAACCTGGGTCATCTTCGGCATCATCTCTCTTATCATGGCGATCATTGCCCTGATATTGATGCAGGTTAATAATAACCTGAAAAAACTTTCAGATGATAAAGAAGGAATTCTCCGCCCAGACCCGGTTCCTTTTTACAAAAACAAAGTCTACATTTCTCTGCTCACGATCATACTATTCATTATATGCGGCTTCTATATTACAAAAGGCGCGATAGGTTTGGGTCGTCAGCAATTGTATGAACCAAAACAACCAATTTATTATTCTCATAGGGTACATGCGGGTATAAATCAGATCAGCTGCTTATACTGTCATGGTAACGCCTGGGAAAGCAGGCATGCGGCAATTCCTTCAGTAAACGTTTGTATGAATTGCCACAAGGCAATTCAGAGTTATGAAAAAGGACCAAAGCTTTATGATGAAGCCGGTAATGAGATAAATGGAACCATGGAGATCCAGAAACTGTACAGGTATGCCGGGTTTGATCCTGCCAATGCCACAAAATGGACCCCATCAATGATCAAGGGGCCGGTGGAATGGACAAAGATCCACAGCTTACCGGACCACGTGTTCTTCAGTCATGCCCAACATATTCGTGCAGGAAAGGTGCAATGCCAAACATGTCATGGCTCGATCACTGAAATGGATGAAGTAAAACAATTTGCTGAGTTAAGCATGGGCTGGTGTATTAACTGCCACCGCGAAACAAAAGTGAATTTCAACTATAATGATAGCACCGGCAATAAATTTTATAGTATCTACGAAAAATTCCATAATGATATTAAATCAGGAAAAATGGATAGCGTGAGAGTGAAGGATATTGGTGGAATTGAATGCCAGAAATGTCACTATTAGAAATCCCATGTCTTCCTGCCGTACGCTAAAGCTATAGCGGCGGCGCAAGGGGGAGCTTAGGTGTATAGTTCTTTGTCTTTTAAATTTTTTTCAGCGGAAGATATGCTACAATCCGAAGTACTCTACTAAGCTTCAGTCGGGCTGCGCCTTTGGGCAGCTATGGCGGAGCAAGGTCGCAGTCTTCTGCTGTTGGATCTATATTCTACAATAAAAACCTCTTCGTATATCGGAGAGCATCAAAACTCCCCTTTAGGGGTGGGGGTATTATGGCAAAAAAAATTTGGCAAAAGTTTGGTGAGCTGACTAACGAGGAAGCCGTTAACCTGCATGCCGGTCAGGCAGGGAAATTGGCAGAAGATGAGTTTCAAGAAGAATTACCATTTGAAGATATTGATAGTGGAGTGATGGATGCCGCTACTCCACGCCGTGATTTCTTAAAATATCTTGGTTTCAGTACCGCAGCCGCCGCTCTTGCTGCCGGCTGTAAGATTCCTTCACGTAAGGTTGTTCCATTTGCCAATAAACCTGCAGACGTTTTTCCCGGTGTCGCCAAATACTTTGCTACTACTTATGTGCAGGATGGCGATGTGCTGCCGGTGATCGCAAAGGTGAGAGACGGCCGTCCGATCAAGATAGAGGGAAATGATCTTTGCTCTTTTACAAAGGGTGGAACTTCGCCAAGAGCCCAGGCCTCCGTTCTTGATCTGTATGATATGTATCGCCTGCCACATCCAAAAAGAAAAGTAGGCGATAAGTTTGAAGAGATTCCAACCTTCGATCAGCTTGATAAAATGGTGGGTGATGCCATGGCGGGGTTGAACGGAGCGCCGGTTGTGTTGCTTACTAGCACTGTTACTTCGCCAACTGCAAAACAGATCATTGCTGAATTCTTAGCAAAATATCCAGGCAGCAAACATGTGCAGTACGATGCGGTTTCATACAGCGGTATGCTGCAGGCCAATGAAGCAAGTTTTGGAAGCAGGGCTATTCCTTCTTATAATTTCCAGGCAGCGAAAGTGATCGTGAGTTTTGGAGCTGATTTTTTGGGAACGTGGTTAAGTCCTGTTGAATTTTCCCGCGGATATTCTTACGGTCGTAAGATCGATGAGAAGAACCCCTCGATGAGCAAGCACTACCAGTTTGAAAGTTTCCTGAGTATGACGGGTTCAAACGCAGATGAACGGTTTACTCATCGACCCTCAGAAGGGAGCGCTGTAGTCTTGGCTCTTTATGCTGCATTAGGTGGAAATGTTTCGGCGCCCCCGTTAAATAGCAAACTTCAGCAAGCCGTTAATAAAGTTGCTGCTGATCTCAAAAATGCAAATGGTGCAGCACTGGTTGTCAGCAGAAGCAATGATGTAAATGTTCAGACCATCATCAATGCGATAAACCAGCAAATAGGCGCTTACGGAAAGACGATTGACTGGTCTGTGCCGGTAAATTACCGCCAGGGCATTGATAAGGATATGAATGACCTGGTAACTATGATGCAGAACGGACAGGTGGGTGCATTGTTAGTGTATGGTGCCAACCCTGCCTATGATCATTACAATGCCGAAGCATTTAAAGCCGGATTGAAAAAAGTAAAACTCAGTGTTTCATTTACCGAAAAAATTGACGAGACATCTGAACTCTGCCAGTACCTCATTCCCAATCACCATTACCTGGAAAGTTGGGGTGACGCTGAACCAAAAGCCGGTTACACAAGTTTTATTCAACCTACCATTTATCCTCTATTTAAAACAAGATATTTCCAAACTTCATTACTTAAATGGAGTGGTAGTGCAACTCCTGACTACGAAACTTATTTTAAAAATTATTGGACAACAAAGCTTGGAGGCGAAAACGCATTTGACGTCGCTTTGCAGAATGGCGTGATAGAGTCTGCACCTGCTGCTGTTTCCGGAGGCGCATTTAATGGAGGCTCAGTTTCTGCCGCCTCTGCCGCTATTGGCGCCGCGAAGAAAGGTGGCAAGGACGAATTAGTTTTATATCAAAAGGTTTCTCTTGGAACAGGAAAGCAGGCCGGTAACCCCTGGTTACAGGAGTTACCTGACCCTGTTTCAAAAGCAACATGGGATAACTATGCATTGATCTCGGTTGCTAAAGCAAAAGAACTCAATATTGATTATGATAGTGTAGATTACGAATACTACCCATCAAAACCTGTGATCAGTATCAAAGCAGGTAATAAAGAATTAAAACTCCCGGTGCTCGTTATTCCCGGAATGAATGAAAGCACCATTGCCGTTGCATTGGGTTATGGCAGAACAAAAACCTTAGGGAAAGCTGCAGAAGGAGTAGGTCAAAATGCGTATCCATTTGCTACATTCAATGGTACCAATATTCTTTACTCGTCAACTGACGTTTCAATTTCCAAAACCGGCGATTCACAGAAGATCGCTCAAATGCAGATCCAGAATAGTTATGCAGGTCGTGAAGAAGTGGTAAGAGAAACGACGTTGGCATCGTTCAAAAAATACCCGGAACAATATAAAGAATACAGGGAAGAGCTTAGAAAAGAATTTGCACCCATTACCGGCGACTACAGGAAAGAAGGAACAATTTATCCCGATTATGAAAAGCCGGGTCTTAAATGGGGAATGAGCATCGACATGAATAGCTGCACGGGATGTAATGCATGTGTGGTTGCTTGTCATGCTGAAAACAACGTACCTGTTGTCGGTAAACGAGAAGTGCTTCGTTATCATGACATGCACTGGCTACGCATAGACAGGTATTTTGTAAGCAATGAAAAAAATCCTGATGAATTGGAAGCTGTAGTTTTCCAACCCATGCTTTGTCAGCATTGCGATAATGCACCTTGCGAAAATGTTTGCCCTGTATCTGCAACTAACCACAGCAGCGAAGGAATTAATCAAATGGCGTATAATCGTTGTATCGGAACTAGGTATTGCGCCAACAACTGCCCGTATAAAGTGCGCCGGTTTAACTGGGCTGATTATACAGGTGCCGACAGCTTCCCGCATAACCAGGATCAATGGATAGTTGGTAAGCTTGATGAAGTGGTGACCGAACAGATGATGGATGATCTCACTCGTATGGTATTGAACCCGGATGTAACTGTTCGCAGCCGCGGTGTGATGGAAAAATGTTCTTTCTGCATTCAACGTATGCA
>Ga0163162_10002081_pt1 | contig 18797 bp, 18 predicted proteins | sample S55metaG_FD_115310 | JGI IMG/M metagenome (GOLD analysis project Ga0163162, IMG submission 115310) | Switchgrass rhizosphere microbial communities from Kellogg Biological Station, Michigan, USA - S5-5 metaG | ecosystem: Host-associated > Plants > Roots > Rhizosphere > Soil | place: USA...
CAAATACGGCGACGGCGTGGCGCAGGGCAGCCGCTGGGGTCTGCGCGGCAGCGAGGATCTCGGCGGCGGAATGAAGGCGATCTTCATTCTGGAGAGCGGCTTCAGCTCCGGCGACGGCACGTTGCAGCAGGGCGGCGCGGAGTTCGGTCGACAGGCGTATGCGGGCGTGACGAAAGACGGCATCGGATCGGTAACGCTTGGCCGCCAGTACTCGTTCTCGACCGACTTTCTCGGCGCCAACTACACGATGGGTAGCCAGACGCCGGCAGGCAACTACGCGTATCACATCAACGACGTGGACCAGCTGACGTCGAGCCGCATCAACAACGCGATCAAGTTCAGCAGCGCCAATTTCTCGGGCTTCACGTTCGGCGCCATGTACGGCTTCTCGAATCAGGCCGGAGCGTTCGCCGGTTCCCCGACCACCACGACCGCGGGCACGACGACGCAAGGCTCGTCGAGCGCGTACAGCTTCGGGCTGAACTACGCGGCGGGGCCGTTCGGCATCGGCGCGGCGTACACCAACATCCGCTTTCCGAACGGCGCGACGCCGGCGTTCAGCGTGAGCATTGCCAACGTCAACACGGGTGGCTTGCGCGATCTCGAAACGTACGGCGTCGGCACACGCTATGCGATCGGCTCGGGCCTGGTCTGGGCGAACTGGACGCATACGAAGTTCGAGCCGGTCACCGCTGGTACGTCGACGCTGAACAACTACGAAATCGGCGGCAAGTATGCGTTCACGGCGGCGTTGAGCGCGGGCCTCGGCTATACGTTCTCCAAGCTCGACGACAACTTCGAAGGCAAGTGGCATCAGGTCAACGGCATGGTGGACTATGCGCTGTCCAAGCGCACCGATGTCTACGTGCTCGCCATCTATCAGAAGGCGTCGGGCAGCAATACGGTTGCCGGCCGCGACGTTCCGGTGCAGGCGGAGATCGGTTCGAGTTCGAGCTTCATCGGCAACTCGGGTGCGGGCGCGAACAATCAGTTCGCTGCTCGCGTGGGGCTGCGTCACAAGTTCTGAACGGCGGGTTCGACCCGCATACGGTGTCTCCTCGGCAACCGCGATGTGATATCCGATTGCCCTTCGAGCGCAACAGGCTCCGCCTGTTAGCGCTCTTTTTTCATGCGGGCGGGCGCGAAGTCAGGCGCCGTCTGCGGGATAGCAAAGCGAGAAGTCCTCGCAGCCGGGGCAGCCCGGTGCGAACGTCGGCTCGCGTCCGTTGGCGAGCGCCACTTCCTGCGCGAGAAACTTCTTCCAGCGCAGATTCATTACGTTGCGCGCGATCAGGCCGGGATAGTGGCGCTGCAGTATGCACGTCACGTCGTCGCGACCGTTCAGTCCCAGGTCCCGCCAGAGATGATCGGGCCTGAGGCATGCGGTGGCAATGATCGTCGCGAGACACTGCGCATCGCCAACGTGCGTCGCCGCCGTGACGTCGTAATCCAGCAGCAACGCGCGCAATTCGCTCACGAAGCCCCAGTGCGGCGACCACGCCATCGCGGTCGGCACGTCGGCAAGCCGCTCGGCACGAGGAAAGTGCCGGGCCATCAACGCGTCGAGGGCGTCGCGGCTCAGGCCGAGCAGCAGGAGTTCGCCAAGGGGAAGCCTTGCGCCGATCAGGCGCGCGAACGCGATCGTATCGGCTGCGGCGGGGTCGAGCGCGCATGCGAGCAGCACGCGCGCGGCGCGTTCGTTCCCGGCGGCCGGCCCTGCATCGCTCATTGCCTCGATGCTCCGAGCACGAACGCTTCGACGCGCGCAAGGCGCTTCACATGCCGCGGCGCACGCACGGTATCCGCGCCCGACACGAGCACCGGCAGGCCGTCTTCGACCGTGAGCGGCCGGTCCGCGCACGCATAGGCGACCAGCACGCTTTCGCCGATTGGGGAATTGAAAAGTTCGTGCCACGAGAACGTGACCGCATAGCCGTCGTGTCCGTGCGCGAGGAACACCGTGCGCTTGAAGTCAGCGCTTCCCGGGCGGCGCACGCCCGCGGCGTCGAGCAGCACGCGCAACTGCACGCCGCGATAGCGGTCGACGGTGCGGATGAACCGGCCGCTGGTAAAACAGGACAGATCGAACGGTTCGAGCATGACGCTTTCATATTCGCGCAACGCGGCGAGATCGAATGAAAGCGGTCGTTCGACCCTTCCTCCAATCGAGAGGACAGGTCCGGCGGGACGAAGCGGTGGTGAATCGTTCATGTGCAGGCTCGCTGGGAATGCCAGATTGAGGCTGAAACGGAGGTCGTAATATCTTGGAGGATATTACGAACCACGGATCGTTGCATGTTTCAACGGCGCATGCCGGTCATGCCACGCGGCGTATGCAATGAACGATGTTGCGAAACTGAAAGGGGAAAAGAGGTGAAACGCCCTGACTCGCCTGAGCGGGACAGGGCGTCGCGAACCTGGCCGGCCGTACGGATGGCGGATCGTGCGCGTCCGTTGATCCGGCCGCATGTTGCCCGGAAATTCCGTTTAGTCGACAGCGATGATCACGCTCGACGCCTTGAACACGGCACTGGCCGGGCTGCCCTTGGCGAGGCCGAGGCGCGTCGCGCTGTCGTTCGTGATGATGGCCGCGATCTGCAGGGACCCGGCCGAGATCGTCACTTCGGTGTTGACAGCGCCCGTCTTGACGTCCGCGACGGTCCCGGAAAGCACGTTGCGCGTCGAAATTTTGGACGGATCGCTGTCGAGCATGACGATCACCGAAGACGCCTTGATGAGCGCCGACGCCTTCGCGCCAACCGCGAGGCCCAGCGTCTTCGTGCTTTCCTGCGTAACGACGGCGACGATCGTCGTACCGTCGACGCGCAGCGTGATTTCGTCGTTCACCGCGCCGGATTTGATCTCGGTGACTTCGCCCGAAAAATGGTTGCGTGCACTTGTTTTCATCACATGTTCTCCTTGGTGAGCGGTCGGGTTGCCTACTGTAGCGCATTCTTCGCCACGGACACCCGGAGCAGCGGACGCAAGCCGCGCCGCGGCTCCCGATCAGGTTTGCGCACCGACTGTAATCTATTTCTGCGGCCGATTGCACAGAATAGATTCCCGCCCTCGAGTGTTATCCGCTGTGCGAGGCCACGGCTTGCCCGTCCGGGTAGCACGTGCTTCGCGCGCGAGAAGCGTTCAATCCCTGCTACGCGCGCGCCAGTTCCTGTCCGGAGAGTTCATGAACCTTACCCAACACGCCGCGCCGCACCGCGCGGCGACTGTCGTCGATCTCGATCCGGTCGCGTCGGCATCCGCGCTGATTTCCTCGCTGAGGTCGCGCAGCGCGGAGACGGACGCGCTCGCGAAACTGCCCGACGAAACGATTACCGACATCGAAGGCGCCCGCCTGTTCGACCTGGTCGTCCCCAAAATATACGGCGGGCTGCAAGCTTCGCTCGACACATGGATGGACACCGTGGTGCAGCTCGGCAAGGGGGACGGCTCGACGGCATGGACGGTCGGGCTGCGCGCGGCGAGCACGTGGATGTTCTTGACGGCGTTTCCGAAGCACGTCGTCGACGACGTGTTCGCCATCAGCCGCAAGCTTTCGGTCGCGAGCGTGCTCGTCCCGCGCAGGGTGAAGACGCGGCGGGTGGATGGCGGCGTGGTGATCGAGGACGGACTGTGGGGCTTCAACAGCGGCGTGCTGCACGCGCAATGGGATCTGCTCGGCATTCCCATCCTGTCCGAAGACGGGCAGATCGTCGATCGCGGCGTCGCGCTCGTTCCGACCTCGCAGGTCACTCCGATGAACGACTGGAACACCATCGGCTTGCGCGGCAGCGGCAGCATCAGCGTGACGGCGAAAGACGTGTTCGTGCCGAGCGAGCGTATTGCGCCGCTCTCAAAGATCCTGCGCGAAGACTACGCCTGCACTCATCTGCGCGATGCACCGCTCTACCGCATACCGCTCATTCCGCTGCTTGCAACCAATCTCGTGTTACCTGCGCTCGGCATGGCGAAGGCGGCGCTCGCGCTCTTCGTCGAAGGGATAGGGAAGCGGGGCATCGCGTACACGACCTACGACAGACAGGACGAAGCTGCGGTGACGCATCTGCAACTGGGTGAAGCGTCAGCGAAGATCGACGCGGCTGAAAGCGTGATCAGGCGCTCGGTCACCGCGCTCGAAGCGAGCGGCGCGCGCGAGGCGGAGCGGATGACGCTCGATGAACGTACGCGCATCTGGCGCGATGCGGGATTCGCGAGCCAGCTGATCTGGGAAGCGGTGAACATGCTCGCGGGCGCCTCGGGCGGGTCGCTCGCGAACGTTGGCAATCCGATGACGCGGCTGTGGCTCGACGTTCGCGTGGCGGGCCTGCATGGGGCCATCTGCACCAGTACCACGATGGAGTTGTTCGGCCGGTTGCTGGCCGGCAAGAAGCCGAATTCGCCGTTGCTGGTATGAGTGCGTCGCGGACACGCTCTTCAATCGCAGGACATGCCTACGCCGATCGCGATAGGGAAAACCTGTCGGAACGCGCGGGCTTTCGGCGTCGGCTTGATCGGCTGAGAAAGGCGCCGGAGCATATAGCGGGAGCAAGCCGCCGCGCGCAGGTTCAACGTGAAGCCTGCGCACCGGGGACAGCGCTGCTCTCTCGACGACAATCACGATCAAGGCCGAACGCGCCGCCGCCTGTCTTCCGACTTGTTTTTGAGCCCATTGCGTTCAGAACATTTACGCGCAGCGAAACGCCGCGCTTGCTTCCACTCGCGCGCCTGTCTCCAGTTCGAGCCCGGCGGCACTCGCCGGCGACACGCCAGGTGAACGCCTAGCACCTTCGTATAGCGCGCTAAGACTCGCGACTATTCCTCTTGCAGTTGAGTTGAGCCACGGCCATACGGATGAACAATCCGCACGACGGCCTGACCATCCACAGGTATCGGATGACGCAACACTGGTGCGCCGGGGCAAGCCGTTTGTAGGCATTGGTTCCAGGCGGGCGGGGCGCTAGATTACAGCACGGCCCACGCATCGATCTGGCGCTTCAGGCCTCGGTTTGCTCAATGTCTTTCTCACCACTGTCATCGAAAAAGGAATCTCCTGTGAAAATCTTGTCTCACGTCACTTCGGTCCTGGCACTGTCCGCCTGTTTCCTCGCATCGACGGGCGCAATGGCGCAGGACGCCAAAGCGCACCACACGCCGGTCAGGAATATTGTTCTGGTCCATGGCGCGTGGGTTGACGGCTCGGGCTGGAAGCCGGTCTACGACATCCTCACGAAGGACGGCTACCACGTCAGTCTGGTTCAGGAACCGCTGACCTCGCTCGAAGACGACGTTGCCGCTGCCAAGCGCGTACTCGACCTGCAAAACGGCCCGACGATTCTGGTCGGCCACAGCTATGGCGGCTCGATCATCACCGAGGCCGGTGTGCATCCGAACGTCGTCGGACTGGTCTACGTCGCGGCGCATGCGCCGAATGTCGGCGAGGACGAGGCGGCGCTCGGCAAGGGCAAGCCCAGCTATACGTCGAAACAGGCAGGCGCGATCGAGAAGACCAGCGACGGCTACACGTATCTGAACCCCGCAGACTTCCCGAAGGACTTCGCCGCGGATCTGCCGGCGAAGCAAGCCACGTTCGAAGCACATTCGCAGATGCTGACGGCCGCGAACGTCTTCGGGACGCCGATGACGGCCGCTGCGTGGACCACGAAGCCGAGCTGGGGCATCGTGGCCGGCAACGACAAGATCATCAATCCGGATCTGGAGCGCTGGTACTACGCGCGCGCGCATAGCCATACTACGGTCATTGCGGGCGCGAGCCACTCCGTGTACGAATCGCGGCCGAAGGAAGTCGCCGCTGTTATCGAGGACGCCGCGCGCCACGCGATGCAGTGAGTTCCGGCGCGGCCGCACGCACGAGAAAGCGTACGGCCGCGCTGTCGCACAGAGCGCGGCGCACCGGACCCCATCCCGCCTGAAGCAGACAAGGCGCGCGGTGGCTCACGCTTCGTGCTGCGCGAAAGTCCCTCTCAAGGCCGCCACGTCCCGCCCCGGGGGCGCCCCGAACATGCGCGCGTATTCGCGGCTGAATTGCGACGAGCTCTCATAGCCGACCCGGAACGCGGCGGTCTCGACTTTCGCAGAATCCTCCACCATCAATCGCCGCGCCTCGAGCAGACGCAGTTGCTTCTGGTACTGAAGCGGCGTCATCGACGTCAGTGTCTTGAACTCCCGATGAAACGCCGACGGGCTCATCTGCGCGATGAGTGCGAGGTCTTCGATCCGCAGCAACTCGGTGAAGCGGTCGCGCAGCGCGTGAATCGCGCTGATGACGCGCTGGGCATGGCCGCTCGCCAGCGCGATCCTGGCGACGTCCGCGCCGCCAGGGCCGGTCAGCAGCCAGTAGCAGATTTCCCGCATGATCGACGGATAAAGGATGGGGATGGCCTTCGGCGTGTCGAGCAGGAGAAGCGCGCGGCGCACACAGTCGGCCAACGGGCCGTCGAGGTTCGTGACGAACACGCCCGCGCCGGCGTCCGCGTCCGATTGCGGCGGCGCGTGCAGCGCCTCCATTACCTCGCGCATGACGGCGAGTTCGAATTCGATGACGACGCCGAGAAACGGCTTGCTCGGGCTTGCCTCGACGATCCGGCCGAGCGCGGGCATTTCCACGTTGACGACGAGCGCCTGGCCCGCGCGGTATTCGAGGCGGCGCTCGCCGCAGATCATCCACTTCGTGCCCTGAACGGCGGCGCATAGCGCTGGCTTGTAGATCATGTGAGAGGGCGCTCTCTCACCATTTGCGCGAAGGATGGTGAGCCCTTCGATGGCCGTTGTGAACGGACCGTCGCCCGCCCGTGCATCGGTATAGCGCTGAATCATTTCGACCAGAACATCTGACATATGAAGCTTTCCTTTGCGTAGTCAGATATGACCTGTCCCGAGCAGGATCAGGCAGGAAACAGGCGAGATCCGGCATTCAATGTGCCGCCGGGAAGGCTTATCGTGCATCCCACGAGATCAAACCCGGGAACACACCATGCCAACTGAAAACACTGCCATTGCCACCACCACCAGCATCGCGATCGTCACCGGCGGCAGCCGCGGGATCGGCCGCAACACCGTATTGAGCTTCGCCCGGCGCGGCATCGACTCGATCTTCACCTATCGATCGAATCGCGCCGAGGCCGACAAGGTTGTCGCCGCGGTCAACGCGATGGGACGCAAGGCCCGCGCGCTGCAACTGGACACCGGCGATATCGGCTCGTTCGATGCCTTCGTGCAGGGCGTGCGGCGCGCACTCGACGAATTCGGCGCGGAGCGCTTCGACTCTCTCGTCAATAACGCGGGCGTGTCGATGCACAAGGCCTTCGCCGACACGACCGAGGAAGATCTGGACAACGTCTATCGGATTCATTTTAAGGGCGTATTCTTCCTGACGCAGAAACTGCTGCCGCTCATGAACGATGGCGGCCGCATCGTGAACATCTCGACGGGCCTCACGCGCATGACGTTTCCGGAAACCTCTGCCTATGCGTCGATGAAGGGAGCGGTCGAGGTATTGACGCGCTGTCTGGCAAAGGAACTGGGCGCGCGCAGGATTGCCGTGAATACCGTGGCGCCCGGGCCGATCGCCACCGATTTCAGCGGCGGCATGGTCCGCGACAAGCCCGAGGTGAACAGGCGGGTCGCGGACATGACGGCGCTCGGACGCGCGGGCGAACCGGATGACGTCGGTCCGCTGATCGCGGCGCTGTGCTCAGAGGAGCATCGCTGGGTGAACGCGCAGCGTATCGAGGCATCGGGCGGCATGGCGATCTGATTCCCTTGCGGCCGCACGCGCATGCAGGAGACTGCCCGGGCGTTCACTTGACGTCGCTCGTGACTCCCGGCTCCGCAGGCTCGGGCGGCACTTCCTGCGCGATCCACGCCTGCATCAGCGTGAAGGTCACCGCGAGTATCACCGGGCCGATGAACAGCCCGACGATGCCGAACGCGACCAGCCCGCCGAGCACGCCCGTGAGGATGAGCAGGATCGGAAGGTCGACGCCTCGCTTGATCAGGAGCGGGCGCAACACCTTGTCGAGTCCGATGATGAGCAGTGTCCAGACCGCCAGTTCGATTGCGGCTACTTCGTCGCCGCGACGAAAGAGCCATACGGCCGCGCCGAAGAGCGGAATCGCCGAGCCGATCTGGGCGAGGCAGAGGATCAGGATCAGCGCGGTCAGGAAGGCCGCACCGGGAACGCCGGTTACGTAGAGGCCGAGGCCGCCAAGCGCCGCCTGAACGGCCGACGTCACGACGATTCCCAGTGCGACCGCGCGGATCGACAGCCCGGTGAGCCGCACCGCTGCCGCGCCGCGATCGCCGGCGAGGCGGGCGGCGAAGCGCGCCACCATGGAGAGCGCGAGTTCGCCGCGCGAATAGAGAATGCCGGCAATGACCACCGTGAGCAACAGATGGATGAGCAGTGCGCCCGCCGCGCCCGCGCGCGCCAGCAGCCACTGGGTGCCGATCATCGCATAGGGCTGCACCCGTGCGAGGATGCCGCCGGGTCCCGCGTCGGACAGCCGCTGCCATTCGCGTGCGAGACGGCCGCCGGCGAGCGGCACGTCATGAAGCCAGCGGGGCGGCGGAGGCAGCGTGTAGTCGGGCAGGCGCTGCGCCAGGGCGATGACGTCGCCGCCGCGTTCGGCGATCGTCGCTACGGCCGCACTGAGCGGCAGCACGATCACGACGAGCATTCCCATCACCATTGCCGCGACGGCGATCGAGCGGCGGCCTCCCACGCGCCGCTCGATGCCGATCATCAGCGGCCACGTGGCGACGACAATCATCGTCGCCCAGAGGAGCGCGGGCAGGAACGGGCGGACGATATACAGACTGCCGAAGATCAGCAGTGACAGGATCACGATGATCAGCAGGATCCGGGCGATATCCACTGGCGGTCGTGACGTCACCTGATTCTCCCCGTACGCAACAAGATCGCACCGGCGCGCCGCATCGCCGGCGCCGGCAATTTTCTATACAGTAGGCAATCGCTGCGCCATTGCAAGTTGCATCCGGTGTACGGACGTTGCAGGCCCGTCATAGCTGCGACTCGATTGGCAGAAGGCCGAGAAACCAGATGCCGGTCCGGGTCAAGGCGGACACGCCGGGCTCGTCATCGAGTTCCGTCACCGTGCCGTCCTCGGCCGTCTCGACCCACACGATGCGGCTCCTGCCGGCCGCATCGGTGCGCAGATCGACTCGCCATGCAACGCGATCCAGATTGTTCATGATGCCGTCCGCCACCTGTGCGGCCACCGCATCGCTGCTGCAATACACGCCGATCTCCGTATTCAGTTCGACCGAACGCGCGTCCAGATTCATCGAGCCGATGAAGATGCTCGTGCGATCGAACACATAGGTTTTGGCATGCAGCGACGCCTTCGATGAGCCGAACATCGACCTTTTCCGATCCGCGCGCTGGTCGGCGACGACCGGCCTCAACTCGTACAGATGCGCCCCGGCATCGAGGAGATCCTTGCGATAGCGCTGATAGCCCGCGTGCACGGCGCTCACATCGGTTGCCGCAAGCGAGTTCGTCAGGACCGTCACGCGCACGCCGCGCGCGGTCCACCCGCGTATCCACTCGACGCCCTCTTTCCCCGGCACGAAGTACGGCGACACGATCAGCAGCTCCCTCGTCGGATCGATACTCAGCGCCCTGAATTGCGACATGAGGTGGCCGCGTGCGTCGCCGGGTGCGCGCGTGATCTTCGAGGGATCGTCGTAGAGCAGCGTGGCCTGTCCCCACTCGAAGTCGGCATCGCGCGACTGAATGGCACCGATGATGCGCTCGCGCGCCTGCACGACGAAGGGGTCGTCCCGCTTCGACTCGACGTAGGTATCCAGTTCGGCGCGCACCGCGGCCAGTTCGTCGGCAGTCGCGGCGCGCCCTGCCAGCCGCTCGATCGGATACGACGCCTCGGAATTCCAGAATTCGTCGAACGCCGTGGAAGCCTCCCGGACCACCGGCCCGTGCACGAGCACATCGAGATCCCCGAAGGCGACCACGCTCGACGCGCCGAAGTACTCGTCGCCGATATTGCGCCCGCCGAGGATCGCCGCCTGGTTGTCGGCGATCAGCGCCTTGTTGTGCATGCGCCGGTTGACGCGGGAGAACTCCAGTGCGCTTCCTATCGTCTTGAACTTGCGGCTCGCGACCGGGTTGAACAGCCGTATCTCGAGGTTCGGGTGGGCGTTGAGCGCGAGCAGCAACTGGTCGTCGGCGTTCGTGCCGAGGTCGTCCAGCAGTATGCGCACGCGCACGCCCCGGTCGGCTGCCCTGAGCATTGACGCGGCAAGCTCGCGGCCGGTCAGGTCGTCATGCCAGATGTAATACTGGAGATCGAGCGTGCGGTCCGCGGCCTCGGTCAGCACGATGCGCGCGACGAGCGCGTCGAGGCCGTTCGGTAGCAGGTGAAACGCGTTCTCGCCGGGATGCTCCCGCTCCCTGGGGCCGAACGTGGTGCCGAGACGCGTTGCCTGCGTGTCGTTGAGCGCGTAGGTCGCGGTGCGGCCGGTCTGCGGCGGCAGGCTGGCGCAGGCGTTCAGCAGGAGAATGAGGATGGGTGCGACAAGTTTTCGGAGCTTGAACACCTTTTTATTCTCCGCGAGTGCCGTTACCGAGAGAATATCGCATTCGGGTGCGCGTTCCGAAGCGCGCCGGACGCTGCCGTCACGGCCTGCCGCGCATGGTCGCGGTCGTCGGCCGTATGCTCGCGCCGCCGGTATGCGTGACGTGAGCGTGTCGCGCGAACGGCCTGTGCACGCAGGAAGCGTCCGCGATCGCAGGACGAGCCAAGAATGCAATCGTCTGCTGATTGGCCGGGAAGCAATGCGCTCGGGACGCGCAGAGGCGGAAAGCTCAATGACGCGTGCGGCGTTGTGCGTCCGGTGCTCGCCGCTCGCTCGCGACGAGGCGCAGCCCGCAGCCCGGCGCATGGCCCGCCGCTGAGGAAAAAGGGCTGCACGCCCGCATGAAAACGGCACCTTTCAATTTCCGTACGCCAGCCTATTCTTGAAAGGTTGCTCCGGCTCGGGAGATGCGCATGAAATCGTACGACGGATTCTTCAGCGGATTGCGTGTCGTCGCCCTCGGCGCCGCGGCGTGGCGCCGCTCGCGCGCGGCGCGCGCAGCGGATGGCGATCGACCGGAGAGCGGGGTGCACGATGCCGCTCAACTGGAGCACCTTGCCATGTGCGCATGCAGCGGGTACTTCCACGGCGGCGATGTGGCCGCGCCGTTCGTGTTCGTGTCGGAGAAGTGGCTGAGGGATTAGGCACGTCCCGGTGCGTCCATGCGCACCCTTGCCAAGGCCGTTTTCACCGGAGCGGTCCGGTCAGGCGTGCATTCCACGATGGCCCATGCAGCGCCCGATCCCGTTTCCTCAACGCGCTGGTCGTCGGCCGGCGCATCGCAGTCCGCGATCATGGAGACGCCATGTCCAGTCCGTTCAAAAGCCGGATCCTGATGCCCTTGCTGTGCGGCGTGTTCTTCGCGCAACCCGCGCTGGCCGCACAGGACGTCGTCGTCACGCCGCTCATGACGCAGTCTCTGCCGGATTACCCCGGCAAGGAGGCGCTGATGATGACGGTGGAATATGCCCCGGGTGGCGCGGACCCCGTTCATCGGCACGATGCTCACGGATTCATCTACGTGCTCGAAGGCTCCGTCGTGATGCAGGTGAAAGGCGGCAAGGAGGTCACGCTGAAGCCCGGCCAGACCTTCTACGAAGGGCCGGACGATGTTCACGTCGTAGGCCGCAACGCCAGCAAGACGAAGCCGGCGAAATTCCTCGTTCTGCTCCTGAAGGAGAAGGGGGCGCCCGCACTGATCCCCGTGAAATAGCGCTGGCGAAGGAATACCGGCGGCACGCGCCGCAGGTCGCCCATGTCGATCACCCGGGCCGGACAACATGGGCGCCCGGGATCGGAATGCCATGCGCAATTCTCTCGTTCGGCTTTGTGGATCTGCACGAGCGGTGTTCATTGATCCCCCGTGACAAGGGCGCTCGAACCGATTCGATCCTTGCGTTCGACTATGCGTCCCAATGCGGAACGGTCAAAGGCGTCCTTTGCCTTGATATAGGAAACGCACTCTTCCATAATGCGCGCATGGCACACCTCAAATCTCCCTCCTCTGAAGCCACCAGAACGCGTGGCCGTCCGCGCCAGTTCGACATCGAAGTGGCACTCGGCAAGGCCGCACGCGTGTTTCGCGAGCGGGGCTATCACGCGAGTTCCATCGCCGACCTCACGCAGGCGATGGAACTTGCCTCGGGCAGCGTCTACAAGGCGTTCAGGGACAAGCGGTCGGTGTTCGTCGCCGCGTTCGATCACGAGGCGCGCGTGCGTGCGGAGCGGTTTCGACGAATCATGGCCGCCACCACGTCGGGCCGCGATCGCATACGCGTTGCGCTGATTTTTAGCGCCGAGGCGTCGTATGGCGCGGAGGGCCGGCGAGGCTGTCTCATCGTCGGCACGGTGGCCGGGCTGTCCACCTTCGACGCCGACATCGCGAAACGCGCGACGGCCGCGCTTCACAGAAGCGAGACGCTGATGGCCGACCTGATCCGGCAAGGCCAGGCTGACGGCTCGATTCACGCCGGGATCGAGAGCGAGGTCACTGCCCGCCTGATGCTGTGCGTGCTTCAAGGCATGCGCGTCATCGGAAAGACGGGGCGCACCCGCGCCGAAATGCTGGCGGTAGCCAATGCGGCAATGAAATTCCTCGACTGAATTTTTTTGCCTATTTAGGAAATGCGCATTCTCTTTATGGAGTGGAACCCGTGAACACTTTCGCCGGCCCCGCCGGTCCGTCCGCCGGAGCGAATACCGTCTCGCCATGGCTCGTCCTGCTGCTGGCGACAGCCTGCGGCTTCATTGCCGCAAACATGTATTACGCGCAACCCCTCGCCGGGCCGATCAGTGCGGCACTCGGCTTCTCGCAGGGAACCACCGGGCTGATCGTGACCATGACGCAGGTGGGATGCGGCATGGGCATGCTGCTGGTGGTGCCGCTCGGCGACCTGTTCGAAAACCGGCGGCTCGCGCTGATCCTGCTTGGCATCATTGCGATTGCGTCGCTGGGTGCCGCGCTCGCCTTCAACCCGCTGTCGTTTCTCATCGCGGCATGGTTCATCGGTCTCGGCACCGTCGCCGTGCATGTGCTCGTTCCCTATGCCGCGCACATGGCGCCGGAGGCGGTACGCGGGCGCGTGGTCGGCAACGTCATGAGCGGCCTGCTGCTCGGCATCATGCTTGCGCGTCCGGTGGCGAGCGCGATTACCGCGTTCTCGTCGTGGCATGCGGTGTTTTTCTTCTCGGCGGCCGCGGCAACCCTGATCGCCTTCGTGCTCGCGAGATCGATGCGGCCGCGCCAGCCGCAGTCGCGGCCTCGCTACGCCGACTTGCTGCGCTCGATGTGGCGGCTCGTCCGGACCACGCCCATCCTGCGCCGCAGGTCGCTCTATCACGCCGCATTGTCCGGTGCGTTCAGCCTGTTCTGGACCACGGTGCCGCTGTTGCTGGCAGGGCCCGCGTTCAGACTGTCGCAGGGCGGCATTGCGCTCTTCGGGTTGGCGGGCGTGGCCGGCGCGATTGCGGCACCTGTGACCGGCAGGATCGCGGATCGAGGCTGGAGCCGTCCAGCGAGTGTGTTCGCGATCGCGGCGGCGGCGGGTGCATTCCTGTTGACGCACATCGCACAGCAGGGCTCGCCGCTTTCACTCGGGCTGCTCGTGGCCGCGGCGATCGTGCTGGATTTCGGCGTGTCGGCGAACATGACGCTCGGCCAGCGCGCGATCTTTTCTATCGGCGCAGAGTTCCGGTCGCGTCTCAACGGAATCTACATGACGATGTTCTTCTCGGGCGGAGCCATCGGCTCGGCGCTGGGCGGCTGGTCCTATGCGCACGGCGGATGGAACATGGCATCGTGGTTCGGGTTCGCCCTGCCGGTGGCGGCGCTTCTCTATCTGCTCACCGAGCTGTGACTTCTCCTCGCGTTGCCCGTGGCACTCTGCGTTCCGCAAAGGCCGTCTGATCGCGTGCAGTGTTCGTTTCGCGGGATATGCCCGCGAGGCGCAAATGCTTGCGCGTGGAATAGACAGCCTGGCTCCAGTGTTGTGAAGTAAAGGACAAGGTTTCGATAAGGGCGGCCGCGAAACCCGGGTGATCTGCAGGCGCACGCCGCGGGAAAACCGGCAGGATGCGCGCCACGCTGTCGAGGCGCCTTGTCAGCGTCACGTGGATTACCCGGGAGATGATTTTGGCTTATCGCATCAAGGAGCGGCCCCCCGCACGCTCGATCACGGAGGAAGTGAGGGTTGGTCTGGTCGACGTGAGGTTTGGACCAGTGCGCATGGAAGGACCGTTCAATCATCAGCCGATCAGCAGCGGGACACGGATGGAGGCCATACTGGGCCCGGACGCGAGCAACGTTTCCCGCCAGTACGTTCCCGGAACCAGGACCAATGGCAACAGTCTGCGCGAGTTCATGACGGCATTGGTGCAGGACAGTTACACGAAGGACTGGAAGGCCGGTCACCTGCTCAATGAAGAACTGGGAGGCGACGGTCAGAATGCTGCGAATTTGACGCCGCTGACAAGCAAGGCAAATTCGGCTCACAAGTCGTTCGAATCGCATATCAAGCGAATGCTGCTCCAATGTCACAGAATTGACCGTGAAGACAAGGCCTGTACGCACTGGTACGGAGTCGAGTACAAGGTACAGATGTCGCATGACCGCTATAGCGCCCCTTTTGACGCAGACCTGATCGACAGCTACGTTGCCTTGTTCATCTCGATCGAATACAAATACATCAAGATCGAAAAGGCGAGGTTTCCTTTTTTGGTGAAGCAGGACGTTGCGGGCAACGATCCCAAAATCCAGACGCTCACGCGTGCCGATCCGCCGGTCTATTCGTCGACCAATGTGAAGAGCGTTCGCCGCAATGGTATCGGCACTGAATTCTTCGCCGAGATTCACAACCAGGACTAGAGACGCGGCACGCGTGCGTCTTTCCGGTGCACGTCGGCGCGAGACGTCGGGTGAGCGGTCGTGTCGTTCAGGCTAACAATCGGTCCAGGCCGGTTCTGAAGCGTTGCCAGCGCGGTCGCGCCCGAACTGCTCGACCACGGCGATCGCCCGCTCGCACTCGCCGGCGTCGAGCGAATGGATCGAGCCCTTGGCCGGATCGATGCCTAGTTGCTGCGCGAGCCATCGGTAGCCCCGGCTGCGCGCTTCGAAGACGTTGCAGCCGTCGCGGCGAACCTTGGCCTGCACGAGCGGTTCGAGCGCCGCGTGCAATTTCGCCTTCAGGTCGCGCAGGTTCGCGTCCGCCAGCCGCCCGAGCGGGACGTGGCGGGTGCTGCGCGGAAAAATGCCGATCCACGCCTGACACGGCGAGCAGAGCCAGAGCGGACCGTGGTCGTCGCGGTAGGGGTATGACTCGTCACCGGCACGCACGAGAGCCGCTGGCGCGCCGCAGTAGTCACAACGAGGCTGCGGAAGAGGTTTGACGGGACGGCCGACTCGCATGGTGTAAGACCGGGTAGGGAAGTCCAATATAGCAAATTCGACGTCGGACGCTGACGCGTGGTTCCGGCATGCACGCCATGCGATTTCGGGGGACGGTCCTCCTTCGAATCGCGATCGTCACCCGAAGGTGCTGGCTCGTTTCAGCGCCTGAGTTCGGAGATGATCTTCTCGGCCAGAAAATCGCATGGTGGCCGCTTCGATGTCGCGCTTCGTGCAAGCACCACTTCCAGCGCGGCGATTTCGGGCAGGCCCTGCGCCGCGCCGAGCAGCAGGAAGTGGGAAGGCACCGCGCACCGGGCGATGGGCGTGATGGCGAGCCCGGCTTCCGCCATCGTGAGCAGGCCGAGCAGGCTGGGGCTTTCATACGAGGTCCGGTAGCTGATCTTCGCGCGCTCCAGGCTGCGAATGGCATTCTCCCTCGCGACGCTGCCGGGCAGGAACACCGCGATCGGAAGCGGCCTTTCACGCCAGATTTCACGGTCGCTCGGCGCCGCCGCCCACACCATCGGTTCGAGCCGGATGAACTCGCCCGACAGTCCCTTGACCCGCGTCGCGCACACCAGATCGACCGAGCCGTCCTTCACCATGGGCGCGAGCGCGACGCTCGGCAATCCGACCACCTGGATCTCCACCTTCGGATAGGTGGCGGAAAACTTCTTGAGGATGGGCGGGAGCAGCGACGAAGCGTAGTCGTCGGGCACGCCGATGCTTACGCGTCCGGTCACGTCGGGACGCACCACCGCGGCCCATGCTTCCTCGCGCAGTGCGAGCATGCGACGGGCGAATGCGAGCAGGACTTCGCCGTCCTGCGTCGGGACGACGCTTCGCGGCTTGCGCACGAACAGCGGCTTGCCGAGCGCCGTTTCGAGCGTCTTGATCTGCATGCTCACCGCCGATTGCGACCGGTGCACGACTTCCGCCGCGCGGCTGATGTTTCCCGTGTCCGCCACGGCGACGATCATCGCCATGACATCGAGGTCGAGTGCTTTCATCGGTAGCTGTTTTGGTATCAGAAAAATCGATCGATATCATCAATATTACGCGATTTTCTTGAGCGTCGGCCTTGGGCATAGTGTCCGAAAGGAGCCGCCCATGAATGCACGAACCGACCCGTCAGTGCTTGCCGTGACCGAACTGTCCTTCGCGACCGTACGTTCGGGCATCAGTGTTCCGTATGTGGACCGCGGGGAAGGGGAGCCGCTCGTCTTCGTGCACGGCTCGCTTTGCGACTATCGCTACTGGAGCGGCCAGACCGCGCCTTTGTCGAAGGATTTCCGCTGCATTTCGGTGAGCCTCAGTCATTACTGGCCCGCGGGCGAAGCCTGCATCCAGGGCGAGTTCGGCTGGCAGACGCACGTGGCCGAACTGGCCGAATTCATCGAGGCGATGGACCTCGCGCCGGTGCATCTGGTCGGGCATTCGCGCGGCGGCTGCGTGGCGTTTCATCTGGCGCGCGAATATCCGCGGCTCGTGAAGACGCTGACGCTCGCGGACCCGGGCGGCCCGCTGCAAATCGACGGCATGCGCGAGGCGGCGCTGCCGGCGGCGACGAACGCGCTGCGCGCGAAGGTTGCCGACCTGATCGAGCGCGGCGACATCGACGCCGGGCTGGAACTCTTCGTCGACTCGGTCAGCGTGCCCGGCTCATGGCGCCGCAGTCCCGCTGGCTTTCGCACGATGGCGATGGACAACGCCGCCACGCTCCCGAAACAGTTCCGCGACCCGCTGCCGGCGTATTCGCGCGAAGCGGCGCGGGACGTGAAGTGCCGGACGCTGCTGATCGAGGGTCAAAAGAGCCCGCGCATGTTCCGCAACAATGTCGAGAAGCTGTCGGGCTGGATCGAATTTGCAGAACGACACACCATCGACGGCGCTTCGCACGGAATGAATGTGTCGAACGCGGGGGCGTTCAACCGGCTCCTGCATTCGTTCGCCCGTTTTTGAACGGCATTTCGCGGGCCGGATATGGGGACCCATCGGGTGCGTCCGCCAGAGTGTAAACTGCTCACTTTTTTCACTCTGGTGGTATGGTGCAAGTCCCGCAGCGCACAGCCCTCAACGGCCCGACGCTCATTCGCTTGCTTGCGCGCCTGACGGACGCCGATCTTCCCGAATCCAGACAACCGCTCTCGGACCGGCTGAGCGAATGGCTCGGCTGGACCGACGCCATTGCGCTGTCCACGGCGCTGAGCGGCAATCCGCCTGCGGTGGCGCCTGGCGCGCGAGCCATCGGCCGCGCTGAAGAGAACGAGTGCGCCCGCGTGCGCGCCGCGCTGGCGAAGGCCATCGCCGGCGACAGGACGTTTGCCGCAGCGAGGCGGCGCGGGCCTGCGCACGCGTCGCCCGATGGTTTTCCCATGGACGCGGCGGCGGACTACGCGGTCTTTCGTCAGCGCTATCTTTCGCTGCAACAGACGATGGAGACGGACATCGGCAACCTGCGCGCCCGCCTGCGCGGCATGCTGGCCGCGAGGTCGCCCGGCATGACGCGGCTCGCGATGGTGGATGCCGTCATGGAACGCGCGCTGAGCGCGCGCGAGCGAAGTCTCCTGTCTTCCGTGCCCGTCATGCTCGGAGCGCGCTTCGAGCGTCTTCGCCAGTCGCAAGAGGAAACGCGAGACGCCGCCCAGGCCTCGGGGGAAGCCGCAGCAGCCACGCCGGGCGCGTGGCTGGACGTGTTCCGCAAGGATATGCAGAGCGTCTTGCTCGCCGAACTGGATATTCGTTTTCAACCGGTCGAAGGGCTGCTCGCCGCCCTTCGCACCAGCTAACTGGCATGCCATGTCCAGATATTCACTGAACCTTGTTGTTTTTCTCGTCGGTCTGGCCGCCGTGTGCTGGATCGGCGCCGGATACGTCGTATCGAATCCGCTGGCGCTGGCCGTCACGATGCTGATCGGCGCCTGCTATCTCGCGGGCGCGCTCGAACTGCAGCGCTACAGCCAGGCCACGTCCGGACTGGCGCAGGCCGTCACGGGCCTCTCCAAGCCGCCATCGGGACTCGGGGCGTGGCTCGACCAGTTGCATCCCGGGCTGCGCAATTCGGTGCGCCTGCGCGTCGAAGGTGAGCGCGTGGCGTTGCCGGGTCCGGTGCTGACGCCGTATCTGGAACTGGCCGACGGTCGTGTGGTGGTGGCGACTGATGGCGCTGATGTGATCGAGCCGGGTGCGGACGGGCGCAGTTTGCGCGTGCGGTGGAATCGTTGGGCGGTTGTAGGAACGAAATCAGGAGAGTTGCAGGATGTCGGTCTCACCAGCGATG
>Ga0163162_10002082_pt1 | contig 18790 bp, 18 predicted proteins | sample S55metaG_FD_115310 | JGI IMG/M metagenome (GOLD analysis project Ga0163162, IMG submission 115310) | Switchgrass rhizosphere microbial communities from Kellogg Biological Station, Michigan, USA - S5-5 metaG | ecosystem: Host-associated > Plants > Roots > Rhizosphere > Soil | place: USA...
AACAGCGAAGGCTGCCATCGAGGTTCGGACCAGCGACGGCAGCGTCTACCCGGGGACAATCGTCGGAACGGATCCGCTATCGGACCTGGCCATCGTCCAAATCACTGCCCCGGGGCTGGTTGCCGCGGCCCTGGGCGACTCCGGCAAGGTCAACGTCGGCGACACTGCCATAGCCATCGGAGCGCCCTTGGGCTTGAGTGGAACGGTCACTGACGGCATCGTTTCGGCAGCGAACCGCACCATTGAGACAGCGTCCTCGGCCGCGTCCGCGCAGCAGAACGGCTCCTCCAACGCCGCGGAGGACACCATCAGCATTAACGTCATCCAAACGGATGCGGCCATAAATCCGGGAAACTCCGGCGGTCCCCTGGTGAACGCGAACGGTGAGATCATCGGCGTCAACGTGGCCATCGCCTCGGCCGGATCCACGTCTTCCTCCTCGGACCAGGCTGGCAACATCGGGGTCGGCTTCTCCATCCCAATAAATGACGCGAAACGCGTCGCCCAGGAGATCATCGCTACGGGCACGGCCACACACGGCCAGCTTGGCGTTTCGGTCAGGGATAAAGCCTCAGGCACCTCTTCGGAGTTCGCGGCCGGGGCAGAGGCATCCTCCGTGACGCCGGGCTCCGCCGCCGACAAGGCCGGTTTGAAGGCCGGCGATGTGATCACCGGGCTGGGCGGTCGCAGTGTGACCGATGCTTCCGAGCTCACAGCGGCGACCCGGGAGCAGGCAGCCGGGGCCACCGTCAAAGTCACGTTTGTCCGCGACGGTCAGGAGCAAAGCAAGGACGTCACCCTCGGGGCAGCCACTGCTGGCTGATGAGGGTGTCCCGTTGCCCCCACTGAATGAATTTCCTGGCACGTGTCGATTTGCTCTCGCGCCGTTCGACCTGTGGGTGGGAAGGTCGAAGGGCGACCTTCCAAAAAACCTAGGAGATTGAAATGGCAAAGTACATGTTGATCATGCGCGGAACCGACGAGTCGTACGCCCACCTTGAGAAAGCTGACTTCAACGAGGTCCTCGACACGATGGGCAAATTCAACGACGAATTGATCCGCGCTGGTGTCTTGCTGGCAGCCGAGGGTTTGGATGATCCGAAAGAGGGCGTCGTGGTGGACTTTACCGGCGAAACCCCGGTGGTCACTGACGGGCCCTACGGCGAAACCAAGGAACTGTTCGCCGGCTACTACATCCTCGATGTCGCATCGAAGCAGGAAGCAATCGAGTGGGCAAAACGGGCACCTCTCACGGCGGGAACCAAGACCGAGATTCGCAGGGTACCTTCCATCGACGAGTTCCCGCAGGAGAACGAATGGATCCAGAAGGAACGCGCGTGGCGGGAACAGACCGGCCAGCTCTGAAACAGCCAGCCCGGAACCGGCGGTGAGCAGCAACGAGGCAAGGGCCGCCGTCGAAGCGGTGTGGCGCATGGAGTCAGCCCGCATCGTCGGCGCCCTTGCCCGCTATACGGGCGATTTCCCGTTGGCCGAAGACCTCGCACAGGAGGCGCTCGCCGAGGCCCTGGTGTCGTGGTCGGTGAACGGGATCCCGGCGGAGCCGGTGGGCTGGTTGCTGACCACCGGCCGGCGCCGGGCGGTGGACACCTTCCGGCGCCGTGCCGCCCGCGAGGAAAAGTACGCACTCCTGGCCCATGACCTCTCGGAGGAGCTTCCGGGCGCGGATTCCCTGTTCGATCCCAACGCGATCGACGACGACGTGCTGGCCCTGATGTTCATCTCCTGCCATCCGGTGTTGTCCAAGGAAGCGCGGATCGCCTTGACGTTGCGCGTGGTGGGCGGTTTGGGCACCGACGAGATCGCGAAGGCGTTCCTGGTTCCGGTGCCGACCATCCAGGCACGCATCACCCGGGCAAAGAAGACCCTGACCGCCGCCCACATCCCGTTCGCCGTGCCAGAATCACGTGAAATGCCCGAACGGCTAGGATCGGTGCTCCAAGTCATCTACCTGATTTTCACGGAGGGTTCCTTCGCGTCCGGCGGTGACTCCTGGATGCGCGTGGACCTGGCGGGTGAAGCACGCCGCCTGGGCCGGGTGCTGACGCGGCTGGCGCCGGAACCTGAGGTGTTCGGCCTGCTGGCCCTGATGGAGCTGACGGCCGCGCGCTTCCCTGCGAGGCTCGATATGTCCGGCCGGCCGGTTCTCCTGGAGGACCAGGACCGGCGCTTGTGGGACCAGTCGGCGATCCGGCGCGGCCGTGCAGCGCTGGCCAGGGCCGTGGCTGCCGGCCGTGGGCTCGGCGCGTACGGGCTGCAGGCCTCCATCGCCGAATGCCACGCGGTGGCCCGCTCCGTTGCGGAAGCGGACTGGCAGCGCATCGTGATCCTTTACGAGGCCCTGGACCGGCTGGCTCCCTCTCCGGTGGTCGAACTGAACCGCGCGGTGGCGGTGGCCATGGCATCGGGTCCGGCGTCCGGGCTGGAACTGGTCGACGCGATCACGTCACGGGGTGAGCTCAAGGGCTCTCACCTGCTCCCTGCGGTCAGGGGCGAGATGCTTGCAAGGCTCGGCCGGCGTGGAGAAGCGAAGTCCGCCCTGCAGCAGGCGGTTGCGCTGTGCTCGAACGCGGCCGAACGCGCAGTGCTGGAACGAAAGATCGAGGAGCTAGCGCGCCCGTAGGTCTTGAGCCGCTGTGGCACTGGTGCGTGAGCGTCGACCGTATGCTTGAAAGATGAGCGACACCGCGCATTCCACCGTCACATTTGATGGCCGCTTCGCCCGCGAGTTCAAGGAGATGGCCATTCCGTGGCGCGCGGAGGAGGCACCCGATCCGCGCCTCCTGGTACTCAACGAACACCTCGCCACCGAGTTAGGTCTCGATCCGGCCTTTCTCAGGAGCCCCGAGGGTCTGCTTCTGCTGATCGGCAACGCCGTCCCGGGGGAGGCCCGCCCGGTGGCGCAGGCCTACGCCGGCCACCAGTTTGGCTGGTACGCACCCCGTCTCGGCGACGGGCGCGCACTCCTGCTAGGGGAGATCGAGCACCCGGACGGGCAGCTCCGCGACGTCCACCTCAAGGGATCAGGACGGACGCCGTTTGCTCGAAACGGCGACGGCCAGGCAGTGGTTGGTCCCATGCTGCGCGAATACATCGTGAGCGAGTCAATGCACGCGCTGAACATCCCCACCACACGATCCCTCGCCGTCGTCGCGACGGGGCGTTCGGTGCAGCGAGAGACACTCCTGCCCGGCGCCGTTCTCACCCGGGTTGCCAGCAGCCACTTGCGCGTCGGCAGCTTCCAGTACGCCCGGTCCACGGGCGACATCGACCTCCTTCGCCGCCTCGCCGAATACGCAATAACCCGTCATCACCAGGCCGCCGCGGAAGCCGGGAACCGCTACCTCGCACTGCTCCAGGCAGTCATATCAGCCCAGGCCTCACTGGTGGCCCAGTGGATGCTCGTTGGGTTCGTTCACGGGGTCATGAACACCGACAACATGACAATTTCGGGCGAAACCATCGACTACGGGCCGTGTGCCTTTATGGAAGGCTTCGACCCCGCCGCCGTTTACAGTTCGATCGACGAAACCGGACGGTACGCCTACCGGAATCAGCCGGTGGTGGCGGAGTGGAACCTTGCCCGGCTCGCGGAATCGCTCCTGCCTCTGCTCCACGATGACGAGGAGCAGGCGGTGGCCCTCGCAGTGGAAGCGCTCAGCGGGTTCCGCCCGCAGTACGGCGAAGCCTGGTTTGCCGGAATGAAGGCCAAGCTGGGGTTGGGTGAGGGGCTCGACGACGAGGTGACCTCGCCTCTTGTGGACGAACTTGTGGCTTCGATCCAGGAGTCACGGGCGGACTACACCTCGTTTTTTCGGAATCTCGGCAAAGCCGCACGCGGCCAAGCGGAATCTGCGCTGGGCCAGGTTCTGGATCCGGCACGGTTCGATGGCTGGGTAACGCGCTGGCGCGCCCTGGCGCCGGATGCTGATGCCATGGACCTGGTCAACCCTGTCTACATTCCGCGGAACCACCTGGTGGAGGATGCCCTGGCTGCCGCTACCGGCGGGAACACGGATCCGCTGGAACGGCTGATGGACGCAGTCGCCTCACCCTTCGACGAGCGGCCCGGTCTCGAGCACTATGCCGCTGCCGCCCCGGAAAGTTTCGGCCCGTACCGGACCTTCTGCGGAACCTGAGCTTCACGGCTGCGCTGGTGGGGTGCCTTCCCCGCTACGGTATTGGCGGCGAAGGCGGAACGCGACGGCGAAGATCCAGGCCATGAACGCGAACAGGATGACGCGTTGCACAAGGCCCTTCCACTCGAACAGTCCACTCCCGGGCTGCTGGCTGATCTTGAGCAGGACGACTCCGACAGCCAGAACAACACCGGTGGCCAGCGTCCACCCCGCCAGGGCGCGCCAGCCGGCGTCACGGCGGAATCGCCGGTAGAAGACGAAACAACTGATGGGCGCGAAAGCGAAGACCAGCGCACCGAAGATGCCGTGCACGGCCCCGTGAATACTGGCTTGCTGGAACATCGCGGACGGGTCGGTAGTGAACGGCCCGGAGGCCATCAAACTGACTCCGATGCCCTGTATCAGCGCGGGACCGGCGCGGGACGCAGGGCCGATGCTGAAGTGCGCCGCGAGCCCCAGTCCGAACACCAGTATCAAGGTGCCGGTGAGGACAAAGTTGAGGATCTGAACCCAGCCGTGGGGGCCAAGGGACAGCTCGCTCACGAACATTTGCGTCGGGGAGTAGCCGGGGTACAGCCACCCCGACACCGTGAAGACGGACACGAAGAGGACCGCCCCGATCATGCCAGCCGTGGCGGCCAGCCCGATGTGCCGACGTCGGGCCTCCGCCTGGCTGGTGATTGAAACTGACACCACACGATGAAGTCTACGGTTTGGTGGAGACGCCGGCCGACATCTCGCCACTTTCGACTAAGCGGCCGATATTCATCACGTGGATGCGGCCTGAGACAAGCGGGTACGCGACTACTGACTACTGACTACTGACTACTGACTGGTGACTACTGACGGGACGCGACGCCGTCGATGTCGATCAGGAGATGCGAGGGGCCGCGGAGGAACGGGCTCGGCCGGTACGGGGGCGGATCGGAGACCAGTCGCGGGTTCTCCAGCCTGGTCGCGAACGCGGTGAGGGCGATCTGGGCTTCGAGCCGGGCCAGAGGTGCGCCGAAGCAGAGATGGATGCCGCCGCCGAAGCCGAGGTGCTGGTTGTTGCGCCGGTCCGGGATGAAGAGGTCGGGGTGGGCGACGTGGGCGGGGTCGCGGTTCCCCGAGGCCAGGACCAAGGTGAGGGAGGCGCCGGCAGGGATGGTGGTGCCGGCGATGTCGATGTCGTCGAGGGCTGTGCGGAATGGGACGAAATGGACGGGTGGCTCGTAGCGCAGCAATTCCTCGACCATCGGGATGGCGAGGCCGGGATCGTCGCGTAGCCGTTGGAGTTCGGCCGGGTGGCGGAGCAACGTCAGTGCGCCGTTGGAGATGAGGTTCACGGTGGTTTCGTGTCCGGCGATGAGCAGAAGAAGCCCCGTGCTCACCAGCTGTTCCTCCGGCATGCGGCCTTCCGGGCCGTCATCCGTGGCCATCGCCGAGAGCAGGTCCGGGCCCGGTGTCCGCCTGTGGGCTTCGACCAGTTCTTCCATGAATGCGCGCAGCTCCTTGCCGGCCTCGGCTCTCTTTTCTTGCTGCGTTTCGGGATCGAGTCCGGGATCCGTGGATTGCAGGGCTACGTCCACCCAGACCCGGAAGCGCTGTTCATCGCCCGGGGGCACTCCAAGTAATTCGCAGATCACCGTGACGGGCAGCGGATACGCCAGATCATCGACGACGTCGATCCGGGAGTGCGTCGTCGTCATGTTGTCGACCAAGTCGGTGACAATTTCCGCCATCCTCGTCTCCATCCCGGCGACCCTGCCCGGCGTCGTCGGCGGTCCGAAGTGGCGCATGGCGATCCGTCGAAACTTGTCGTGGTCTGGAGGGTCCATGCTGAGGAAAGTCGGAGTCATGCCCGGGCCGTCGCCGTCGTTGTCGTCGCCGACGGCGGCGGCGCCCGCTGCAACGTCAGCCGGGTTGCGGGTGATGTCGGAACTGACCCTCGGGTCGTGCAGCAGGGCGGCGATCTCCGCGTACGTGCTGACGAGGTAGCTTCCGTCCGCAAGCCGTGCCACGGGGGTCCGGCGTAGCTCGTCGTAAAGCGGGTAGGGGTTAGCCCGGTTGGAGAAGTCGAGGATCTGCTCCCACGTGCTGGCCTGGGTCATGGCGAAGGCTCCTTCAATCGGGGCGCGGTTTCTGTGGGTCTCCGTGACGGAGTTTCGCCGGCCGCGGTGTTCGTCAGCCTGGCGCGGCGTTCATTGGGATCGTGGCCTGTCACAACGACGGTCGCGTCCTGGGTGGGGCTCACAGCGGGCTTGAACCCGGCCGGCACGGACCGGCCCTGGTCTGACTCATCGATGTGGTGGAACGCCGGCTGGAACGGTGCGGCCTGCTCGATCAGTGGCTCGTAGAAGTCGAGCCACTTGTTCTGGTTGAAGGCGACCGCCGCCACGATGCGGCCCTTGTAGCCATAGACGGCCAGGAACCGCCGCGTGTCCACCGATCCTTGAACGATGGCTACCTCATCGGCGACCGAAGGTACCCCGACGCTCTTGATCTCGGTGCCGAACTGGACGGACCAGAATTTCGGCACTTCCAAGTGAGGCCACCGCTCGGTTTCGCCGCTGACCATGTTGTGTGCCGCCACCTCGGCCTGGGAGATGGCGTTTCCCCAGTGCTCGACGGCGAGGTACTGATAGCCGTACATCGGCTGCGGGGCGCGCGCTATGTCGCCGGCGACAAACACGTCATCGGTGACCAGCCCGTTAGCGTCGAACGCGCGGCAGCCGGCGTCGCAGGCGACTCCCCATACACCGCACGCCAGGCCGGAATCTGCGAGCCATTCGACGTTACGGACGGAGCCCAGCGCGGCGACCGCCACATCCACCTCAAGCGTTGTGCCGTCGGACAGAACGGCCTGGCGCAGCTGTCCGGTGGCATCACCCTCGAGCGACAGGACGCGGACGCCGCATCGCAGGTCCACGCCGTTCTCGATCTGCAGCTCCCCGGCGACTGCGCCGACCACCCCGCCAAGGGCAGCGACGAGCGGAGCCGGTCCGGCTTCTGCCACCGTGACCGCCAGGCCGAGTTCCCGGCACACGGACGCGACCTCGCACCCGATGAACCCGGCGCCGATGACCAGCACCCGCCGCGGACGGTCCGCGAGGTGCTGTCGCAGGGTTGCGGCATCCTCCCGGGTACGCAATGTCATCACGCCCGCAAGGGCCGCCTCCACAGGGTTAGGCCAGGGGCGGGACCGCAGGCCGGTGGCGATCAACAGTTTGTCGAATCCGATCCGGTTGCCGTCGGCGAGGTGGATCTCCTTCGCACCCAGATCCAGTCCGGTCGCCGCCATACCCAGACGCCAAGTTGCGCGGATGTCCCGGTGGCGTGGCAGTGAGGTGTCTTCCAAGGGCACCGACCCGGCCAGGACCTGTTTGGACAGCGGTGGCCGGTCGTAGGGCTCGTGCGGCTCCTCGCCAACCAAGGTCAGCGATCCGGTGAACCCTTCCTCGCGCAAGCGTTCCGCCGCGCGCAGCCCCGCCATCGACGCCCCCACGATGACGATCCGTCCAGTCCTCTTGAAAGGGCCTCCGCTGTCTTCGGCCGGAGCAGCCGTCGCGGGTGCTGTGGCCGGATGCAGCGGTTCGTCCTGCCCGTCCGGCTGTTCGAGCCGGATGGCCTGAACCGGACAGGCAGCGGCGGCCCGCCGAATCCCGGTCAGATGAGCCCCGTTAGGGTGCGGGTCGTAGGTCAGCGCCTCGTCTCCCTGGATGGTGAAGACTTCTGGGGCGAGGAAGGCGCACTGGGCGTAACCCTGGCATTTGGTGAGATCGACGAGGATCCTCATGCCGCTCTTCTCCCTCTAGCGAGCTCGCGCCGGCCGTCCGTACACCAGCGGCGCCTCTTCCGATCCGATGGGCAACACGCCTGTCGGAACGTCCGCTTCCTCCTAAGTTGGGCAACGGAACGGGGCTGGCCCTCGATTTGATTTCAAGAGTGTAGGCCCCGGACGCACGCGGCGGAAGAGGCCTGCGGCCGGACAGAACGGGGCAGGGACTTCGACTGAGTCCGGTCGCGGCGCGCTCACGTCAAGGCGAACTCCGACTAAACCGGGAAAAGCTGGCCGTCGGAGGAATTCCCGCGCTGTGATTCCGGACTCTGTGGCTGCTTTATGGGAATATCGGTGGCTGCAGGGGTCTTGACCAGACTGGGGCGTCGATGACCGACTGCCTCGTGAAAGGACCTCCTTGCCCACTCCCTTTATCCCCTTCACCATGCGCGCTACCGTCCGCGAAGAGCACAAGCGTTCCTTCCGCACGGACATAGAACGTCTTACCGGCGGCCATCGTGGCTGGGCGCCACTGGACGTCGTCAAGTCCACCAACACCCAGGCGGTGCTGCGCGGAGCGATCGCGCAAAGCGTTCACACCGCCACCGACGCGAGCCTTGCCCGCTACCTCCAGGACCGCCTTGTCGCCGATAACGACATCCACCTGGATCTCACTGTCTGCATCGGGCACTAAGAGACGCACTGGCAAGCCCCGGACCATGCTGGTCCGGGGCTTTTCCATGTGATCTAACGGCTGCCGTCTGTTCATTCCTCCTTCGTGCCGGTATCGAAGGGTTTGCCTGCGGCCGGCGGCTCGCCTGCCGCGAGTCGGTCCGACTCCCGAGCCCCAACAACTGACTGTGCTCCACCGGATCCGGCTTCGGCAGGTGAAGGACCAGGCGGCATGGCCCCGGTTGTAGGTGCGGAGCCGGTCACGGTCCGCTGCCCCTCGGTCATGGCGGGGTCGTTGAACACCTGCTCGACGGGCGCCTCGCCTGACTTGGCCCGTTCCGGATGCGAGTGATCCCCCTCCGCCTCGGTGCCCCGCTCCGCGACGTCGACCGCCTCTCCCACATCTTCGCCACTGCGGGAGTCAGGGGCCGGGACGTCCGCACCGGATGAGGCAGGCGCGGCCTGCGATGCAGCGTCGCGGCCACCGTGCGGCCCGGTCATCGGCTCTTCGTTTGGCGTAACTGTTCTGGCCTTTCGCAGGGGGTCAACAGTGCCGTCCGCACCATAGTCACCTGCGGTGTACTGACCGATTTCCGACCCCGCCGAACGTCCCGGAGCCGCACCGGCGTCGCCATAGTCGGCCGCGACGTAGCGCCCGGATTCTTTGGCCTGGTCGCCCAAGGGTTCGGGCAGGCCGCCCTCGCTGCCGGCCGCACCGTAGTCACCTTGGATGTATTGGCCTTCCTCGTCCTCCGCGCGGCGTCCTCTCTGGACACCGGCCTTGCCATAAGTGCCTTCGACGTACCGGCCCCGAAGTTCCCGTTCTTCTGGCTTCTTTTCCGCGGGCGCCTGGTCCGCCGGCACTTCAGAGTCGCTGCGGTCTGTCATGATCCCTGCCCTCCCAAGACGAATTCATGCGTCAAGTCCGGCGCAAATTAAGTCTAGCCAGTGCCTCAGCACCACGATAGGGCGGTGCCGCCGTCGTCGACCGAGCGGTCCGGGACAGTGCTGGAAAGGCACTCTCCGGGTTGTTAGTGCCTGGTCCGAGCATGTTCCTGACGGTGCCGGTGGTGCAATGCGTAACTGTCAAACACTGCCGAGGACGTATGGCCGGAGTGACCGAACTTGCCGCGGAGGACTGCTGCCAGGTCCTCTTAGGACGCGTGAAGCATTCATCCGGCGAACTGAGTTCCGTGTTCTCACTGAGCTTCGCCTCGGATGCCAGGTCCTGGGCATAGGCAACTGTGGCTGCCACTGAACTCCGCTGTTCGACTTCCCGGAAATAGTAGCTTTCACGGAAGGAACTCAAATCGACACTGACTGTAGCGACTCTTCCCGCCAGCGATTCGATCAATGCCGCAGAATGAGTCGGGTCAAGTCCGGCTATGCCTTCCTGTCCGCCGGCTTCCATCACCAGGTTGAGCTGGTGAGCAAGGGTCCGACGGCGGGGCAGGGCGGGGAAAAGTTGCAGGAACCATGACACTGTGGCCGTCAGCAACGCGAAGGCAGGCGTCGGGATGCGCGCGCCAGGGATTTGCCGCGTCGTCGCCGCTTCCGACATGACTGGCTGACGCCGGAGTCATCGCCTCCCTTGAACGTCTGATCGCTCAAGGGCTAGCATTGCCGGCACGGACGTAGAGGGCACATTTGCGGCAAGGGTGCCGGTCAGGGTCTTGGCGGTGCGGCACGGCTTGGGTAGACCCGGAAGCGAACCGGCTGGCCACGACCTGGCGGGCCTTCGGACGTTGACGTCGTTTAGGAGCTGATGTCTTCCGGACTGAGGAGAGGGCCATGGCTGAAACAACTGCGGAGGGATCATCAGTGAACCTCATGGTTGACCTGATCATCTCCCTGGACGGGTGTGCCTCGGCCGAAGGATGGCCCGGCTGGTGGGGCCTGGAGGGGCCGGAATACCTAGCTTGGCTTGAGCAGGAGGGGGAGAAGGGCTACACCTTCCTTCTGGGGGCAAACACATACCGGCTGATGTCCAGCATGTCTGAGGAGGCGGCAGCCGGGAGCTCGGAGTTCTCCGAGGATGAGGGCGCCAGCCTGACCGGCCTTGCCGCGGTGCCGAAGGTGGTCTTCTCTTCCACTATGAAGGCGCCCCTGACGTGGCCGAACTCGGAGCTGGTCACTGGTGATGCGGTTGAGGCCGTGACAGAGATGAAACGGTCCGGAACCGGGCCCTTGAGCACCCTGGGCAGCATCAGCCTCTCCCGGTCGCTGCTGACCGCTGGCCTTGTGGACAGGTTCAGGGTTGTGGTCTTCCCGGTGATCACCGGCCGCACTGGGCGGGAGCGGATTTACGACGGCTATCCGGACGTATCGCTCGAGATGGTGGACAGCGTGACCTTCGACGGTCGGCTCCAGCTGCTCGAGTACGTTCCCACCGTGCTCAGCGGTCCGCCGGGCACCGGTCCGAGATGAGTACCCTGTCGCGATCCTTCGACCTGGTGCGCAGAGGTTAAGGACGCGTCAGGGCAAGCTTCAACGTTGAGGATTCGCCTGTAGTGTTGTTCGGCTTCCGCTGGGCCGCTGCGGTGGCCTGTTCAGTTGTGCGGGGTGGCGGCGTCGAAACCTTGGCCGGGAGCTCCTCCACACCAGGGCAGGCGAAGCAACGCGACGGGAGCCATCGCCTTCCGGCGCTCAGACGCCGGGGCAAGGGCGACAGACTCTTAGCCCCGGCATTTGATGGTTCGGCGGGTTTAGCCCCGGCCCTCTTCGGGTCCGTCGGTGTCGATGTGTTCCTTGCGGACATTCTCCTTGATGGTGACATTCTCGGTGACCGTTTCGGTACCGATGTGGACCCGCTCGACCGGGACGGTCTCCTTGGTAACTATGACTCGTTCCTCGTGGAGGATCACGTCGTGCTCGGCATCATTGTCCGGACGGTTCGACGCCTCGTCACGGTTTTCCTCCGTGATTGGTTCCCGCTCGATTCGGACTTCTTCGCGCTGTACCGGAACCGTCTTGGTGACCTGTTCCGTGGTGACGTATTTGCGCAGGCGTCCCCGGCCCGTGGCGGAGGCTGCGCCGGTGTCTCGTTGTGCGGTGTCGCGTTGTGCGGTGTCTCGTTGTGCGGTGGTGCCGGCGCCGGCAGCGGGGGGTGCTTGGGTGCGGTCCGCAGCGGTGGTGTCTCGTTGTGCGGTGTCTCGTTGTGCGGTGGTGCCGCCCGCGCCGGTGGCGGCGGCGGTGGCGGCGACGGTTGGTGCTGCGGTGCGGTCTGGTGCGGCGGCCTCTCGTTGTTCGGTCGGTGCTGCGGTGCGGTCTCGTGCGGCGGTGTCGTAGCCGGAGGTGCCGGTTGCTGTGGTGCGGTCTGGTGCAGCGTCTCGTTGTTCGGTGGAAGTGCTGGTGTCGTATCCGGCGGTGCCTGCTGCAACGGGTGCGCCGGTGCGGTTTGGTGCGGCTGTCTCCCTTTGTTCGCTGGGTGCGGCGGCCGCGGGTGCGGCGGTGCGGTCTGGCGCGGTGCCTCGCTGTTCGGTGGAAGCGCTGGTGCCGTATCCGGGAGTGCCGGCGGCCGCGGGTGCGGCGGTGCGGTCTGGTGCGGTGCCTCGCTGTTCGGTGGAAGCGTTGGTGTCGTATCCGGGAGTGCCGGCTGCTGCGGGTGCGGCGGTGCGGTCTGGTGCGGTGCCTCGCTGTTCGGTGGGTGCGCCGGTACGCTCGGGCCCGGGCCCGGGGCCTGCCGTATCTGTAGTCGCTTCGGTGTCGGTGCGTCCGGTGTCGAGCTGATAGTGCTGGTAGAGCCGGTCTTCCTCGGCAGGCTCCAAGGGCCGATCGGCGTCGATCCTTGGCGCGTCCTTGACGTGGTCCTTGCTGTAGGGAACGACGATGTCATTACCCTCGGTTCGGGCTCCTTCCAGGGGTACGAAGGATTCGGACATTCCGAATAAGCCCGTCCTGACGGTTACCCAGCTCGGCTGTCCGTCTACGTTGTCCACGAAGACTTGGCCGATGGAGCCGATCTTTTCTCCGTCCTCTGAAAGAACATTTGCGCCTTGATTGAGCAGACGATCAATTTGTTCGGTGGTGAACATGACGTTTCCTTGGATCTCATAGGTTTGGAATAGTGCGTCTGATCGGGAACTCCTCGATGGAGTACCTGACCGATACTGGGCAGAGTCCTTCGATGCTGACCAGTGCTTTGAAGGCGTCCGCGGGGCTGAGGATTGCCCGGAGTGGGATGGGCAGCCCGGGGAGCGCGCGATCAGGCTCTTTGCTGGGGTTCTTAGGCAGCCCTCCAGCAATTCCCCGAACGCCCCACCGGGCAGCCCATTGGCTGGTGGCCCCTATGCCCTGCTTCTGCGGCCGGCAACGGCGCCATAGATCAGGAGCACAATAACGGCCCCCAGGATGGAGAGGAGCCAGGTCCGCAAATCGAAGAAGTCAGCGAGGCCTCCGCCGAAGATCAACGAACCTATCCAGCCTCCGAGGATTGCGCCTACGACACCAATAACGAGTGTGATCACCCAGCCGCCTCCCTGCCGGCCGGGAAGGATCGCCTTGGCGATAGCTCCTGCGATAAGGCCGAGAATGAGGAATGCAAGAATTCCCATGACAGTCTGTCCTTTCGGTTGCCGGTCGTGGAATGCGGCCGTTATCAAGATCTAATCAGCATGCTTAGTAGCGCGCAATACCTCGTGGACGGCGGCCCGTCTGTGCTCAATATCCGCCCCCAGTGGTTCCCAGATCAGGCTGGATGGCTGCGACTCCGCCGGGCATCTTCCTATGCCAGGCGGTTCCACGCGGCGGCGGACATAGCCAAACCGTAGCTGAGCGTCGATCGGCTGGCGGATCGCATTGCGTTCGTGCCGATGGCCTGAAGTCTGGCGTGGGGGAGGCTGATTGGGCAACTAACCCGAATTGGGGACACCCGGGGCTGCTGATGGCACTGCTCCTCGCCGTCGGCGCCATGTGCATTTGCCCTGTTCGAGAATAAATCCAGTGTCTATCCTGTGTGTATTGACCGCTGCGACATGCGGTCCACAGGCCGCCGGCACGTCCCGGGAAGCCCTCCCGCTCCGGCGCCGTCTCGATGAGGAGGCGTCGATGTCCAGTCCTGATGTGCCGACACGCGGGCCGGCCCGACCCGGTCCATACATCATCACCGGAATCCTGTTGACCATCGCCGTTGTGGTTCCGTTGTATGTGCCCGCGTATTCCATGGATGAGCCGCGCTTGGCTGGTATGCCGTTCTTCTACTGGTATCAGATGTCGTGGATCCCTATCACCTCGGCCCTCGTCGGGATCTCCTACTGGCTGGTCGGCAAGGAGGACCGCCGCCGCCGCGATTCCGTGCGCGTCGTAAGCAACCCCGAGGAGGGGAAATGAGCGGGGCCACCATGCCGCTGGCCGCGCCGGACCGGCCCATCAGCGGCGTGGCACTCGCCATTGTGATAATTCTCTTCGTCCTGGTGGCGGCCTTGGGGTTCATTGCTGCGCGGTGGCGCCGGAATGAGCGGACTGGGCTGCACAGCCTTGATGAGTGGGGCCTCGGCGGCCGCGGTTTTGGGACCTGGGTAACCTGGTTTCTTCTGGGCGGCGACCTCTACACGGCCTACACTTTCGTGGCCGTTCCGGCTGCTATGTGGGCCACTGGAGCCGTGAGCGGCTTCTTCGCGGTGCCGTACACGATCGTTTTGTACCCCATCGTGTTCCTCCTGATGAGCCGGTTGTGGTCCGTCTCGCATAGGCATGGGTTCGTCACACCGGCTGACTTCATTGGCGGTCGCTACGGCAGCACCGCTCTCACCCTTGCCGTCGCGGTCACTGGCATCGTCGCAACCATGCCCTACATCGCGCTGCAGCTGGTCGGCATTAAGGCCGTGCTCACCGTACTGGGCTTGGGCAGTTCAGAGAACGTGCTGCTGACGGACCTGCCGCTGATCATCGCGTTCGTGGTCTTGGCCGCTTACACCTATACGTCGGGCCTGCGGGCTCCGGCCCTGATCGCCGTCGTGAAAGATCTGCTGATCTACCTGGCAGTGATCGTTGCGGTCATCTACCTGCCGATCAAGTTCGGCGGCTGGGGCCCCATCTTCGATTCCGCCGAGGCGAAAATGGGTACGACCAACCCGGCCACCGGCAAACCCACTGGAATATTCATTCCTGGCGCCGCCAGCTACTCCGCTTACTGGACCCTGGCTCTGGGCTCGGCGTTGGCGCTGTTCATGTACCCGCACTCGATCACGGGTGTCCTGGCGACCAAGAGCAGGAATACGATCCGCAAGAATGCCGCCGTGCTGCCACTGTACTCACTGATGCTGGGGTTCCTTGCGCTCCTGGGCTACGTGGCCATCTTCGCCGGTACCAACCCCATCGACTTGAACGGCGCCATCAACCCCCAACTGGTGGTGCCGCAGCTGTTCTTGGATAGCTTCCCCGAATGGTTTGCCGGTATTGCCCTGGCCGCCATTGCCATCGGTGCTCTGGTGCCGGCAGCGATCATGTCAATAGCCGCGGCGAACCTGTTTACCCGCAACATCTACCGCGACCTGATCAGGCCGGACGCCACGCCCCGGCAGGAAGCAAAAGTCTCCAAGATCGCGTCGCTCGTGGTGAAATTCGGTGCACTGGTATTCGTCATCGCCATGGACCAGTCGGCAGCAATCAACATGCAGCTCCTTGGCGGTATCTGGATCCTGCAGACCTTCCCGGCAATCGTGGCCGGGCTCTACACGCGCTGGTTCCACCGATGGGCGCTCTTCGGCGGCTGGGCGGCCGGAATCATGTACGGCACTATCGCCGCCTACAACGTGGTCAACCCCGTCACCAAAGCCAACTTTGGTGGCTCAATTGCGGCCATCCCTGGTACCGACATCCAGGTCTACATCGCCGTCGTTGCGTTTGTGATCAACCTGGTTGTTGCCGCCGGACTCACTCTGCTCTTCCGTGCTATGAAGCTCCCCGACGGGAAGGACATCACGCGCAGCTCTGACTATGGCGCAGACGAGAGCGATCCGAAGGTCGCCCAGATTGAGCGCGAGCGCCCGCTCGCTGAACCCGGAGCCCCCACGTTCTAGGTCACTGGGGACCTGAGACCGTACGGTGGCCCGAGGGACGAAAGGTATATGACCATGAACGCCAAACAGCATGGCAAGGAACCAAGCGGGGAGAGCTCCTTGGGTACGTACTTGCACAGCCACCTGATAGCCGCGGCGGCGGGGGAGCGTCTCTTCGAACAGGCGGCCAAGACGTGGAAGGACACGCCACGCGGCAATACGATCGCGCGGCTCGCGATGGAAGTCAGTGCCGACAAGGCAACCCTGGAGGGCATCACCGAGGGGCTCGGTCTAGGCATCCCAGCCTACAAAAAGCCCTTCGCCTGGACAGGGGCGCACCTTGCGTCGATTGGCCCGTTCAATCCGCTCCACACCAAGACCGGCGCGGCCGAACAGTTGGAGCTCGAAGCGCTTATTAGCGCTGTCACGGGCAAGTCGCTGCTCTGGAAGACATTGGGTCTCCTGTCACGCACGGACCCTCGCATTGGACAGGAGCCGGTGGCGAATCTGCTGGACCGGGCAACGGCACAGCTGCGCGAACTCGAGGGTCTCCTCTTGGAAACCGCGGCTGAACGTTTCACCGACGCCGGTCAGTGAGTCCCGCCTTGACGGTTCCAGAATGATCAGCATGGATGCCCCGTCTCGGGCATTCCCCGCTGCAGCCGCGGAAAGCTTCCGCTGTACCGGACCTTCCGCGGAACGTGGGCGGCAACCCCCTTAAACCCGCAGTCCCGCCGGACAGTCCTAGTCCGCAGCGAGGTCCGGCGGCACTTCGTTCACCATGAACTTCACGAACGCTGGCACGGCCGTGTGGGACACCGGCTCCAGCCATGCCAGCGACACAGTGACGGGAGGCGCGTCGACCAGCGGCCGGTAAACGACGTCAGGATGGTGGTAGGTTTCCGCAGTCGAGCTGCCGCTGACGCCAATGCCACGTCCGGAGGAAATCGCCAGCAGCCAGTCGTCAGTATTGTCCGTGGCCACAGTGTGCTTCGGGCGGATCCCCGCCGGCCACAGGTCCAGCCGCGTGAGCCCGGTGAGCGTATTGACCACGACAACGTCGTGAGACAGGTCAGCCAGACGCACCTCGTCGCGGCCGGCCAGTTCGTGACCGCCGGGCAGAACAGCGAAGCGGGGTTCCTCGGCCAGTTCGCATTGCCGCATGCCGGCCGGGCCCCCGGCCACGGGAGGATCCCCGCGTATCAGGGCGACGTCGGCACGCCCGGTGGCTAGACCGCCGAAACGGTCGTCCACGCGTCGCAACTCCACCGGCGTCCTAGGGTGCAGTTCGTGCCAGCGGCGTAGCAGGGGTCCGGTTCGGCGGCCGAGTGCGGACCACGGATATCCCAGCAGTAGCGGCCGAACAGGTATCCCAGCTGGGTCCAGTGCCGCGTCGAGGGCGGTGATTGCGGCTGCGGCGCGCGGACGCAGTGCCTCCCCGGCAGGAGTGATGGCCACGTGTTGGGTTGAGCGGTCAAAAAGTTTGGCGCCCAGGTGTGCCTCGAGCTGCCGCAGCGTCCGGGACAGTGCCGGTTGGCTGACCCGCAACACGGCCGCAGCGGAACTGAACCCGCCTTCTTCGGCGATTGCCAGGAATGCCCTCAAATGTCGCGCCTCAACGCTCATGCGTCTAGGTTATAACAGCAACTCAAATGGTATTTCCCGCCGCCTGCTGATTTTCCTAACGTTGGAACCATGCAAATGACGACCTCCCAGGCCCTCTCCGGCACGGCCGCCCCCGGTTACGCCCCGGCAACCGTGCTGGTGATGGCCGCGGTGCTGTGCCAGCAGCTCGGTGCAGCAGTAGCCGTGCTCGTCTTTCCCGCAGCCGGGCCATTGGGCATTGTGACCCTGCGCCTGGCGTTCTCCGCCATCATCCTTTTGGCCGTTGCCCGGCCGAGGCTGCGCGGGCACAGTCCACGGGCATGGCAGGCAGCCATCGGGCTCGGACTGACCATGGCAGCGATGAACTCGCTGTTCTACGAGGCCATTGCGCGGCTGCCCCTGGGGACGGCGGTCACCATCGAGGTATTGGGCCCGCTGGGCCTATCCGTCGTGGTCAGCCGGCGCGCGAAAGCCCTGCTGTGGGCGGCTCTGGCCTTCATCGGAGTAGCGCTGCTGGGACAGGAGGGGCTGGCCGATCTCGACGTCGCCGGTGTCTGCTTCGCTCTCGGTGCGGCGGCGTGCTGGGCTTTGTTTATCCTGTGCAACGCCAGGACCGGAGCATCGTTCCCACGGCTGGGCGGCTTGGCCCTCGGAATGGCCGTCGGGGCGGTCGTCTCGCTGCCTGGCGCGATACTGACGGCCGGGACCGCCCTGATGGAGCCGACGGTCCTTGGCCTTGGCGTCGGCGTCGCACTGCTCTCGACGGCAGTCCCATACTCCTTCGAGCTCATGGCCCTGCGCCGCCTCCCGGCCGCCACGTTCTCGGTGTTGACCTGCATGGCGCCGGCCGTGGCGGCACTGGCCGGCTTTGCGGTTCTCGGGCAGCAGTTCGGATACATGGACGCCCTGGGGGTTGTCCTCGTAGTGGCTGCCAGCATAGGCGCCATTCGGACAGCATCGCCTGCCCACGCCCCCAGGCCCCGCCACATCAGTTCGGAGCGACGCGAGACTGGACCCGCAGGGAAGGTTCGCTAGACGCCGTCGGGCCGCTGATCTCCCTTGTGGCTCCGCAGATTCTCCTGCACCTTGCCGAAGAGATCCTTGATGGTCGATTCCGTATTGGTGAGCATGTCCGGCTGGACGTAGACCTGTTGGGCCGGCGGCAGGCTGAAGTGGGAAGGGAGTCCACCTGTGCCGTCCACCCCCGCAAGCGCGATGGTCACCCCGCCCTCTTTGCGCGCAATGGCGCCGATCCGGCCGAAGACCACGGTGAATTCGTCCGGCTGGAAGCTCACGGTCAGTCCGACATGTGTCCGGTTAAGGTCGCTTGCTGCGACGGCCTTCTCGTTTCCGGTGCCTGCATAGCTCATGTCAATCTCCTGCGACAGTTGGTGGCCGTGTACGCGAGCAGTCTACGTCTGTGTCCGGAGGCCCGGGTAGGGACCCGCCGGTTGCCCGATACCGGGCGGGGACCACTCCTGGTGGAGAATGCGTTCATGACCAATGACGATCTTCGGCCTGTCTACTTCCTTTCGGACAGCACCGGCATCACCGCGGAAACGCTCGGCAACACCTTGTTGACGCAGTTCCCCGCCAAT
>Ga0163162_10002083_pt1 | contig 18788 bp, 13 predicted proteins | sample S55metaG_FD_115310 | JGI IMG/M metagenome (GOLD analysis project Ga0163162, IMG submission 115310) | Switchgrass rhizosphere microbial communities from Kellogg Biological Station, Michigan, USA - S5-5 metaG | ecosystem: Host-associated > Plants > Roots > Rhizosphere > Soil | place: USA...
GGCACCAACTCTTAAAATTAGTGACCACCGGACGCTTCTTTTGTCTTCGTTAGGCGGAGCTCTTGAATTTTACGACTTCATAATTTTTGTTTTCTTTGCTCCAGTTATCGGTCAGCTATTTTTTCCACAGTCGATTCCGGAATGGCTGCGACAAGCACAAACGTTTGGCATTTTTGCGGCAGGGTATTTGGCCAGGCCGCTGGGTGGTGTGATCATGGCGCATTTCGGAGACCTTTCCGGACGAAAGAAAATGTTTACGCTTAGTGTGATTCTGATGTCATTACCCACTTTCGCAATCGCGATTATCCCTACTTACGTGGATATAGGAATTTTTGCTCCGATCTTGCTTCTGGTTTGTAGAATTTGTCAAGGTGCAGCTGTGGGCGGAGAGGTTCCAGGGGCATGGGTTTTCGTATCTGAACATATGCCCACTCGGTACGTCGGCTACGCTTGTGGGCTCCTCACCGGCGGACTTACTTTCGGAATCTTTATAGGCTCCGTGGTCGCATCAAGTATCCATAGCACGCTGTCAACGCAAGCAATCAATGAATATGGATGGCGCGTTCCATTTGTGATTGGTGGATTTTTCGGCCTACTTGCTGCTTTTCTTCGGCGATGGCTAAAAGAGACGCCCGTGTTTATGGAAATGAAGGATAGCCAGTCGTTAGCGAAAGAAGCGCCTCTAAAAGCCGTTTTGCGGAATCATAAGAAGTCGGTATTTACGTCAATGATGCTGACGTGGACATTGACCGCAGGTATTGTTGTCGTTATCCTGATGACACCGGCACTAATTGAAAAACGGTTCCAGATATCACCAGCCATATCACTTAAGGCTAATGCCTATGCAACTGCATGTCTTACAGCCGGTTGCATTTTAGCGGGAATCATAGCAGGGAAAATTGGAGCCTCTAAGACCATTTTTTTCGGGTGTTTGTTACAAGGGGCTTCGTATCTCTTAATGCTTCATTTACTAACGGATTTCCCCGTTGCACTTATTCCTCTGTATGCAATCTCAGGATTTTTCGTGGGCACAATTGCTGCCATACCGGTAGCGATGGTCAATGCGTTTCCTTCATCTGTTAGATTTTCAGGAATATCTTTCTCATACAATGTCGCTTATGCGCTTTTCGGAGGAATTACACCCGTGTTGATTTCCCTACTTTCGAGCACCATTCGGCAGGCGCCTGAGGCGTACGTGGGCGTCCTTTGTGTAGCTGGAGCTATTGCAGGGCTTGCCACTCCCTGCCTTGTCGCAAAAAAATAATCAGCGGTTTGGCGTAATCATCCGTATCGCGACCCTAAACGGTATTCGCATTCCATCGCCGAGCTCCCGCGTCGCCTCGTTATGCCCGCGCAAGTCGTAGCGCGGGTATTTCAGGGCTCGGCAAACGATTAATTAATCGATCATTTTGTGTCGAAATAAGATCAATCACTTTTGAAACCGATATTTAAAACGACTAACTAATGCAGCACGCAGATCACAGAGTCTTCATGGTTCCCAAGTGAAGTATATGCAATTAAATGTTTGCTCGGTGGTATCTAGTCCAGGCTTTTAAGATGGGATTAAAATAGAAGATCACTAAGATAAGCTGACCGTTGATGCCAAAGATGCTGTCTTTACTCCAATAATTTTTCGCGCGATCATCTCGCCAATGGGCATAGCCGAAGTCGCTGCAGGCGAAGGAGCGTTGCATACATGGAGCATGCGCGAAGTTTCAAGGAAAAGAAAATCGTGGACCAATGTACCGTCCCTTAATACAGCTTGTGCACGGATCCCGGCGTCCATTGGCTGTAGATCATCCAGAGTTAAAGAAGGACAATATTTCTTGCATTCCTTAAGATAACCTGATAAAAAAAACGAGTTTTTCATCTCTTTTAATCCATGTCCAAGGTTTGCTTGCATAGTTTTCCAAAATCCAGGGAATCGGGCATATTCGAAAACATCAGTCTTGTTAAACGCGAATTTATCGTATCCTTCTCGCGCGAATCCCAATACTGCATTTGGTCCGACGCTGATACTGCCGTCAATCATGCGCGTCAAATGAACGCCAAGAAATGGCAGCGCTGGGTCTGGAATAGGGTAAATTAAATGTTTTACAATATTACTTTTTGAGTTTGGCAATCGATAGTATTCTCCCCGAAACGGCACAATCTGATGATCAGTTTTTATCCCAGCGACACGCGCCAGGCGATCTGACTGTAATCCGGCGCATACAACAAGTTTTTTAGCGCGCCATTCGCAGTCTTTGGACGCGACCACAACCTCTGTTTGTTTCTCATCAATCTTCGTCACTTGCACATTCGTTTTGATTACCGCACCTTGATTTCTAATCACCGAAGCCATGCGGTTGCTTATTTGCTTGTAGTCCACAATTCCAGTTTCGGCGACAAGCAGCGCGCCTAAGCCATCGATGTTGGGTTCAACACGTTTTAACTCGGCCGAATCTAGCTGCTTTACTGCTATTCCATTAGCGTGAGCACGCGTGATTAAGTCAGCCATGCGTTGCATTTCAGCGGCGCTGGTTGCGACGAGCAATTTTCCGCAGGTATCGTATGCGATTCCGTGGGTTTCGCAGAACGCCTTGGTCTCGCGCGCGCCTCGTCGGCACAACTCTGCCTTAAGGCTCCCAGGTATGTAGTAGATTCCTGCGTGAATTACCCCGCTGTTGTGCCCAGTCTGATGTTCTGCCAGCGTCGCCTCTTTTTCGAGCAATAAAAGACTTGCGGCAGGTTCGATCTCGAGCAGCTTCATTGCTGTCGCTATACCAACAATGCCTCCGCCAACAACGCAGTAGTCGTAAATCATGGTGCGCTCCCATCAAGGTCATACCGTTACGGATACGAGGATATTGCGTCGCTTAATCTTGATCAATACAAGAAAATTTCCTACTATCCTTCGTAAAGATCAGTGAAAGGAAAGTGCAAAAAATACAAGCTGTGACGTACCAATAAAACCACTGTTCGTGGCCTATACTTTTTAGCCATAGCCCGAGATACTCTGCAGTACCTCCAAATACTGAAACAGTAATTGCGTATGGGAGCCCTACGCCAAGCGCTCGGATCCCAACCGGAAAAAGCTCTGCCTTTGCAATTGCGCTAACTGAAGAATACAAACTTGTGATGATTAACGCCAAGAGCACTAGGATAAAAGCTTCAAAGTTATCGTGAACTACTGCGAGGCGATTAAAAATTGGGATTGTAAAAAGAGTACCGAACACACCGAAAGATAGAAGAAGCGCACGGCGTCCGACTAAATCAGAAAGTGCGCCAAATACCGGTTGGATCAGTACGAAGCATATCATCGCGATAGCAGATATGACGCTTGCGGTTTCCACCGGCAGGCCTGATGTATTGACCAGGTATTTTTGCATGTAGGTGGTGAAAGCGTAGAACGCAACGGTACCTCCAAGCGTTAGGCCGGCTACCACAAGACATTGACGCCAGTGTTTAATTAGGGTGCTCAGTGGACGTGCTGGTTGGGCGTTACGTTGATGTTTTTGAAAAGAATCTGTCTCGACCATATTACGGCGTAGATAGATTGCGAAGGCCGCCGATACTGCGCCGAGCAGAAAAGGCACCCGCCAACCCCAAACCGCGAGATCGGCGTGCGATATTACTTTCTGCAACAGAACCAGCACTCCAAGGGCAAGCAACTGTCCTAATGAAAGCGTTGCGAACAAAAAGCTTGAGTAAAATCCCCGAGAACGTGGTGGGGCCATTTCGCTCAGATATGTCGCTGAACTTGCGTATTCTCCGCCAAGGCTCAAGCCCTGCAATAACCGAGCGCTTACTAGCAGGATAGGCGCGAAAATGCCGATAGTTTGATAGCCCGGGGAGAGACCAATAACGAGCGATCCAACGCACATGGACGCTACGGACACGAGGAGTGCTGCACGCCGACCTTTTCGGTCAGCGTAGATGCCAAGTATCCAACTGCCAATCGGCCGCATAAAAAAACCGACCGCGAAAACTGCGGCCACATTAAGCAGCTGCACGGTGGTACTCCCGACCGGGAAGAACACCTTCGCGAAATACAAGGAGAACGCTGAGTAAGTGTACCAGTCGTAATACTCAACCATATTGCCGATCGTTCCGCTTGCGATCGCCTTGATACGTTGGAGTGCAGTTTTGGAGCTGTTGGTATTTGTTTTCGTACCTGCAAGTGTCGACGAGGACGGGATTAAAGGTTGATCATTGTTCACCAGTGTCTCCTCTGGATTTATCCTCCGACAGTACGTCGGAATGTAATGTGGTAAGGCTGTATTACAGATTAATCGATGGTATGCATTCTTGTCAATGCATGGTCGTGCACCTAGTGGAAAAAACGAGCAAATCGGCTATAATTCATTGCTGTCTGACGGTATGACCATGCTGGATCAATCGCTTTTTGCGGCTAGGTGCTCGAATGATTGAGGTCGTTGAACGGCCAGGAACACTGGTGGAACATGTAATCGTCGCGCTGCGAAGTGAGATCACTGCCGGCAGATTTGCACCGTCGGCGCGTCTACCTGCGGAGCAAGAGTTAGCTACCCAACTCGGAGTCAGTCGGCCGGTTGTGCGTGAAGCAATATCTCAACTTCGTGCCGATGGCGTGTTAGTGACTCGCAAGGGGTCGGGCGCCTACGTAGCTAACAATCCGCTGGGTAATGTGTTTCGAATGCCGCCGGGCGGCATTGCTGCACAGGATTTGGATCACCTTTTTGAGATCCGTTTTTGGATCGAGACATCGGCTGCCGAATGTGCGGCGATCCGCCGTAAGCCCGCTGATCTGGCTCGAATGCGTATCGCACTCGAGCAGATGCGTGTTCATAGTGACGAGTTCGCTAAAGCATCCGCAGCCGATGTTGAGTTCCATCGTGCCATTGCCCGAGCGACGCAAAATCCTTATCTTATTTCCTTCACTGACTTTGTGGGTGGCCAGCTTCTGCAGACTCGTGCCGTTGCTTGGAGCAATTCCGCCCGGCTCGCCGGTGGAGCGATGCCTGCGCAGACTGAACATGAAGCGGTTTATCGAGCTGTTGACGCGGGCGATGCGGAACTGGCGCGGCGAGAGGCAACGATCCATTTGTTGGCAGCCGGACGCCGAATGGGACTAGACGTCAGAAACCTCGAACGTGCAATAGCCAATCCCTTTAAAGCCGGAACTGAACCCAAAGCAAAAGTACAGACTAGACGTACGAGGTAAAGGCACGAACGCGTACCGAACAGCGTTAGACTGTTTGAGCATGCGGTGTATGCTTGAAGTTTTAAAACGGGTGCCAGGTAACCCGACCCAGTTGATGAGCTGTGACGGTTTGGTCGCGATAGATCCTATGTTGTAACCAGGTACATGTCGGTCCAAAATCTCAAGGGCGTCTATTCACGATAAACGAACGGTAACAGCAGATTTGTGGATGACTGCTCGTGCCTGCGAGTTATTGTTCAGGTTAGTTGACGCAGCATTACTCGCGTTAAGCTTGGGTAGATCTCCCAGTGGGTCATGAAAAAATCAACTTAACACGTTTCTGTCGACGGTATTCGGTGGTAACTCGCAGTCGTCCTCCGCATGGAACATGGTCGCAAGACCTTTGTCCTCTCAAGCCGCATGACATCGTCCGGGAATAACAAGAATGGGATCGTAGGCGTAATTATCTACCTGAAAGTTCGTTTACTATTTTTTAAAATTTACGAGACGCCTAGCACCGCTAGCAAGGGAAAATAACGATTTGTAGACTTAAATGATAAAGAAGAGTATCGATTATTGAAGCATTTTGTTGTTATCTGCCGCAGCATTTTTCATTTGTGATCTCTGTCTTAATCGATCAACAAGATAATAGTCCAGAACTTTGCGAGCAATTGGGCCTGCCGATTGCACGCCCCAACCCCCATTTTCTACAACTATGGCTAGCGCGATTGTGGGGTGCTCTGCGGGTGCGAATGCTTCAAATAGTGAATTGTCGCGCAAATCTCGCCGTAAGGCATTTGCGTTATAACGTTTATTTGCCGCTATCCCGATTACCTGTGCAGTTCCGGTCTTGACTCCTGCCGAATACCTAGCGCCTGCAAAAACTTTTTTGGCGAGACCTTGTGTACCGACTGCCACCATCGCACTCCTAATAAATGCAAGATCACTCTGTGTGACATTTATCTGGCATTGGGGGCTAATATTTGTTAAAAGCGTATTCCGAGTCGCGGGATTAAAAATCTTCCGAACTAAATGGGGGCGTTCAACGACGCCATTGTTTGCAAGAGTTGCAACCGCGTGAGCTAGCTGAAGAATGGTAAAGGAATTATACCCTTGTCCAATGCCAAGACTGATAGTCTCGCCGTCAAACCACCTTTGCATTCGTGAATTCTTGAACGCTTCGCGTTTCCAGTGGGTTGATGGAAGGATGCCGATTGCTTCGCCTGTGAGGTCAATACCGGTTTTTTGCCCGAACCCCCAAGGTACCATAAACGATGCGATGGCGTCGACGCCCAAGTCGTGCGCTAGCATGTAGTAATAGGTGTCGTTTGAGACAACAATCGACTTAAACATATTGATCCACCCTTGACCAGCTATGACATCATTTCGAAATTTATGACCTCCGAAAAAATAGAAGCCCGGATCTTCGAAACCCCAATCGCGGGTGCGTGCATGTAGCGTAAGTGCCGCAAGCGCCATAAATGGTTTGTATGTGGAGCCTGGAGCGTACGTACCACGCAATGGTCGATTTAATAACGGCCTGTCTGTAGATTTACTAAGCGCTTGCCAATCTTGTTCGTCTATTCCATTCGCAAACCAGTTAGGGTCATAACTTGGAGCGGACACGAAAGCTAGGATTTCGCCTGTTGCTGGTTGGATGGCAACTAGCGCACCTTTATGTCCGGCAAACGCTTTTTCCGCGATTCGTTGCAAGCCAACATCGATTGACAATTCCAGGTCTTCGCCAGGCTGGGGAAGCGTCTTTGAAATCACTCGAACCGGCTTCCCTGTCGCAGTGACTTCGACTTTTTCAAACCCCGTAACGCCATGTAGTTGAGTCTCATAACTTTGTTCAACGCCAACCTTTCCAATAAAATCGGTACCGTTATAGTTAGACTCTTCTAGTCTACCGTTGAAATTATGCAAATTTTCGTCATTGGCGTCGCTGGCATCTTTTATATTGATCCTGTCTTGGGACGATAAGCGCGAAACGTATCCGACTGCACTCGTCGCAGTTTGACCTTGTGGATACTCCCGAAGCAGACGAGTGCCGATTGCGACTCCTGGAAATTTATAAGCTCTCGCAGAAATCGCTGCTACCTCCGACTCGTTGAGGTCGTTACGTAGGATTACAGGCTCAAAAAGCTTAGCATCTGAAAGAGCTCGAGCAAATTTATGACGATCCTTTGGGGTTATCAAAACAATTTTTGCTAGCTCTTTAAGGACCTCAGGAACCGAATTTTGCAGGTTAGACCGTGTTATTTCCAGCGTAAGAGCAGTGTAATTCTTAGCTAGCACGATCCCGTTTCGATCCATTATGATGCCGCGCTGTGGGGTTAACGGAAGGATCGTAACGCTATTGTTGATGGCTTCAGTTGCATACTGATTATATTGAGTATTCCCTAGATAAAATAGTCTTGCACCCAAGATGCTTAAGCATATGATAACGAAAAGAAAACAATAGCTAATGCGGGTCCGAAAGATACTATTGCCGGAACGCGTTTCCAACGAGGACGTCATTAAGTGAAAATTGAAAAATGGTTAGATTTTGGCCTCAGGGAACTCAAATCACGTAAAACTTCGACATGGTAAGATTATGTTTTAATTTGTTCGGATGTTAAATCTTTTAAGTTGCGCAATCCCATTAACGCCATGTCGCGATCCAATTCATCATTTAGCAATCCTAAAGCATGCCGCACTCCTGCTTCGCCTGCAACAGCTGCAGCGAAAAGGAAAGGGCGGCCGACGAAGACAAAGTCAGCTCCTAACGCGATTGCTTTCAATACATCTGTGCCACGGCGGATGCCGCTATCTATTAAGACGGCCATATTTCCCGCTTGAGCGCGGATCGCCGGTAACATGCGCATTGGCGAGACGGCTGAGTCGAGCTGACGTCCGCCATGGTTTGAGACCCAAATCCCGTCCACACCCGATTCTCTTGCGAATGACACATCGTTAGGATGTAGAAGTCCCTTGACAATAAGCTTACCGGGCCAATTCTGCCGGATGAGATCTACGTGCTTCCAAGACAATCCGTCCCTCTTGCCGATGTCTCGAACGACGGTTGAAGATAGCATCGCAGGACCACGAAAAGCGTCCATATTTTCAAAGTGAGGCATTCCTTTGCTTAAGGTTCGAAGAAAGGTCCCGACCGACCATCTAGGATGCGTTATGCCGTCCCAAAGCAACCTTGGAGTTGGTCTCAGCGGGATTTTGAAACCGGTACGAATATTGTTTTCTCGATTTGCTGCAACCGGTACGTCCGCAGTTAATACCAGCGTCTCGAATCCCGCGCGGCGTACACGATCTATCATGGCGAGGATGCGATCTTTTTCTCCAGGTAAATAGCACTGAAACCAGGTGGCGCCGCCCTCACTGCAAATTCGTTCGAGCGGCATTATGGACGTTGCACTTGCCACCATCAGTGCGTTTGCTGCACGAGCTGCTTTTGCGAGTACTAGGTCTCCTTCGAATGTCGAAAGCCCTGACAAGCCCATAGGGGCTATCCCGACCGGCATAGAATACGTTTGATCAAACAAGCGGGTGGTGGTGGTTCGGTGCGCAACGTCGGTTAGAACCCTGGGGATAAGCGCAATATCCCTAAAGCTAACAAAATTACTTCGCAATGATTGCTCAGTCTCCGCACCTCCGGCATAGTAACCAAAAATTTGCCTTGGCAAACGGCGTCTTGCAGTCTTCTCAAAGTCGTCAAGTGAGAGGTAGCGTCGCAAGCGCACATGTTCCGACCGGGCGGGAGGTACTACGACCTGCGGCGTTGCCAATGGGGGAGGGGTGTACGTCATTTAGCTGCTCCGTTCTGCAGGAATTATTGACCCGTGAGAACTTCTATTTAACAATTTTCTAACCGTTCGTTAAATAGCGTCGATCTACAACTTTAATCACTTATTCAAATTAAAATGTTAGAACACCGCCAGCTACTCGCTTTTTTGCACGTCGCCGAAGAGCACCACTTTAGCCGGGCTGCTGAGCGGCTTGGCATAGCGCAGCCGATACTAAGTGGGCTTATCAAAAAACTCGAAGAAGAGCTTGGGGTTCGACTGTTTCAGCGTAACAAGCGCTCTGCGGTCACCTTAACAACCGCTGGCGAGCTATTTGCGCCGGAAGCACGTGCAGCGGTGATTCAACTTGAGAAAGCGACACTAATTGGCCGGATGGCGGCACGCGGGGAGGCAGGCATCATAAAAATCGCTTACGTCGGGTCTGCTGTAACTTCAGGTACTTTAGCTACACTCCTTAAGAAGTTTCATTGCTCGCTACCGGATGCTCGTGTCCGGCTCAGTGCGCTCGACACGCCGACACAACTTTCTGGACTGCTAAGTCGAACGTTAGACGTCGGTTTAATAAGGGCGCGCACTTCGTATCCAGAGGGCTTAAGTACCAAAATCGTTCACTCCGAGCGGTTAGTCATTGCAATGTCAGAATTACACGAGCTTTCTATGGCATCTGAAATCCTGCCGAAGATGCTTAGAAATGAGTTGTTTATCGCGCCGCAATTTAGCGAAGTTGGAGGTTTCGCTACAAATTTACGAAACTTAGGCAACGCGGGAAGCTTCGAACCCAGTCTCAACCAGCAAGTCGGTGATTTTACAACGGCATTGTGTCTTGCTTCGGCCGGTTACGGAGTGGTTTTAATACCGCAATCAATGCGTGCGTTTGCACCGGCGGGTGTTGTGTTTCGAGAAATAACAGACTTTGCCGATATGGTAAGTTTGGCAGCGGTTTGGCGCAATGGTGAAAACGCACGTATCGTTCATAAATTTATAAAATCTACTAGTTATTTTTGACGACTTAGGAGAAAGTAGTCAACGCAACTTTAAAATCGATGACAAAAGGAAAATTTTTTAAAATTGATAGCTATAGTGGCATGGTAAATTTTCCTAAACGGTCTGTTAGCCTCTTGTTTTCAGAGTAATCAACCGGGCAAGCAATGATTGATACAGTATCGTCATTCAGCGCCTTCTGAAGTGTTGGTAGCAGTTCAGATGCAGCGCGAATTTGATACCCTTTCGCACCAAAGCTTTGCGCGTAAGCCACTAGGTCAGGATTTCTAAAATCAACGCTATTATGCTGACCTAGTTCGAGATCCATTTTCCATTTTATTAAACCGTAAGAATTGTCAACCCAAACGAGGACGACAAAAGATATGCGTTCGCGTAGCGCAGTCTCGATTTCCTGCGAGTTCATTAAAAAGCTGCCATCGCCCATTACTGCAAGGACTTTGCGGTCGGGGAACGCTAATTTTGCGCCAATTGCCCCTGGCAACGCGAAAGCCATTGTCGACAGACCATTGGAGAAAATGCACGTGAGTGGTGCATATGTTCGATAGATTCGAGCCATCCACATTTTGGTCGCGCCAGTATCTGCGAGTACTATATCCTCATCCGCCATGGCACTTCTAATGTCGGCGACTATTCGTTGAGGTTTTAATGGAAAGGAAAAGTCGGCATCTCCATTTTCAATTTCTTTAGAAGACAAAGAACGGATGTGATCTTGAAATGAATCAAGCTTAGCAGCACGTGTAACTCGTGGCCATATCATATTCCGTGATGCTATGATATCGGCTTCTATGCTAACGCTTGGCTGGTAAGCGGCGTCCACATCTGCTGCAAAGCGATGAATATGGATGATTTTTTTGTCCATTTGAGGGTTGATTCGCTTCGGCGCGAATTCCTGTAATTCGTATCCAATACTTATGATCAGATCGGCACGATCAAAAGCAAAATTCGCGTAATCGTGCTGCATAAAACCGACCACGCCCAGCGAATTCGCGTTACGATCAGATATTGCACCTTTGGCCATAAACGTCGTGGCGATCGGTAAATTAAGGTGTCCAGCGAAATCGCACAAGGCGTCTGAGGCCTGATTTCTAACGACGCCATGACCGGCAAGGATAACAGGATAGCGAGCTTTAGATATCAGCTCTGCTGCGGCTTCGGCTTGGCTTAAATCCGGTCCAGAACTATGTGGTGACCGTGCGATCAACGGAGTAATTTCATTTCCAATTTCTTCTGCTTCAACATCTTCAGGTATGGCTAAATACACAGCTCCTGGTCGTTCGGCTTGAGCTAAATAAAATGCTTTGCGTATCATTTCTGGAATTGCGTGCCGCCCGAGAATGATATCAGCCCACTTTGTTACTGGTTTGAAGATTGATACCAAGTCGACGATTTGATGAGATTCTTTGTATATTCTATCTAAACCAACTTGGGCGCTTAATGCAACTAGCGGCGTGCTATCTGTTTGGGCATCGGCAACTCCAAGTAAAAGATTGATCGCTCCAGGTCCAAGCGTGGCAACACCACCCCAGCCTTTCCGGTTAGCCTTCCGTAAATATCGGCCATGAAAGCCGCGCCCTGTTCGTGGCGCGTTAAAATAAAGCGGATTGGAGATTCTTTAATCGCAGAAATCAGGCGAATATTTTCTTCGCCTGGTATGCCAAATATAAAGAAAACTCCCTCTTGTTTAAGGCAATCAACAATTAGATCCGCTGAAGTCTTTTTTTCGTCTTGCATTATAGGTTCCTTAAATTTTTAAAGATTTTGATGTATAAAAACTGGTTCGTCTTATACTTGGATTTGAATTTAAGTTAGACGTGTTTTTAACTTGATTAGTATTTAGCTAATTTCGTCGCATTGTGAAGTTCCTGAAGAGATTTAATATCAGTTGAGAAAAGACCGACAGCTGCAATTTTGGATCTGAACTCGAATTTTTTATGGTATCGCAGCATGGAGGTCTGGATGTGCAGTGCAATATTCTTTATGGCTTTTAAGTTTTTCACCTATTTGCATTTCAAGGCTATGCCAACCTAGAGATGTGTTAATTGTGTAAGTGTGTGCATACAACATAGCTTTTAATATCTCAGTTGACAAACATAGAAGCGACCTTTAATCTTAGATAAAGATGTATGACAGACTTACTGCCTACAAAGCGTAGCTTACCCCCTTTATGACTACTAGCCCACCGTTTTGTCAGTGTAAGCATCCTTAGATAGTCCATCGATAACATCGTCCTGCGTACGAATCGCACAGCCTAGGAGATAAATTTGACCAATCCACCCATGCAACCGTCGGTACCGTATTGCCTTCCGCCGCTTCTCGAAGTTGAACCACCAACCTTTACGATGCCGCCTGGCTCAGTAGACGCGCACGCGCATGTTGTGGCTGACGCTGGTTTTCCAATGGTCGCTTCACGCAGCTATACGCCTCATCCTGCGCCAGAGGAGAGTTACTTGGCGATGCTCGACTCCGTCGGCGTTAGCCTGGGTGTGTTGGTACAAATTAGCGTTTATGGTACTGACAATCGCTATATGCTCCAGGTTTTACGTCGGCACCCGGAGCGACTACGTGGTGTTGCAGTGGCTTCGGAGGACGTAACAGACCGAGAACTAGAGGATATGCACGCTGCGGGCGTCCGCGGATTGCGTATTAATGTATTGTTTGGGGGTGGGGTCGATTTTGCGGCGATGGAGACTTTAGCTCATCGCATCAAGGCTTTCGGATGGCACATGCAATTTCTGATGGATATTCGAAATTTGCCGGAGTTGATGCCACGGATGCGGCTGCTGCCGGTTACGGGGGTTATCGATCATATCGGCAATATCGCCGTCTCGGGTGGCATTGACGCGCCTGGCTTCAAAGCGTTGCGTCATTTAGTACGAAATTATGGTTACTGGGTCAAGCTATCTGGTGCGTACCGTATCAGCGAACAGTTTCCGAACTTTGCCGACACAACACCATTCGCGCAATCGCTCCTTAAAGACGCGCCCGACCAAATGGTTTGGGGTAGTGATTGGCCGCATGTCGCCGTCGCTCGGATGCCTAATACGGGGGCCTTGCGCAACCTTTTGGCCGAATGGGCGCCTGACGAAACGCTGCGTCACAAAGTTTTAGTCAGTAATCCTCATAACCTGTACGGCTTCATCTGACGCCGCAGACTTGCGCACAAGGTTGTTCGCAACGCAGACAAAAAAGTTCTAAGGAGACAAGCATGAGTTGGTTTAGTCAAATGACTGTGCCGGAAAAACGTACATTTATCGCTGCGTTTGGAGGATGGGCACTGGACGCACTCGATTTCATGGTTTTTACATTCGTGATCACTACATTGGTCACTTTGTTCGGAATAGACAAGGCTCAGGCGGGAATGCTGGCGACCGTTACCTTATTGTTTTCGGCTATTGGCGGTTGGATAGCCGGTATTTTGGCAGATCGCATTGGTCGAGTTCGAGTCTTGCAAGGCACCATTCTTTGGTTTTCAATCTGCACTGTAGCTATAGGTTTCGCGCAGAATTTTGGTCAAATTTTCGTGCTCCGGGCTTTGCAAGGCCTTGGTTTTGGCGGAGAGTGGGCAGTTGGATCCGTCTTAATTGGTGAGATTGTACGTACTGAATATCGGGGACGCGCTGTCGGCACGGTGCAAAGCGGGTGGGCTATTGGTTGGGCGCTAGCGGCAATCTGCTATACCGCTGCCTTTTCGTGGCTCCCTGAGAACTACGCTTGGCGTGTACTATTCTGGATTGGAGTGGTGCCAGCGCTGCTGGTGCTGTTTATCCGTCGGCACGTACCGGAACCGGAGATTTTCCAGCGCACGCTTAGTGCGATGAAAGCGACTGCTGTACGCGCATCTCCATGGGCGATCTTTTCGCCCGCTTTGATCAAGACGACAGTGCTTAGTGCATTGCTCTGCACGGGCGTGCAGGGCGGCTATTACGCAGTAACCACGTGGCTCCCCACTTTTTTAAAAACCGAGCGGCATTTATCAGTGATTGGTACCGGGGGCTACTTACTCGTCATTATTGTCGGTTCTTTCATTGGATACCTAACCGGTGCGTATTTTACTGACAAACTCGGCCGACGTGTAAATCTTTTAGTTTTTTCGGTGTTGTCCGTCGCGACCATTTTGCTTTACACGCAACTAGAACTTACAAATAGTGAAATGCTTATTTTGGGTTTTCCTCTTGGGTTTGCAGCGTCAGGGATATTCAGTGGCGTCGGCGCTTACCTAACCGAACTTTTCCCATCCGCCGTACGAGCCAACGCACAAGGTTTCTCTTATAACCTAGGGCGCGGCCTCGGTGCTTTGTTCCCCAGTCTTGTAGGTCTTTTGGCCAAAACTCATGGCTTAGGCACCGCGATTGGACTCTTTGCGGGGGGGGCTTATGCCATGGTACTTGTCACCGTCTTCTTTTTGCCAGAGACCCGCGGCAAGGAAATTGAATAGACCGACTTCTGCAATGCCACTGCACTTTTGGTCAGGGCGACAACCAGGAATCGTCGTGGATTAACAAGGGATACTCTCGGTGCATAAGGAAAGGAGTTTATGTAAGTATCTATCTCTGACGGTTTCATCTTTATATTTCAGAAGGACTTGCCCCGGATTCCTCCAACAAAAGTGTGCCGCTTTGTTTAAAATTTTTAGTAAAGGGACATCCTGCCTGTTAAGGTAACAAAGAGTTAAGGACTATCTTTTTTTGCTTCGTCATTTTTGTAGAAAAAGTTTGTGCCAAATTCATTATAAACAATAAGTGGAAAATATGTGAAGTACAAAAAATTTGGGCTGTGTTAATTGAGAAGAAATTTGCGTGATCTTCTAAAAATATTGCCGCGTGCAATCACGGAATGGAGCAAGCTAGTGCACTTAATACCTTCGTTTGCGACAATTGCATCAGGCGTTTCTATACCGTATGTGGAGCAAGGCAAGGGCGAGCCGATTTTGTTTGTTCACGGTTCGCTTTGCGATTATCGATATTGGTTTGATCAGATTAGTGGGCTGTCGGATGACTTTCGATGTGTATCGGTAAGTCTGAGCCACTATTGGCCTGCCGACGAAGCTTGCATCCAAGCCGAGTTTAGTTGGCGAGCACATGTCGCCGAGCTTGGAGAGTTCGTTGCCGCAATGAACTTTGGGCCGGTGCATCTAGTGGGGCATTCACGTGGAGGCTGCGTGGCATTTCATGTCGCCCGAGAATATCCGCGACTAGTAAAATCTTTGGTGTTAGCCGATCCCGGCGGGCCCTTGCTCTTAGATCACACAATGGCTCATCGCTCGCCGCCCTCAGTAAATGCGCTTCATTCGCGCGTGGTTGATTTGATCAGCCGTCATCAGGTAGAACCAGGTTTAGAGCTATTTGTGGACTCAGTAAGTGAACATGGATCGTGGAAAAGAAGCCCGGCGCTGTTTCGAAGAATGGCAACTGATAATGCGGGAACGCTTGCTAAGCAGTTCCATGATCCTCTACCTGCTTACTCGTTAGAAACTGCGCGCGATGTAAAATGCAAGACATTGTTAATCGGTGGAGAACGCAGCCCGCGCGTGTACCAAAACAATGTTAATAAACTCACCAAATGGATTGGCAGCGTGGAGCAGAGTACAATTCGCGGCGCGTCACACGGAATGAATATCTCGCACCCAGGAAGGTTCAATCGCATAGTTCGCGCTCTAGTGGAGTCTTGAATTGACCCAACCGTACATATTTATAAGCTCATGTCGATAAGAAGTGGCCCCGGAAAGCTGGACAGTCGGTTAGGTGGAATCGCTGGGTTCTGAGATAGGCATAATGCCTACAAAGAAAACCAGACGATGACAAAAAAGAACTCGGTGCACGCACTCAGCGGCGTTTAAGGCGAAGGTGGCACTGGCAGCCGTACGCGGCGACCGCACGCTGGCAGAATTGGCGCAGCAGTTTGAGGTTCATCCGAACTAGATCACAGAATGGAAGCGGCAGTTGCAGGAACGAGCGGCCGATGTGTTCGGCGCGGCGGGCGTGCCCGTCAATGAGCCGCCGGTGGAGCTGAAGACGCTTCACGCAGAGATCGGCCAATTGTCGCTAGAGAATGATTTTTTGTCCGGCGCGCTCGGCAAGGCAGGCCTGCTGAGCGCAAATGAAATGAACGTCCCCGCCTACCGCTACGAAGCAGGAAGTGGACCCTCACGGGCCGACGGCATCAGAGTGCCCAATTGAGAAGATCATTAGATCTTCATAGGCTAACCGGAGGGTCCAAAATGAACTATACGACGGTCGGAGTGGATGTCGCCAAAAATGTGTTTCAGCTTCATTGGGTCGATGCTGACACGGGTGAAATCGTCAGCAAGCAAATCAAGCGGTCGGGATTTCTTGAGCACTTTGCGAACCGAGCTCCCTGCCTCATCGGGATGGAGGCTTGCGGAGGCGCCCAACATTGGGCACGACGGCTGATTTCGATGGGTCATCTTGTGAAACTGATGCCAGCTAAGTTCGTCAAGGCCTTCGTGATTGGCAACAAAAATGACGCCGCTGATGCACGCGCGATTTGGGCTGCCACGCAAATGCAAGGTAAGGAGGTTGCAGTAAAGACCGAGGCGCAGCAGGCTGTGTTGGCCCTGCACAGAATACGGCAACAGAAGGTCAAGTTCCGCACCGCGCAGATGAATAGTCTGCGTGGATTGCTCACCGAGTATGGCGAAGTGATGAACAAGAGCCGTTCAGCATTGGACAGGGCAATACCCGGGGTGCTTGGGAAATTGTCCGAGCGCCTGCCAGCCATGTTGATAGATTCATTGCGTGAACTGTGGAACGAGCTCGAAACTCTGGATCAACAAATCGCCGCGATAGAACAACGTTTGCAGCGTTGGATGAAAGAAGATCGGGCATGCAAAGCTATCGCGGAAATTCCGGGCGTCGGCTTGCTCACAGCGACGGCCGCGGTAGCGACAATGGGAGACCCAAAGTCCTTCAAGTCAGGCCGCGAATTCGCGGCATGGCTCGGTCTTGTACCGGCGCAAACTGGCACAGGCGGGAAAGTGCGGTTACTAGGAATCAGTAAGAGAGGAGACACGTACTTGCGAACGTTGTTAATCCACGGCGCGCGCAGTGTGCTCTTTCGCATGAAAGAACCAGGAGCGTGGCTCGCGCAGATGAAGCAGCGACGGCCAGCGAACGTGATAACCGTTGCGTTGGCCAATAAAATTGCTCGAACGATTTGGGCGGTCTTGGCCCACAACACGCCTTATCAGAAAAATCATGTGAGCGTTGTGCCAGGATAGCTGAGGTAACAACAGCCAGACTTTGTAGTACGAAATTTAATGGTTGCGTTGGTAATTGAGTGTGATGACAAGACAGGTCGGACCGGGGCTCGCTAAACCTGAATTTCTTTATGGGCATCAAGCTCGTAGCGAAAATGAGGTGCGAGTCAGCGGATTTCATCGGGGCCCGCAGCGTATCGGCTGCAACAAGGCCGCATATAAAACTGCAACCCATTCTGTCGAATCAAATGCTCGAAACCCTGGCGCAAACGGGGACGTTCATATAAAAGAAATGTTTGATCGTGCCCATCCCTCGCCGGTTGCCCGGCAGGTCAGGCTGGTCGGCATCAAGCGATCCAGTGCGTACTACGCGCCGAGCCTGGTCAGTGCCGCGGATCTCGCGCTGATGCGCCGCATCGACGAGTTGCACCTGGAGCATCCGTTTGCCGGCGCGCGCATGTTGATGCGCCTGCTCAAGCGAGAGGGCATAGTGGTGGGACGCAAGCACGTTGGCACGTTAATGCGCAAAATGGGCATCGAAGCGCTGTATCGCAAGCCGAACTTGAGCCGCAAACATTTGGCGCACAAGATTTGGCCGTACCTGCTGCGCGATCGGAAGATCGAGCGCAGCAACCAGGTGTTCGCATTGGACACGACCTACGTGCCGATGGCTCAGGGCTTCGTCTATCCCACTGCTGTGATTGATTGGGCTAGCCGTCGTGTTTTAGCGTACAGGGTTGCGATCACGATGGAAGCCAAGCATGCGGTGGCAGCACTTGAAGAAGCATTCACGAAATATGGATTGCCTGAAATCGTCAACACAGATTAGGGCAGTCAATTTACCAGCACAGTCTTTACCGACGCAGTGCTCTCGCGCGGAATCGCTCTGTCGATGGACGGAAAGGGAAGCTGGCGCGACAACGTTTTTATCGAACGACTGTGGCGTAGCGTGAAGTACGAAGAAGTGTATTTGAAGGCCTATGAGTCCGTCGGCCAGGCACGGCAGCCGATCGCTAACTACCTGACGTGGTACAACCAGCAAAGGCCTCATTCAAGTCATTCGGACAAGACCCCGGATGAAGCTTACTTCGCGATGCTGCCCGCGATGAAAACGGCAGCGTGACCGCCCAGTGTTCCACTTAAAAATCTAAAAAACTGTCTGACCGGACGGGGCCACCTCTATGTGCCGCTGAATGACTCGAGATGCTGTTGCGGATGGATGCCCTTGCGATCTGGCGTGTAGGCAAACCATACCGCCGGCGGCGTCATATCAGCCGAGGCACGATCATCACGCGCCTACACCCACAGGCGGCCCGTCTTCGTCTTGCCGTTGCCGGGTGCGAGCACCGGTAAAGGCGTGTCATCGGCATGAAGTTTAGTCGCCGCCATCACATGGCGACGTAACGCCTCAACGAGTGGTTGCAGGAGCGTCGCGCAGTGACCCACCCACTTCGCGAGCAAAGAACGATCAAGGTCCACACCTTCGCGTGCGTATATTGCCGACTGCCGATAAAGCGGCAAGTGATCGGCGAACTTCGAGACCAGCACGTGAGCTAAAAGACCGGGGCCGGCCAGACCGCGCTCGATGGGTCGACTCGGCGCGGCC
>Ga0163162_10002084_pt1 | contig 18782 bp, 21 predicted proteins | sample S55metaG_FD_115310 | JGI IMG/M metagenome (GOLD analysis project Ga0163162, IMG submission 115310) | Switchgrass rhizosphere microbial communities from Kellogg Biological Station, Michigan, USA - S5-5 metaG | ecosystem: Host-associated > Plants > Roots > Rhizosphere > Soil | place: USA...
AAGGCTGTAGGTTTGGTTTGCCCAGCTTCATGGCTTAGCTGCTTCATCTTCTCATGCGTATCGGGGAATTGATTGTTGATCCCAAGCTCTTCCATCCATTTATTTGCGACAGGAGCTATGTGCGGGTAAACTGTTTCCCTTAAATCGGTTATTACAGGTGGGAGCGGGTATTTATAATATTTATATTCGCCGTAACCAAACCTGTAGCGTTCCATGTTAACGGTTTTCCGGTATTCGTCTGCATCATAATTGCTGATCAGGGTATCGCAGTCGCGTTCACTCAAAACCTGTTTAACAATTGCAAAACCCTTATGATGTAATGTTTGGTTGATGCGGTCCCAGTTTAAGTTTTTGATGCGATCTTTAAGTGTTTGTTCCGAAGTCATTTTGTTATTTTGAAGAATGTCAAAACTACTTTTGGGGCGATCTGCACACAATCCGATTCTTGCGGAGTTTTAAACCTTAATAAATACATACAATGGATATCAAAATTAAACGTGTTTATGAGCCTTATGCCGAAGACGACGGTACCCGGATTCTGGTAGACCGCCTTTGGCCCCGAGGTATAAAAAAGGAAGATGCCCATATCGACAAGTGGTTTAAGGAGATTGCGCCATCTAACGAATTAAGGAAATGGTACAACCATGATCCTGAAAAATTTGAGGCCTTTCGCCAAAGATATCGGGCCGAGATTGATAGCACTAAGGCATTGCCTGAACTGATAGATTATATCAGGCAGCATAAAACAGTGACGCTGGTGTTTTCTTCAAAGGAGTTAGCATTAAATAATGCTGTGGTATTAAAAACGATAATTGATGATCATATCGAATAACAACTCCGCAAGAATCGGATTGTTGAGGGCTGTTTGGGCCGGTAATTTTGTGTTATAAAAGAATAGAAACACAATTGAATTTATTTAATAATAAGACATTATGAAAACCCAGCAAGAAATAGATTATACCCGCATAGCTGATGCAATAGGCTTTTTCAGGGAAAATTTTAAAGCACAGCCCAAACTGGAAGATGTGGCGGAACATGTAAATTTAAGTCCGTTCCATTTTCAGCGGATGTTTAAGGATTGGGCGGGGGTAACCCCAAAACAGTTCCTGCAATATTTAAGTGTGGAACATGCAAAGGGAATATTGAAACAAGAGGACGCCAATGTTTTCAACACGGCCCTGGAAACCGGTCTTTCGGGTGGCGGCAGGTTGCATGACCTGTTTATTAAAGTAGAAGGGATGACACCCGGCGAATACCGCAATGGCGGCGCTATGCTACAGATCAATTATTCGTTTGCAGATACACCTTTTGGAAAGGTCATTGTAGCATCAACCACTAAAGGAATCTGCCACATGGCTTTTGTTGATGAAGGCGAAGAAAAAGCTTTGGAACAACTGAAGATAAGTTTCCCCAATGCGGTATACAATCAGTTGGTTGATAGGAGCCAACAGAACGCCCTGTTTATTTTTACGCAGGATTGGAGCCGCCTGGATGAGATCAAGCTGCATTTAAAGGGAACCGATTTCCAGATCAAAGTATGGGAAACATTATTAAAAGTACCTGCCGGCGGATTAACCACCTATGCATCACTCGCCAAAAAAGCCGGTAACGAAAATGCCTACCGTGCGGTAGGAACAGCAGTAGGGAGTAATCCGGTAGCATTCCTGATCCCGTGCCACCGGGTGATCAAATCAACCGGTGAAATTGGCCAGTACCATTGGGGAAGTACCCGCAAAAATGCGATCATAGGCTGGGAAGCTGCTTTGAATGAGCGGGTTGAATAAGAGGGAACTAAAATATGTCATTGCGAGGAGCGAAACGGGAATGAGCACTGGGGCGACGCGGCAATCGCATGCTATACAGAGCTGCTGTGCTTCCGTGCGATTGCTTCGTGCCTCGCAATGACATGGTAAGCCTACTCAATGCCCTACACTCACCACCCTCGTTACTTTCCACTGTCCATCCTTGTACTGCCAAACATGTACAAACTTCATTAACCCAATGATCTGTTGTCCATTTTCAGTATGGGTAAAACGGTGTGTTCCCATTTCAATAGCGCCGAAGCCGGGCATGGGGTACACTTCAAGCGTTTCTTTAAGTAAATCGCGGTGCAGATCAGCGGCTTGTTTGTTCTCAAAAATGCCTTTAAAGCCTGCTATGGTTGCGTCATAGCCAGTTATACCCTTGCCATCGTTGTAAAATTCAACATCGGGGGTAAACAGTGTTTTCATTACTTCCAGGTTGCGGCTGTTAAAAGCATTGAACATTACACTGTCCATATGCGCAATGGTATTATATAATTGCTGATCTTTTGGCTTAAAAGCGGTGGTTTGCGCGTTCGAAGCAGTGGCAAATAACATTGCTGCAATGCCCGTAATAAGTATGGAATAGGTTGATCTTTTCATGATATTAAATGTATTAAAATATATCATGATGACGCACCATCATGCCGTATGGTGACAGAAATATTAGCCATTTACATAGCTAAAAAAGCTATAAGGTACTCCTGCAGTTCATAATTAAGTAAAAAAGCTCATGATTAACATATTTTAACGGTTTATGCTAAGCGCCGGTGTAATATTTGGGCACCATTTTACGTAACTTTACTTATCAAATTAAGTGCAATGAAAAAGAATATCTTCATTATAGCCTTGATGCTTTTAGGCGGTTTATTTAGCGGCAATGTAAACGCCCAGCAAACAGCATCGTTGTTGGCCGATCAAAACCCACGCTACATGGAAAGCCAGGCAAAATATATCAGGGTTGCCGATACCTTAAACAGCCTGCACGGTACAACCATACAAAATACTTATAAAGCTTACGACTGGTACGAGGCCAAATTGGAACGCCGCCGTCAAAACCGTGAATGGCGTCATGAAGAACGCATGAACGGATACTACGATTATTCACCTTCATGGGGTTTATATGGTGGTTACTCTTACTCACCATTTTTAAACTACGGCTGGGGTAACCGTTGGGGTGGTTACGGAGGCCGCTGGGGAGGCCGTACCAGCATTGGTATCGGTTTTGGCTGGTAACAATTTATACCGCATTCAATCTAACATATCATAATTTATAATATATACTACAGATGAAGTTTAACAGGATTTTAACAGTTGCTGCAATTGCAGTTTCAGGGATTTTTATAGCCTCATGTTCAAGGCAGGTTACACGCGTTAGCACCGATCAAACTATTGATGTTAGCGGCAACTGGAATAACAGTGATGCCCGGATGGCAGCCGACGAGCTTACCGGTAAAATTTTAGGGGCTAACTGGATCGATACTCACCTTAATGAACACCAGGGCAAACGTCCGGTAGTTATAGTTGGCTTTGTTCAAAATAAAAGCCACGAACATATTGATGCAGAAACATTCTTAACCGATATTGAAAGCTCATTCATCCAATCGCAAAAAGTACGTTTGGTTCAGGGCGGCAAAAAACGTGATGAATTACGTGCCGAAAAAGCTGATCAGCAAACAAATGCATCTGTATCGAGCATGAAAAAATTTGGTCTGGAAAACGGTGCCGATTACATACTGCAAGGCTCAATTAACTCTATTGTTGATGCGCACAAACGCCAAAAAGTTGTTTACTACCAGGTAAATCTGGAGCTTACCAATATCCAAACAAATGAAGTGGTTTGGATAGGCGAAAAGAAAATTGCCAAATACGTTAAAAACTAAAGCCCGTAAACATTATTGCCCTGAACATGGTACGCCCGTGTTCGGGGCAGTTTGCATTTAATAATGGTCAACTTACGTACGCATATTCTCCGGGTATTTTCTTTTATCGGGCTGATGCTTTTTTTATCGGCATGTTCCACCTATAATCAAAGTGTTGCGCCTTATTATAAAAATGTATCTGCCGGCAACTATCCCCAGGCCGAGAAGGAGCTGGATAAAAACAGCCTGATCCAGGCTCCCCGAAATAAACTCCTGTACCTGATGGAGAAGGGGAGGATCTGCCATTTAAAAGGCGAATACGAAAACAGTAACACCTACTTTAACCAGGCCGATCAGTTGCTTGACGAAGGTTTAACCAGCGCGTCTGACGCGGCTGTGGGTGTTTTGCTTAACTCGGCATCGCAAAAATATAAAGGCGAGGATTTTGAAAAATTCATGATCCATTATTACAAGGCGCTTAACTATTTGTACCTGAATAAAACAGAGGACGCTATTGTTGAGGCCCGTCGTATCACCTTGCAGGCACAGGAGCAGGGTGATAAGTTTAACAATAAAGATAACCGTTACTCAAATGATGCTTTTGCGCTAACCTTGCAGGGTATGTTGTATGAAAGCAACAACGATGTAAACAACGCATTTATATCATACAGGAACGCTGCCGAGATCTATCTTAAAAACCCCGATAAAACTTATTACGGCACCACCATGCCGGTTGAACTGGAAGAAGATGTGATCCGCACAGCAAAGTTAAATGGGTTCACTACCGAAGCTGATCAGTTTGAAACAACCTTTGGGATTAAATATGAACCTGTAACACCATCAGATGGCGGTGAGTTGATATTTTTTTGGGAAAACGGTCTTGCGCCCGTAAAAACTCAGGTCGACTTATTTTTTAGCCTGATCCGTAATAGTAACGGCGATTTGTTTTTCACCGATGCTGCAGGGGGCATAGTGGTTCCGTTTAATTATGATGGCGACAGGAACAGGGTAAATACTAAATCGGTTGAAAGCCTTCGGGTAGCATTCCCTAAGTATGTTGCACAAACACCTTATTATTCAAGCGCGAGTATCTCTGTAAACAACCAGGATGTACCGTTGGTAAAAGCTGAAGATATTAATGAACTGGCATTTAAAACATTGCAGCAGCGTGCTTTAAAAGAAATGAGCGGGATCCTGTCGCGCCTTGCAGTGAAAAAGATAGCCGAGTATTCATTACGTGCCGCGGCAAAAAGCGATGGTAAAACTAATGGACTGCTGGAAGGCCTTGGGTATGGTATCCAGCTTTACAGCTTATTATCCGAAAAGGCCGATACCCGTAACTGGCAAAGTTTACCCGCTTATATCTCTTACGCTCGTGTTCCTTTACAAAAAGGCGATAACCAGGTACGTATCACACTGAAAAATGCACAAGGGGTAGCTGAAACCAAAACTATCACCATTCAGGGAAATGGCAGGTTGCAGTTTTATAATTATGCTACGTTAAGATAGTAGGTATTGGTCACAGATTTTTCTATATAAAAAAAGCCATTTGCTGTTCAGGGCAGATGGCTAAATTATATGATAGGGTTTAGGTGCGGTATTTACCCTTAAAAACTTCTTCTTGTTTTTTTATAAACATACGTTTAATATCAACCTTAAAGAATACCCAGTTTTAGGTATATTTTATCATCATATCCCCAATTATTTCTTATAGCTTGCTAATAAACGGCTAATAAATAAAACAGCGTTTTGTTCAGCTACATTTGTATTGGGTTTATTTAACCGGCAGTAGTTTTTCATAACTGTATAAAAATGTTAAACCAGGTAATACTAAGGGATGCCCGCGAGGGCGATGTTGAGAAGATAGCGGCACTGATGACCGATTTGAGCTATCCAACTACTGTGGCCGAAATGCAGGCGCGTATGGAACCGATTTTGATCCACCCCGATTATAAAACAATTTTAGCTGTTTATAATGATGAAATAGTTGGTATGGCCGGCCTGGTAAAAGGCAATTATTATGAAAAGAATGGAAAATATCTTCGTGTGCTTGCCTTTGTAGTGAAACAAACCGTGCGTAACCTGGGCATCGGTAAAATACTGATCAAAGCCTGCGAGGATTACGCCGTTGAAAAGGGCCTGAACACCGTGATCATCAACAGTGGTAACCGCGACGACAGGAAAGTTGCCCATGCCTTTTATCAGAAAATGGGTTATGTTATCCGCTCTTCTGGCTTTGTAAAGCAGGTTTAAGCCAGTTGCTTCTCTGTTACCGAAATCAGGTTTACCAGTTCATTTCCTGCAACTTCAACAGTGCCATTGTTTTGTATTTCGATGCAATTTTCAAGATCGGTATTGAGTTCGGCAGTACGGGCAATGCGTTTGGCTATTTCCACTGCATCTTCACGCCCACGAACGGCCAACCGCTGAGCAATAATTTCGGGATTCGCGGTTATTAAAACTACTTTCAGATCGGGGTAAAGCCGCTGCGCAACAGGGAGGTATTCGCGCGAACCATTAATCACCACATTAAAGCCTTTATTAAGCCAACTGTTTATTTCCTGTCCTATGCCGTAGTATTTATCATGGCTGCCCCAGCTTAAAGCAAACATACCTGCTCTACTCCGTAACGCAAATTCCTCGTTGGTTAAGCTAACATGGTTCTCGTTGCCCGAAAACGGGGGACGGGTGATATACCTGTGCGCAAATACAACATTTTCAGACCCGTTGATCTGTTTGCGGGCATAATTCATCAGGGTGTCTTTTCCGGCTCCGGAAGCGCCTATAACATAAAATAGCTTACTCATGACGGGGGATAAATTTAGCAATTATATACCATCCAAACTCAACGGGAAAAGATGGTTAATTATTAAACGATTTTATATTAAAGTTGATATGGGAGAAACTTTAATGGTGCAACTTTTTCTTACATCTTATTTCAAAATTTAATATTTAAATTAGGTTAATTATTTATTAGCGTATGAAGCCCCACGCTTAATTTTACGATTGCCAGATATTGGGGCTGATGGCAAATATTTTAACCTATCCCATGTCCAAAAAAATAATTCTGCTACTGTTTATAGCAGGCACATTTCAGCTTTTTACTTCTCTGAAATCTTCAGATTACAACGTTGTAGGTTACTTTAATGGCTCGGAGGCCAAGCCTGATACATACTCGTTAACTAAAGATGACGAGATTGTCGAAACAAAACTAATATTGGTTCCCCAGCAAATGCCGAAGGGGAAATACGTCGTTAACGTCACCAGAATAGCTAAAGACCTGTATAAGATAGATAAGAAAATAGATGGTAAAAATATCTATATCCAAACTAAGTCCTGCTACGAATTTGCTATTGATAAACAGGTTGCGCTGACCGTGGAAAATAGCTATGGATACAGCAAAGGCAAAGTGATCTTTTAAACTTCTGGCTATTGATTGTGATGCCGGTTTTTTAGCACAACATGTTATTTATGCAAAAGTATGCTCCAACGTACAATGTAGTTGGCACAGGCAAAATTCAGGGTATTACAAGTGTGGTGGTTATGCCGAAATGATCGCTCGGATACAACCCGGTTTCTTCATCCGGTACGTTTAATACAACTGCCGAATCGATAAACTTCGGGCAGTTATCCGTACCCGGCAAGGGCAAAGTGAAGATCTGATCTACACATACTTGTTTGTTGGTTTTGTAATAGGCATCTGCAAGGCTGTACCTTGGTTCAACGCCATTACCTTCGGTATAACAATCTGCTGCTTTTGATAATTTCCTGAAGGCCATAACCGCTTCCGAATTGGGTGTGGCATTAAAATCGCCGCAAATGATGTGGTACGGATTCGCTGTATTTGCACTAACGAAACCGGCAAGCGCTTCGGCCTGGGCTTTTCTTAAACCTTTATGCTGGCCTAAATGAGTAAGATGAGTGGTGGTAATTGTGAGTGTTTCCCCCGACGGAAGCGTTACATCCGCCTGAAAAGCCTTGCGGTCGTTATCTTCATGCACCACAGGCAAATCAAAGCTGCCGGCTTCGGTAAGCGGGTAAACAGATAATATACCCAACCCTGATGTACTGTTAACCAGGTGGCCTTCAAACTGGCGCTTTTTCGACCGGCCGGGTAAAAAGCAATAGTTCATATTTAATTCCTTAGCCAAGAACTTTAGGGTATCGGCATTAGCATCTTCACTATAAAAGCATTCCTGGCAGGCTATAACATGAGGTTTTAAGTCGTTTAGTTGTTTGGCAAGTATGCCCATGCGCACCCGGTATTCACCATCACATTTCCAAGTATTTATGGTGATAATTTTAACATTTTCCACATCAGCAATATCAGCAATCTAAATTGTACAATCAACATTCGGCAATTATTAGCTGATGATTAGTTTTTAATTAAGCAATTGACACACATCAAACAGGGTAATGGTATTTTATCCTGAACAGTTAACTATTGAGACTGTTCCGCTGCTTTTTGTTTAACAATAAGCTTACAATGGTTTTCGGTAAATAGTGTTTAATTTTATCACAACCAAAATAAACATTATGGATACTTCTCTTTTTGAATCGGTTGATCAGTATATTGGTAACCTGCTGGGCGATGAAGATGCAGTGCTGAAAGGCACATTGAAATCAATGAAGGATGCAGGTATTCCCGGCATCAATGTAACAGCCAACCAGGGTAAGTTTTTACAGGTGTTGGCCCGTTTGTGCGGTGCCAAAAAGATCCTGGAAATAGGTACGCTTGGTGGTTACAGTACCATTTGGCTGGCCCGTGTCCTGCCTGCTGATGGCCAGCTGATCACCCTTGAACTGGAACAGGCTTATGCCGATGTCGCCCGCCAGAATATCATCAAAGCAGGTTTAGATCCTGTAGTTGATATTAAAGTAGGCAAAGCAATGGATAGCCTCGCCGCTCTTGACGCCGAAGATGAAGGCCCGTTTGATATGATCTTTATTGATGCCGATAAACCACCCTATACCGAATATTTTGAATGGGCGCTTAAGCTTTCAAGACCGGGTACCCTTATTGTTGCAGATAATGTGATCCGTGAAGGCAAAGTGCTTGACGATAACTGCGATGATGAGCGGGTTAGGGGAGTACAGCGTTTTAACAAGGCGCTTGCTGATAATAAGCAGGTAACAGCCACCATTATTCAAACGGTAGGCTCCAAGGAGCATGACGGTATGGCCATAGTGGTTGTGATGTAATTGACATACTATTCCGCTGGCCTCATAATTAAGGCAAAAAGTGTGGGATTGTGTGATTCCCTCCCTTTTTGTCCCCTCAGGGTCTCTCGCAGAGGACCCTGAGGTATTCGTCATGCAAAGTATACAGTTTTGCAAATACAATCAGCAACATTTTTAAGAAATGCTCGTGACATAAACGTGGCCATAATCCAGTGAATACAAAAACTGCCATGAATCCTCAGGGTCCTCTGCGAGAGACCCTGAGGGGACGGGATGTATATCAATTGCTTATGGAATTTAACTTCATGTTTATCAACCTGCTATTGCACGGCATAACTCATCATTATGCCGTATAGAACTTATTTTTCTTATGTTTACTATCCGATATATAATTGGATTGTTAATTTTAGGATCATAAGCAAGGGGACGAAATGAATTTTGGCGGAGTTACTATAAAGGATATTGCTAAAGAGCTGGGGATCTCACCCTCAGCGGTTTCCAAAGCGCTTAAAGACAGTCACGAAATTGGTGAAAAAACTAAAGCGCTTGTGTTGGAGTGTGCCCAAAGGCTCAACTATCAGCCTAACCTTAATGCTCAAAGCCTTAAACGGGGTAACAGCAAATCTCTCGGCATTGTGGTTTCAACTATCGAAAACCAGTTTTTTTCGCAGGTGATCAATGGTATCGAATCAGTTGCGCACAGTAAAGGGTATAATGTGTTCATCACGCAAACCCATGAATCGTATGAGCTGGAAATGCAAAACGTGCGGCACCTGACTTTTCGATCTATTGACGGCTTATTGATCTCCCTATCAACGGAAACCAATAATATCGATCACCTTAAAAACCTTCATGAAAAAGGCTTGCCTATAGTTTTCTTTGATAGGGTAAGCGATGAAATTGACACGCATAAAGTAGTTGCCGATAATTTTGCCGGTGCGTATGATGCTACAACACAGTTGATTGAAGCAGGCTATCGTAAAATTGCCCATATTACCAGCTCGGTAAACGTATCCATTACCGCCGAACGGTTAAAAGGGTATAAAAAAGCGCTTGAACAACACGGCATACAGCCTGATGAAAAGCTGATCAAATACTGTCCGCATGGTGGCAAAGACCTTTCCGAAATAGAGAACGCGTTGAGCGAGCTGTTTGCCAATAATAAGCCTGATGCTATTTTTACTGCATCCGACAGGATCACCACCACCACTTTATCGCTCCTGCATAAATTAGGTTACCGGATCCCTGCCGATATCGCTTTGCTTGGCTTCACCAACACCCAATTGGCCGAAGTTTTAAATCCTCCCTTAAGTGCAGTATATCAGCCCGGTTTTGAAATGGGAAAAAAGGCAACCGAAATGCTGATCAGTATTATTGAAAGTAAACGACCTGTTACTGAATTTGAGACAACCGTATTACCTACCCAGGTTTTTATCCGCGCTTCATCGCAGCCGGTAAAAGCTTAATCCCTGAACCATGCCGGTTTGATAATAAATGTATTCTTAACATTTGTTGTTTTTGTAAGATCTTTTACAGACTTTTAGCGCATTATAAACCAAGCTAAAACCTTTCAGCCCTATGAAAAAACTGTTTAATGCCTGTTTGCTGTTACTCTTATTTTCCAAAGCCGCTATTGCGCAAAGCACCGGCGATAAAACTTTTACTAATCCAATATTGCCATCAGGTGCCGATCCCTGGGTGATCTATAAAGATGGATTTTACTACTATACCAATTCAACAGGGGGCAATATCGTTATCTGGAAAACAAAGGATGTTACCAAACTAAGTACCGCGCCTAAAAAAGCTGTTTGGGCACCACCGGCTGGTAAGGCTTATTCAAGAGAGCTTTGGGCACCAGAACTGCATTTTATAAAAGGCAAATGGTATGTGTATTTTGCTGCAGATAATGGCGATAACAACAATCACCGCATTTATGTGCTGGAAAACAGCTCTGCCGATCCTACTGAAGGTACTTGGGAGTTTAAAGGAAAAATAGCCGACAGCACCGATAAATGGGCCATTGATGCCTCGGTATTTGAAAATAACGGGAACTGGTATATGATCTGGTCGGGCTGGGAGGGAGACCACAATGGTCAGCAGAATATCTATATCGCTAAAATGAAGGATGCCCTGACCATTGGCAGCGAGCGGGTAAAAATATCAAGTCCGGCTTATCAATGGGAAACTAACGGCGATCTGAATGATGCCGGCAACCCGGCACACGTAAGCGTAAACGAAGGTCCTGAAATATTAAAACATAAGGATAAGCTGTTCCTGATCTACTCGGCCAGTGGCTGCTGGACTGATTTTTATGCCTTGGGGATGCTTACGACCTCCAAAAACAGAGATCTGTTGAACCCTGCATCGTGGATAAAAACAGAGCAGCCGGTATTTAAGCAATCGCCCGAAAATAGTGTTTATGCGCCGGGACATAACTCCTTCTTTAAATCGCCCGATGGCCGGGAAGATTGGATCCTTTATCATGCCAATTCAAATCCTAATGAAGGCTGTGGCAATAAACGTTCACCCCGCGCACAAAAATTTACCTGGAATAAGGATGGTTCGCCAAATTTGGGTACCCCGTTGAAGGACGGGCAGCCTTTGGCTGTACCTTCGGGAACGAAATAAAAAACACGTAAGCAGTTGTGTAGCACATAATTTAAAGACCGTCATTGCGAGGTACGAAGCAATCGCGAACTGCGCAGGTGCATTTGCATAGCTGCTCTGTAAGTAGGGGATTGCTTCGTACCTCGCAATGACGGTCTTTTATTATGCTATCAGTTTTCTTGACAAATATCAATTCTCTTCTTATCAAACATCAATGTACAGGTTATAGCGCCGCGGTAGATTTGTATCAACAAAAGAACGATACAAAATGTCAAAAACAATTTTTATAACCGGAACAAGTACTGGGTTTGGTAAATTAACCACAATTACCCTTGCAAACGCAGGCCATACCGTAATAGCAGGTATGCGCGGAATAAATGGTAAAAACGAAGCCGTTGCCAAAGAACTATCGGCCCTGCCAAACGTTGAAGTGGTTGAGGTAGATATCACCGACGATGCTTCAGTTAAAGCAGCTTTTGAATATACTTTAACCAAATATGGCCATATTGATGTGCTGGTGAACAATGCCGCGGTTTCAGGCTTTGGCTTATTGGAAGGCTATTCAATTGATCAGATCAAACAAATGTTTGAAGTTAATTTTTACGGAACCTTACGCACTATCTTCGCTGTGTTGCCTGGGATGCGTGCGGCTAAAAACGGACTTATCATCAACATTACATCAGGTGCAAGCGGTCATACACTGCCATTCATGATCCCTTATTTCGCGTCAAAAATTGGTGTTGAAAGCATTACTGAAGGTTTACAGGATGAGCTTGCCCAATACAACATCGAAAATGTAAGTATCCAACCAGGCGTATATCCAACCGAAATGAATAACGGCAGCAAAGCAGGAGTACATGCCGATAAGCCTGAAATTATTGCCGAATATGGCGAGGCTTCTGCGCAACAGTTCAACGCCATGGGGGCAGCCCTGTTCAGCAAAATGGCCGAATTTAATATGGATCCGCAAACCATTGCCGACGGTATATTACATTTGGTTGAAATGGAAAAAGGCTCTCGTCCGTTGCGCTACCCGTTGGATGCCGTTGCACAGGGTACCGATCAGGAATTTATTGATGCCCGTGCCGCTATCAAAACCAAATGGTTGAGCAAATACTCTGCCTAATTCAATCAGAAAAATATGACCTGAGCTAAAGCAAATATCCCCGGATAAAGGGGATATTTGCTTTTATATGTTTGAGATATTTAAAGAGTACATCAGCCAGAAAACAACCCTCACCGAAGCCGAATACGCTAAAATTGAAGCCGTTTGCATTTATAAAAAGCTTCGTAAAAGGCAATACCTGTTGCAGGAAGGTGACGTTTGGAAGTACAACGCATTTATAACCAAAGGACTGGTGCGTTTTTACAGCGTTGATGAAAGCGGCCGCGAAAACATAGTAAGCTTTGCTAAAGAAAATTGGTGGACCGGCGATCGTGCAAGCCTGCTTACTGGCGAGCCTTCTAAAAATAACATTGATGCTATTGAAGATACCGAACTGATACTGATCACCAAAACAAATTTCGACAGGCTTTGCCAGGAGATACCGGCCCTAAATGATATGGTGAATGCCATCATTAACAAAAGCTTTATCACCAGCCAAAATCGTATCCATTCGGCAATTAGCTTTACAGCAGAGCAAAAATATCTTGATTTTGTGCAGAGGTATCCCGATCTGTCATTAAGGGCGCCGCAGGCCATGATCGCGTCTTATTTAGGCATTACCCCCGAAACTTTAAGTCGCGTACGGAAAGAAACTGCAAAGAAGCATTAAGCTTCGTTGCCTACCAGGGTGATGTTTTTCTCTTTTGCTTCCTGTAGTACCGTTTTTCCGTATTCGGTAAAGTACTGATGGTGTTGTAAGGCCCGCAGGTTTAAGCTTCGCCATTCTTCATCACTGTAATGCTTATCCAAATGCACTTCCCATTCCTGTCTTAAGTCACTGGCAAAGTCCGGATAGTTTTCAAGTGCGAAATGGCGCATATCGGCATCACAAATGATTTGTTGGATAAGGTTTTTGGGCGATTGCGGAATTTTTGTAGCCTCAATGCAATCCCATACCTGTTGTATAAAATCATTATTGTAGTGGTGCTGCATTAAAAAAGTACCGGCAATGATCATGCTGGTATCTTCATGGCCTTTGTAATGGTAAAGGTATCCGGTATCATGAAACCAGGCTGCCACTATTAAAATATTTAATTCCTGCCTTTTTAATTTGCAGTGCCCACCAATTTCAATGGCTGCATTCACAACTCTTTGGGTATGCCCAAAGTTATGAAAATACATGGTTGGCGGAAGGTTTTCTTCCATCAACGAGGTAACGTAGGCCGCGGCCCTTTTTACTATACTTATCGCAGGCATGTGAATGATGCGATACTACCCTCACATTCTGTAGAAAATCTGGATAAATGTTGACAGAGCTATCTCTCAACAAAAAAATGACACTTTTATCTTATTGGTGTAAACATGGAATTTGTGTTTTTAAGCCGGCTTTTAATCCTGTACTTTAGATACATAATTATTCATAAATGAAAAACACACTTCAAATAGCACAACTTTATTTTCGCTTTGCTTTAGCTATAGGATTTCTGCTTCCTGTGGCCGATCGTTTAGGTTTTTTGGGGCCGGCCGGGCAAAATTCGGTAAGCTGGGGCAGCTGGGATAATTTTGTAGTTTATACTAATACCCTGATGCCGTATATGAGCCGCTCGTTAGCTGGTGTTATGGGTTTTTTAGCGACAGTGGGCGAGGTGTGCATAGCCATCATGTTTATAGTTGGCTTTAAGATCAGGACTGCTGCATATGCAAGTTTTGCGCTTACGTTCACTTTTGCTCTTTGCATGACATTGTTTTTAGGCGTTAAAGCACCCTTTAGTTATTCGGTTTGGGCCGATAGCGCCGGGAGTTTAATGCTGGCAGGCATAGCTACCTATCGCTGGAGCATTGACTTTTTATACGATGAAGCATAATACCAAAAACTTAAAACCAATAGTAAGATGAAACCACGTTTTAATCTTTTACAGGCTGTTCCGCAGGCCTATAAACCTTTTCTTGAACTTGATAAAATGCTGGCTGATACCCAGCTGGACAAGATTCAGCGGGAAATGATCAAGATCCGTACATCGCAAATAAACGGCTGCGCTTACTGCCTTAATGTGCATACTAAAGACGCTTTAAAATATGGCGAAAGGCAGGAACGCATTTTTGTAATGAGCGCCTGGCGCGAGGCGCGTAACTGGTTCGGCGAACAAGACCAGGTGATATTAGAACTTACAGAACAAATTACTTTAATATCGAAGCATGGTGTAAGCGATGAGCTGTTTGAAAAGGCAGTTGCCACGTTTGGCGAGGTCACCGTAGCGCAGATCATATTGGCCATAGTATCTATGAACGCATGGAACAGAATGGCCATATCGTTCGGCAAACATCCTGAATAAGCAAACAACCCCATAGGTCCCTGCTTTTAATCTTTGTTTTTGAATTTATCAAAATAGCCGGTTATTAAAGCGGGGCTTATTTCGTCGGTAAGCAAGCCAATATAATTGTCGGGTCTTATCAAAAGGTATAGGTTGGATTTTACCCCCAACTTTTGCCAGCCTTCGTTAAGCGGCAGGTTAACTATTTTAATATAGTCCTTTAAAAGTTCGGGCAGATGATCGCTATCCCAATTGCCGCCGATGCACAACAGGTGAAATTTGGGCTCGGTAAGCAAATGATAAATACTTTGCAATTTGCTATCGATCTCCGTCATAACGTACGGGCACCTGTCACCGGCACTGAAATGGAGTTTCTGCTTGATGAACTGCAAGGACAGCGGACTTTTTTTATACGAGTACCAGATTTGCGAAAGCACCCTGAAAATACGTCTCGTTATCCATTTTGTTGATAATACCAGGCGTAAAATATAGGGCATCAGATAAGTGCGTAACAGATATATAAACCTGTTACGCCCCGTCATGAAGGCGAATATATTATCCGTAAATTTCATAAGCCATTGAGCAAAAGGGTATCGCTCGGTGTGGTAGGTATCTATCAGCTTTTCTCCTGTAATACCCTTCAGCACCAAAGCCAGCTTCCAGGCCAGGTTGTGTGCATCCTGTAAGCCGGTGTTCATACCCTGTCCGCCTGCCGGGCTATGGATATGTGCAGCGTCGCCTAATAAAAAACAACGGTTTACCCTGAATTGGTCAATACAGCGGTGATGCAGCTTATATATCGAAAACCAGTTCAGTTTTTCAATGTTCAGCGGTAGTTTTACATTTTTGATGATCTCATCTTTCAGATCGTCAAAACTAATATCATCGGTACCGGCAAAGTTTTCGGGCAGGGTACCCAATATGCGGTAATTGTTATCGCCGTACATTGGGAAAAAAGCACAGAAATTAATGCGGGACAATGAAGCGATAAGCTTGTTTACCGGTTGCTGCCAGTTAAGCTGAACATCGGCAACAAAAAACTTATTTTGATAGGTACCACCATCGAAATTTAACCCCAACTGCTGCCTCACCAGGCTTGATGCGCCGTCACAAGCCAGGAGATAGGAGGCTTTAATAACTATTTTTCTGAATGGATCGCTTTTGTCATAGAGGTTAGCCAGAACAAAATCTTCATTTTGTTCAAAACTTACCAGGCTGGTTCGCCATAAAACATCGCGGCCTGTTGTTTTTAGCTGTTCATAAAGCAGTTCTTCGTTCTTAAACTGTTCAAACGCCTGCAGGTTGGGGAAATCTGTAAGACCATCGCCGGCTTCGGCTGTTTTGAGGGTTGCTTTTTCACGGCCATTCATATAAATGGCAAATTTGCTGATCACCTCTCCCTGCTGTAAAACGGTATCAACTATGCCCATCTGCTGGTAAATTTCCATGCTGCGGGCAGTAACCAACATAGCCCGCGACTCGTGAGTGGGCGCAGGTTTGGTATCAATAATAATAAAATCAATGTTAAAGCGCGCCAGCTGGCAGGCGGCCATTAAGCCGGTGGGCCCGGCACCGATAATAATTACCTGTGTATGCACAATATGTTACCGGGCTTAAAAATAGATGTAATTAATTTGCAGAACAATAGCCATTCACTACTATCTCCAGTAGTTGTTAGCTGCTGCTATTGTGGCAAATTCGGTTGCTACTGTTTGGCCTACGGCAATGAGCATAGCGGCATCTTCGGCGTAAACGCCCCTGAGCCTGCCGCGAATTTCAGCATCAGGTTGGGTTACTTTGATAATGAGCCTGGCCATTTTTATAGCAAGCTCGCGGCCTTCCTGTGGTGTAGCGGTGATCAAAGAGTCGCCGGGGATTAGTTGTACTGATTCTGACATGACGTTGAGGTTAATTAGTTGATGTGACGTTTATTAAAAAACAGGTTGTAATACCGTTCCCCTTTTCTTAAAATCAGAAAAGCTGATGCCTGTAGTATTTTTAAAAAATTTACTAAAGTGGGCCATGTCGCAAAAGCCCAGGTCGTATGCTATTTTTTTCATGCAGTTATCCGGGTGTATGGCCTGGCGTTTGGCCTCGGCCGCAACCCTTTGCCTGATGTGATACCCCGCCGGTTGGCCAGTCAGTTTTTTTACTACCTCGTTGAGATAATTAGGCGTTACAGATAACCTGTCGGCATAATCGGCTACCATTTTATACTCCCTGAAGTTTTTGTCAAGCAGGGCCATGAAATTTTGGAAGATGGCGGTATTTCGCGACTGCTTTGGCGCTTGCTCTATTGATTCCAACTGGCGCGAAAGATAGATCAGAAAGATCTTGAAATAACGTTTTAATATTTCGGCACGGTAAAGGTTATGCCTGCTGTATTCTTTCATCATTATTTCGGTAATATCACTCATGTCATCAGCCAGTTCGCTGTTAATGGTAATCACTTGTGTTTGGCTAAACATTTGATAAATGGGAGTATATACAGGTTCCCTGCCATAATCCTCAATATCCGGAAAGGAGTCGGTGAATGATATTACGTAACCCTGCAAACCGCTGCTGAATTTAAGATCATGCAGCTGGCCGGGCTTTATCAGCAGTAGCTGATTAGTGTTAACAGCTTCTTTTTGTAAATTGAGCCTGTAGTAACCATTGCCGGCCACTATCCATATCAGCATGAAATAATCATTAGGAAGATCAATGCCATTTTCTTTTATCCACTCAATGGTATGGATCTTAAAGGGAAGGCAATTGGATGCTTTCTCAAAATGTAGCGGTGCAAAATCGTTAAATTGTTTCATGGCTGCTCAGTTTAAAGCTTGTAAGGCATGTACCGTAACTCCAATTTCGTGCCGTTATTTTATCGTATTGATAATCAGTTATTTAAGTTGTCTTTAAGATGGTAGTTCTTAACGAAATATCATTATATACCTTGTTAAGGAGCGAAATATCGCATCTTTTATATTCGTATTACTAATCATATAGGTCGGGTAATTATCGCATGTTAGCAGAACGCGGGTGTTTAAAAGATATCGGGAAGAGCTATGAAAATTTGAGTTTTTTTTCTGCTGATGACTGAGATAACATTAACCGCTTTACATTGACGAATGGAAAAGCCTAAAATGAGAAAGGTGATATCTAATATTTTGATTTTTAATTATATAGCTTAATAAAGCTTTTATTGTAAAAGCTGCGGATACAATACGTAATTTATACATCAAAATCCGTATTTAATACATCGGTGGGGTTTAGAAAGCATATTATTTTTATAAGTTGAGTTTGACCGCAGGTTTATACAGGCAAGGCCGTGTGTAGCGATCAAAATCTGTTAGTTTTAGACTGATCATAAAAACAATATCAAGTGAATATCAATATAAACTCGCCCCGGTTTTATTGTAAGCTGATACTTACAGGCTTTTTGCACTTGATATCCATAAGTGCCGGGGCGCAGCAGTATGGTCATACCACTAAATATATTTTATGGGTCAAAGGGGGAGGAGTTATGACTAACGGGGATCTTATAACCATCAGTATCGCCATGCTTACCATTTCTGGTGTTATTTATATTGGTTACCGGGAAAGGCAACGGAGCAATAAGCAGTTGCAGTTACAGCAAAAGGAGATCAGCGAGCAGGATCAGGCCCTACAGGATTTAACTGCAGATAAAGACCGCCTGATTGACGAAAAAGATTGGTTGCTAAAAGAGGTGCACCACCGGGTAAAAAATAACCTGCAAATAGTGATGAGCCTGCTTAATACCCAATCGGCATTTTTGAAAAATAATGCGGCGCTCGCGGCTATTCGTGAAAGCCAGAACCGGGTACAGGCTATTGCGCTCATTCATCAAAAATTATATAGCAGCTCAAATGTAGCCTATATCGATATCGCGATCTACATCAGTGAACTGGTC
>Ga0163162_10002090_pt1 | contig 18750 bp, 20 predicted proteins | sample S55metaG_FD_115310 | JGI IMG/M metagenome (GOLD analysis project Ga0163162, IMG submission 115310) | Switchgrass rhizosphere microbial communities from Kellogg Biological Station, Michigan, USA - S5-5 metaG | ecosystem: Host-associated > Plants > Roots > Rhizosphere > Soil | place: USA...
CAAGGCAAACACAACAGCGCCTGCGGGACTCCACCGTGAGAATAGGGCGGCCGTTTCCCTACGCCTACTACACAAAAGGTGCACAGTCGGGAATCTTTCTGGCTGCATCCACTTTGAAACGGTTTGCCTGAATCCTCTTTCTCGCAGATGCGTCTTCCCCGTGTTTTTCGCACGAATGCGCCGCATTCACACGGTCTGCCTTGTCATTCTGGTTTTAGAGCTCTTCCCACCTGCGACGCCTTGCAATCCTCGCACCAAACGCTTCCACTAAGCTCTGGCTGGCAGGCTCCGTCAGACTGATACACCCGGTGCGCGATGGCACATCAGGGTCGTCTCACTCGCAGACGCCTTCACTCCTCAATAATTTTCCACTACTTCTTTTTCTGGACCCCGGCGTAGGCCGTCTGCGCTTTCATGAAGTCTGGCGGCATCGCTCTCAGGTAGATGTGCGCCTTCCCAAAGGTCGCCTGGCGCAGGGCCGGGGCTTGAGTGTCCGATGTCATTCCTGCGACTGAATCTGCAAGCGCAGGTGGCGGATTGGACTCAGCTCGTTGTGAAGCCGGTAGAGCATCCAGCACGATCTCTGCATAGTTGCTGCCTGGTCGTAGCGCAAGGGTATTTTTGTATTCCCCATACCCCATGGCTTGAATCTCTAGGCTTGCAATGCTGGCCTCGGCACTTGGACTCGCAAACTCGATCGAGTAGCGCCCAAATGTATCCGTCTGCTGGTGCGCGGAGTTTTGCCCCAGCGTAACGGTAATAGAGGCATTACGGATAAGCTGGCGTGACGTTCCGTCCGTTACGAAGCCGTTGAACTCCGTCGGCGCAATCGCATTCTTATCCGGCCCGGGTTTCGTGAAAAAAAAGAGCAGAACTGCAGCAACTACAAAAGCGGCGATGCCGCCGACCCACTTCAAAACTGAGGACTTGGTCTCACTAGCCATATGGTCTCCGTGGCGCAAACATCTGAATGTCGCGCAGTATCAACCAGGCAGTCTCATACTTATAAGTTGGATGCAGCTCAGCGTGGTCTTGCTGCCTTACGCAGCGTTACATCTCCACCATACAACGAAAGCAAAGGATGCTTCACAACAGCACGAAACTCGTAACGTTTGTCTTTTGGAAGGCCATCCAGAGTCTCCGAGAAAGGCCCCGCCTTTGTTAGAGTTTGGGTAGGCATCGCGATCCAGGGCGCAGTACGTGAATGAATGTCTTCGCCTTCGATCGAACGATATTCAAACCCCACATCGAGCGACTCCGCCTCGCCCATGGCTAACAGCTCGCCCTTCAGCAGATAGCTTCCCGTACCCTCATCCCAAACGTAGCTCCCTGTCTTTACCCGCGGAGGCACAAGCGCTGGCTCCACATTCGTCAGCTTCACCACAATCGGGTTAGGCCACTGCCGGTTGTCCTGTAGCCGCTGTGATCGCAGCGTACGGACATGCAGGCCATCGCTCTCCATGTGAAACGTCGACTTCGGCACGACCCTCGGCGAGTACTCCAGCACCTCGCCGTTCGCGCCCAACACGCTAACCTCGGTCTTCGCCGTCGACTTCACCGAATGCAGCACCAACTCATGCCACTCGCCCATCTTCCACGCAGTCGGCGGATCGACAATCGCATACAACGCGCTTGAATCCTTCTTCTTCGTAAACCAAACATCTCCTTCGTTCGTGACTACCCACGGCCTCACTGCGTAGATCGCCTCCGAGTTCACAAACATCCACAGCGCCATCTCGCGTAGCCGTTCCTCCTGCTCGATTGCCAACTCACCATTCGGCTTCGGCCCAATATTCAGCAGCAGGTTCCCTCCTTTGGCTCGCGTCTCGATCAGCGAGCGAATCAGCTGGTGTCCGGTCTTGTAATGGTCGTTCTGCGGCTGATACTGCCAGGCACTCCCCATCGTGTCATTCGCCTCCCATGGCTCGTCGAACGCCTGCCCGGGAATCGTCTGCTCCGGGGTCCGCATCGCCCCGCGCGTGACAAGAATGTTCGGCTGCAGCTTCCACGCCAGTTGGCGCAGGCTTGTCGCCTCCCCATCAAAGAAAAGAACGTCCACGGGGCCATAGTTCGTCAGCAACTCCCGAAGCTGTTCGCTGTCATACTTCAGCAACCCGGGATTATGGCTCGGCTGCACATCTTCTATTCCACGCTGAATCGTCTTTCCATTCTTGTAGAGCCAATAGAAATCATCCGGCGAGAAGTACACCCCCGGCGCAATTCCCTCCGCCTTGAACGCTTTCAAAATCTCGGCTGTAATGTCGCGGTGAAACGGCGTATTCATTACGTTGAACGGCGTGGTCTTCGTCGCAAACATTCCGAAGCCCGAATGGTGCTTCGTTGTGAAGACGACATACTTCACCCCTGCCAGACGTGCCAGTTGCGCCCACTCCTGCGGATCGAACTGCTTTGGATCAAACGTCTTCGGTAGATCGTTGAAAAATCGGTCCATGTAGTCCGGCGACGCCCCAACCAGTGAATGGCTGATCGTCACGCCTAACTGGCTGTCCACGCTCCAATGGATGAACAGCCCAAATCCCAGATCCCGAAACCACTCCTCGCGCTCCGCCTTGTTCAATGAACTGGTGTAGTCCGTGTTCTCCCCTACGATTGCTTGCGCTCTTACCTGCAACGCTACTGCGCCGCACACAACTGCAACGAGTAAGAGCCGCACCCCGCAGCGATATCTGCTGAGCATTTATCTTGCACCTCTAAAAAAATTACCGGCCCAGCGCCGTCACCCCAAAATAAAGTCCCGTTGCAGGCAGACTTCACTTTACATGTTTCAATGCATGACAACTCGCAACCGCCTACGAAAGTACCATCCCTTCAGCCGGCTCAGCTTTTCTTCAGCCCCTCTTAAGTACCCTCTGACATGATTCCCCTGCTTCCACTCGAGGCGCATAAGGAGACCCAAATGACAGTCCACTATTACCCCATCGCTGCATCGGTTCTCCTACTGGCTTTCACTGCAGGCGCACAGGAGAAGAAGATCGAACGCTCCGCGCTCCCTCCAGCCGTTGAGAAAGCCGTCCAGGTCGAAACCAAAGGAGCCACAATCAAAGGCTTCGCCGAGGAGCGCGAACACGGCAAGACCTTCTACGAAGTCGAGACCATCGTCGATGGCCGCACCCGGGATGTCCTCTTCGCGCACGACGGCACAGTTGCCGAGGTCGAAGAAGAGGTCGCTCTCGACTCCCTTCCTCCTACCGTACAGGCCGGGCTAAAGAAGAAAGCAGGCGGCGTCAGCATCAATAAGGTCGAATCCCTTACAAAGAAGGGAAAACTAGTTTCCTACGAGGGCCACATCAAGCGCAGCGGTAAGGCCGCCGAGATTCAGGTCGGCCCCGACGGCGGAAACCTTACACGCGAGGAATAGAGCATTGCGAAACGGAAAAAACGAAGCGAGACGGAGTCAACCGTCTCGCTTCTATCTATGTTTAATTCGTCTCGAGTCTTTAGCGATCCAAACCCACAGCCTTTGCCGTCGCAGGAGTACCCGGCATAGAAGGAGCCTCGGTACCCAGTTCTGCCAGCGTAATTCGAAGATATTTGTGCGGATTCACCGCCGTGTTGCGGATACGAACCTCGTAATGCAGATGCGAACCGGTCACGCGGCCGCTGTGGCCCACATAGCCGATCACCTGCCCGCGAACCACCGTCTGGCCAGGCATTACAGCAAAGCCCGACATATGCCCGTAGAGCGTCTCGACACCATGACCATGGTCGAGCACTACCGCGCGGCCGTAGCCATTCTCCGTCTGCGCAGTCTTCACCACGCCGTCGCCAGTTGCCCGTACCGGTGTTCCGTTCGCTGCGGAGATGTCGAGACCCTTATGGAACTCGCCCTCGCCGTTTCCAAGAACAGGATCCTCACGCTGCCCAAAGCTGCTCGTAATCGGGCCTATCACAGGCCACAGGGTCGGAGCATAGGAGGCCGCATCCTGATCCAGCGGAGAGAATCCGCCAAACAATGTCGTCGATCCTGTCCCAAATCCGGGACGGTTCAAACCACCAAGAGCGCGGGCAGCGGCACCGCTCATCGCCTGGTTCCGTAATGAATAGAATGCATCCACCGACTTGTAATAACCGTCATCCGACAGGCTCGCTGTCTCGACCACAGGCGTATTCGCCGCAGCCTCGGCCACCGCTGCAGCATGAGCCTTGCCTGCTCTGCCCGTCATCCGTCCCATAGGAACTGCCAGCTTGCTCGCAGTCAATCCGTACAGTGCCGAAACTTCGTTGGCCAGTGAGCCGAGCGAAGCAGCCTGGATGTCCTTCTCGTGCGCCGCCTCTTCCAGGTGCGCATAGTCCTTCTTCAGAGCATTGTGGTCCTGACGAAGCTGGTTGAACCGCGCCGTCTTAATCAGCATTCGCGAGTAGGAGCCAGCCAGCCCGGTGATCGTAAACATTCCAATCACGGCCGCAGCAACGAAGAGGTACGCATAGTGCAGAGGCATAGGAACCTTATTCAGGTTGCCATCCTCATCGCGGCTCACGAACATGATGTAGTAACGCTTTTTAAGCTTCAATCAACGATCCGGGCCCAGAGTTTGGCCGCGCAGTGCGGCACGGAGAGACTGCAACCCAATTCACATCAGGCAAATCAAATTCGGCAATCGGCATTCCCGAATTGCAGACTCTCGTGAGCGTACTAGTCGAGGGTAACAAACGGGTAACCTCGACGCAACCTAATTTACCCCATCGCATAGCCGGGACATAGCACAAAAGGGCCAGCTTTGCCACTCCGCCAGCGTCCTGTTTGCAACCGTTTATGCTCAATTCAGGCTAATGAGAACTAAGTCCAAACCGATGGGCGAACAGGCCCTCATCGAACACATACGTAATACCTTTTACAGCCGAAGCAAAGCCGTAGCCCTCGGCATAGGCGACGACTGTGCAATTCTCCGGCCACGCCGTAATCACGAGATTCTCGTAACCACGGACTTCTCGCTTGAGGACCGCCACTTCCGCCGCGATCTCCACCCCGCGGCCTCCGTCGGACACCGCTGCCTGGCTCGTGGCCTCAGCGACCTCGCCGCTATGGGGGCTACCCCTCTCGCCGCCTTTCTCTCTCTCGCGCTCCCAGCCCACATGCTCCAAACCCAGGCAGGTCGGCGCTGGGTCGACGACTTCTTCTCGGGTCTTCGCTCCCTCGCCCTCCAGCACGACACCATTCTTGCCGGAGGCGACACCTCCGAGTCGCCAGCCGACTTCATACTCGCCGACATCGTCCTCATCGGTTCCGCACCCATAGGCCGTTCGCTCCGCCGTTCCGGAGCGCGCTCCGGGGACCTCCTCTACATCACCGGTTCACTCGGCGGAGCGCACGCCGAGTTGGCTGCTCTCCTCGCCTCCAACCGCCCCTCACGCTCCACCACCTCGTCCTTACACCCACACCTCTATCCCCAACCTCGCCTCGCTGTCGGCTCAACCCTCCTCCGTCGCAATCTCGCAACTGCAGCCATTGATCTCAGCGACGGTCTCTCCACCGACCTCACCCACCTCTGCGAATCCTCCCATCTCCGCGCCGAGTTGGATGCCTCAGCCATCCCGCTCCACCCACTCACGCAAAAGCTCCCACCCCAGGAAGCACTCCACTCTGCGCTTCACGGAGGCGAAGACTACGAGCTTCTCTTCGCTGTGCCATCGACAACTCCCATCCCACGCAGCATCGCCGGGACTCCTATTACCCGCATCGGCACACTAGCCCGTCAAAATAAAAACAAGCCACTCATCACCCTCATCCATCCCACCAAAGCCACCACCGAACTCAAGCCCGCTGGCTGGCAGCACTTTTCCCGGTAACCATACAATCGACTCATGCGCGAAGCCACCAAGATCATCCGCTCCACGCTCACTCGTGCCGAAGCCGGAGAGCCCCTCCATCCCGGCCCCGTCTTCGCCGCTCCCTATCACGCTCCTGGTGACCCCTCCGCCATCCCCTACACCTACGCGCGCTCTCACAACCCCACGTGGACCCATCTCGAAAAGGCCATCGCCCAGATGGAATCCGGTGAAGGCTATCGAGCCTCCGCGCTCGTCTTTGCCTCCGGCATGGCTGCCTGTACCGCCGTCTTCGGAGCTGTCCTCCGCCCCGGAGACATCGCCGTCCTCCCCGACAACGCCTACTTCGCCGCCCGCGTCCTTGCCCAGGAGTACTTCGCGAAGATGGGCATCCAGCTTCGTCTCGCTCCCACCGCCAACAACGGCCAGGTTGAGCATCTCGAAGGCGTAAAGCTCCTTTGGATCGAGACTCCCAGCAATCCCACCATGGACGTCTGCGACATCGCCCTCCTCTCTGAAGCCGCCCACCGCGCCGGGGCACTCGTCGCCGTAGACAACACCACGCCCACTGCACTCGGCCAGTCCCCACTCGCTCTCGGCGCTGACTTCTCCGTAGCCTCCGACACTAAGTCCATGACCGGCCACAGCGACATCCTGCTCGGCCACGTCGCCATTCGCGATCTCGAACTTCGCCAGAAGATCGACCAGTGGCGCACCCTCACCGGCGGCATCCTCGGCCCCATGGAGGCATGGCTCGCCCTGCGCTCCATCGGCACCCTACCCCTGCGCCTTGAACGCTCCTGCCAGAACGCGCAGGCTATCGCGGAGTTTCTCGCCACCCGCCCCGAAGTCGAACAGGTCCTCTACCCCGGCCTGCCGTCCCACACTGGCTACGCCATCGCCAAAAAGCAGATGCGCTACTACGGCGCAGTCCTCAGCTTCATCCTTCGTGATAAATCCGCTGCCGAAACCTTCCTCGCCAAATCCAAACTCCTCACCGACGCAACCAGCTTCGGCGGCATCACCTCCACCGCCGAGCGCCGCGCACGCTGGGGAGGCGACCAGATCGCGGAAGGCTTCATCCGCCTCTCTGCAGGCTGCGAGGCAATCGAAGACATCCTCGAAGACATCGCACAAGCACTGGACGCCACCCGCTCATGATCCATGCGCCTTATTGGTTGAACACGAACCTTGCAATCATCATTCGGCCCTACGGTGAGGTTCCGATCGACGACCACATGCGTATCTTCCGCGCAGCCGGAATCGATGTCATTGTCTCCATGCTGCAGCAAGGCGAAGCTCGCAACCTCGGCCTCGAAGACGAAGCCGCCTCCGCAAGCCGTGCGGGCCTCCTCTTTGAAAACTTCCCTATCCCTGACGGTGATGCCCCGCATAACCTGACACGATTCGCCGGCTTTCTTGAACTCCTCGAGAACCACATCGCCGCAGGGAGAAAGATAGCCATCCACTGCCGCGCCTCCATCGGCAGAGCACCTCTCACTGCGGCAAGTCTCCTCATCCGCTCAGGAATGATTCCGGACGAAGCTTGGTCACACATTGCCACCGTACGTGATTGCCCCGTGCCCGACACCCTGAATCAACGCAAGTGGGTCGATGCAAACATCAAGCCGAAGCCATGACGATGACACTCGAATTCTCCCACACCTGGACCGCCGAAATCCTCAAAGGTCCACCCCTGATCGCCCCCGCGCAGCAGTTCACCTACCCGCAACAGATCCCAGGCGAAGAAGACGCCCTCTCCCGTGGCGCACTCCAACTCCTCGTCCGCCCGGCAAGCGGCGGACACTTCCTCGCTACCTGCGCCCTCGGCTTCACCGACCCCAGCATGCCCACCGGCCTTCACCCCTGTCCCAACCCCGATCAGCTTTGCGCCGTCGCAGGAGGATACGCCTACATCATCGACACACTGCATCCTGAGCACTCAACGCACATCCCCCTCAAACCCGTCGTCGATGCCCGCCCACTCTCCGAGCAGAACCTTCTTCTCTTCACGGGCTTCCACACCCTGCTTGCATGGGGGCCGAATGGCGAAGCCTGGCAGACGCAACGTCTCTCGTGGGAGGGCATTCAGATCACCGGCATCCAAGGCAACTTACTTCACGGCGCCGGTTGGAATCTCCTCACCGACAAAGAGCTCCCCTTCACCGTCGATCTGCGGACCGGCCACCACCAGGGCGGAGCGTTCTCTTAGATCAATCAGGCTTCTGAGCAAAGAGACTCAACCCCGCATCTCCCTGCTTCAACACCCGCACCCGCTCCAACACGCCATACCTATCCCCCAGCGCATCTTTGCTGCGATGCTCGGCGATCACCAGTGCATCCTCCGCCAGCAACCCACTCCCTCGCGAACCCAAAAACTCCAGTGTGCGCGAGTACTCCGCGGCTGCCTCATAGGGCGGATCAAGAAACACCACATCCACCTTCTCCCCGCGCTTCACAAGCTCATCGAGTAACACCTTCGACCCACGAGCCTCAATAGAAAACCCCTCAGCGACCTTCAACCCCGCAAGGTTCTCCCGAATCGCCTTCGCCGCCGCCGAAGCATCTTCGGCAAACCATACAAACTTCGCGCTACGGCTGATCGCCTCAATCCCCACCGCACCCGACCCCGCATATAAATCCACAAATCTAGCCCCCTCAATCCTCCGAGCGATCACGTTGAACAGCGTCTCGCGCAGACGGTCGCTCGTGGGCCGCGTCTTCATTCCACGCGGTGCCGCCAACAGTCGCGATCGAAATTTTCCAGCAATAACGCGCAATCTTCCTCCACACTAGCCCAACCCTTACAATCATAAGCATGCGTGGGTGGTCCTTTTCGATCGGCAGATTTCTCGGCGTGGAGATTCGTATCCACACATTCTTTCTCCTGCTGCTCGGACTCTCCATCAGCTACTCTTCCGTCTCTGGCTCTACCGGTGGCCGCGGCTTCCTCCTCTGGTCGCTGCTCTTCCTCGCTGTCGTCGTCCGCGAGATCGCTCGCGCCATCGCTGCTGCATGGTACGGTCTCGAGCTTCGCAGCGTTCTCCTGCTCCCCACGGGCGGCCTTCAGAGCTATGCCTCTCCGGATGCTTCGGATCGTGCCGCAACCCCCGAGATCGGTAAGCGACTCGGCCTTGTCGGCCCCACTGTTAACCTCCTTTTCGGGCTGGTCCTCGCAGCAATCGTCCTCACCGTCACCCCTGAGATCAGCCTGCTCGAGCGTCCCTGGCTCACCCCCGCGCATCTCCTCCGTGCCATCGTCTGGATCAATCTTTTACTCGCTGCCGTCAATCTCCTCCCCGCCGCTCCTCTCGACGGAGGCCGCATCTTCCGTGGCGAGTTCGCCCGCAGCCACGGCGTCATGAAGGGCACACGAGCCGCTGCCGGACTCGGCCAGATCATCGGCCTCATCCTCGCCATCACAGGCTGCATCCTGCCCAACATGTGGCTCATCATGATCGGCGGGTTCGTCTTCATCGGTGCCCATATGGACGACTCCAGCCTCCTGCTCCACTCTGAGACTGATCCACTGCGCATGCGCGACGTCATGCTCACCAACTTTTCCATGCTCTCCGCCTCCGACACCCTCGAAGAGGCACTTCAGAGCAGTGTCCACACACTGCAGGACGTCTTCCCCGTTGTTCGCGGCAGTGCCCTTGTAGGCGCAGTCTCCCGACAAGGCATCGTCGAAGCCCTCCAGTCCGAAGGCAACGGCTACGTCCAGGGCGTCATGACCCGTTCCTTTCAGACCGCCCAGCCCGACGACTCTCTCGTCAAAACCCTCCGCCGCATCATGGCCGGCCAGGGAGCCCAGCTCGTCCCCATCCTCGATGGCGACCGCATCGTCGGCATTATCACACCACAGAACCTCGCCCACTCCATGGGTCTTCTCAACGCCCGCCGCCGTCTCCACCAGACCGAGCGCGAGGACTAGCGCGAAATGGCCGGTGAATACGACCCACCTCTCGCACCCGGCCTCTATCTTGTCGCCACCCCCATCGGCAATCTCGAGGACATCACCCTCCGCGCTTTACGCGTCCTCCGCTCTGCCGACCGCATCGCATGCGAAGATACCCGCCAGACGCAGAAGCTCCTCAACCACTTTGAAATCAAAACCCCCACAGTCAGCTATCACCTGCACAATGAAGGGTCCCGCGCCGAAGAACTTCTCGCCCAGCTCAAGCAGGGTGCACGCATCGCCGTAGTCTCCGATGCCGGAACCCCCGGCATCGCAGACCCCGGTCACGAGATCGCCTCCGCCGCCATCAACGCAGGCATCACTGTCTTCCCCATCCCCGGCGCAAACGCCGCCATCAACGCCCTCATAGCCAGTGGCTTTGACACGGAATCATTCACCTTCCACGGCTTCCTTCCCGCAAAAGAAGGCCAGCGCAAGACCGCGCTCGAAGCGCTGCCTCGCGACAACGCAACCCACATCTTCTACGAGGCGCCGCACCGCATCCTCGACACCCTCGCCGACCTTGAAGCCACCTTCGGACCTACCCAGCCCATCGCCATCGCTCGCGAACTCACCAAACTCCACGAAGAGTTTCTCCGAGGCCCCGTCTCCGACCTGCGTGCTCAACTCGCATCTCGCCACTCAATCCGTGGAGAGATCGTCCTGCTCTTCACTCCTATCTCCTCCACAGCATCCACTTCCACCAGTACCAGCATCGCTGCCGAAGTAGCTGCCCTTATCCAGGCTGAATCTCTCTCCGAAAAAGATGCGCTCAAACGAGTGGCCCGCGACCGTGGCATCGGTAAGAGCGAGGCCTATCGCGAACTTCAGCGCGAACGCGCACGAAGTTGAGACGCAAACTGGACGCAAGACGCCAGCTCAATTACTGTTGCGTGGATCGCGAAAGACCACTTCACCCCGCACCAGGAGCATCGAATGATCTCGCGCAGAACCTTTATCGGCCACGCCTCCGCTGCAGCCCTCTATGCGACCACCCGCCCCACAGCCTTCGCCGCACCGCTTGGCCTTCCGCTTGCCATCCAGCTCTACTCCGTACGCCAACAGCTACCCGCGGACTTCGACGGCACCCTCCAGCAGGTAGCCAAAGCAGGTTTCCGAGAGGTCGAATCCGCAGGCTACTTCGGTAAAACGGCAGCCGAGTTCAAGCAGGCCCTCCAGAAAGCTGGCCTTAGCTGTGTCAGCGCCCACCATCCCATGGGAGACCTTCGCACCAAGTTCGATGAGCTTCTCGCCTTCGACGAAGAGATCGGCGTGAAGTACTTCATCTGCTCCAGCCCCGGCTTCAAAGATCCCCTGCCCGCCGGAGCCGCGCCCAACAGCCGCACCATGACCATCGACGACTGGCGCTGGAACGCCGAGCAGTTCAACCTCATGGCCGCCAAGACCGCCGCCGTTGGAATCACCTTCGGTTACCACAATCATGTCCACGAGTTCGAGCCCATCGACGGCACCGTCCCCTACATGGAGCTTCTCCGCATCATGGACCCCAGAAAGACCACCCTCGAACTCGACTGCGGCTGGGCCATCGTCGCTGGCATGAAGCCACAGGACCTCATGCGTGACCACCCCAACCGGTTCTCCATGCTTCACGTCAAAGACTTCAAAAACCCCGCTGGAGGCCTCAAAGGCGCAAAGGTTACCGAACTCGGTCAGGGCGACATCGACTACCGCCCCATCTTCCAGCAGGCTGCAAAGACCCAGAAGGTCCGGCACATGTTCGTCGAACAGGAAGCCTTCGACATGCCCTGGATGGACTCACTCAAAGTCGATGCAGACTACATGAACAACCTCAAGGTATAGCCCGACCCACAAAACCGCAGATCCCGGAGCGAAGCCTCTCGCAGTTCCACCGCGAGAAGCGCAGCCGAAGGATCTGCGGTTTTGCCCGGCAAGCTGAATATCCTGGAATGCCCTAGTGCGCCTGGTCCGCACGACCCTTCACCCGGTCGTACTGATACACATCGCTCGTAGTCCCAAGAGCCTCGTTATAGAGGCTCGTCGCCCCCATCGCTTCCTTCAGCTCCTCGCTGAACTCATGCAGCGAGCGCAGATGGTCCGCTGTCGCCGGAATCTCCAGCTTCGACGTCTTGAAGAACTTCTGATAGCCGCGATCCAACAACCGCGCAATCTCGCCATTCAACAGAATGCCGGGCCGCGAAAGAATCTCCGGCGTCCCATCCTGAGCTGGTGCAATCTCTGCCGCACAGCCGAACTTCCTCACCTGGAAGGCGTTCGGAAGACGCTTTGCACCATCCTGAGCCGGTGCAACATCAAATCGTTGACCGCCAAGGACGGAGAGAACATCGTTGAAGCTTCGTTGCTGGGTCTTTTTCGCCATAAGTGCCATCAGTTAGACTCGAACTTAACTGTCGCACATCCGCAGTCGAGCATCAATCTGACCGCTGTGTGACTCACGGGAGCCAATGATCACCACCGTCAAACCCCTAGGCTCGACCATCCTCGAGCGCATCGGCAATACGCCGCTTCTGCGCCTCGACGGCCTCCTCGACCACCTCGGCGAATCCGCTTCTGGCATCCAGATTCTCGGCAAAGCCGAATGGGCCAACCCCGGGGGCTCCATCAAGGACCGGGCTGCCTCCGCTATCGTCCTTGACGCCCTCAAACGCGGCCTTATCTCGCCTGCCCATAGCCTCCTGGACGCCACCTCCGGCAACACAGGGATCGCTTACGCCATGCTCGGAGCGGCACTGCACTTCCCCGTCACCCTGTGTATGCCCTCCAATGTCTCTCCCGAGCGCAAAAAGTACCTCGCCGCCTACGGCGCCAACGTCGTCTGGACCGATCCCGCGGACGGCTCCGACGGAGCCATCCGCAAGGCCCGCGAGCTCTCCGCCGCCGAGCCCGATCGTTACTTCTATGCCGATCAGTACTCCAACGATGAGAACTGGCTGGCTCACTACCGCACCACCAGCACAGAGATCTGGTCCCAAACCGACGGCCAGGTCACCCACTTCGTCGCTGGCCTCGGAACCTCCGGCACCTTCATGGGCACAACCCGGCGCCTCAAGGAGCTGAGCCCCGCGATCCGTTGCATCTCCATGCAGCCCGACTCCGCCTTCAACGGCCTCGAGGGCCTCAAGCACATGGCCACCGCTATCGTGCCGAAGATCTACGATTCCTCCCTCGCCGACGCCAACATCGACATGGACACCGAGATCGCCTACCGCACCTGCCGCGCCCTCGCGCGACACCATGGCCTGCTCGTCGGCATCTCCTCCGGAGCCGCCGTTGCCGCCGCCGTCCAGGTTGCCGAGCAGGAGGCTCGCGCCCACCGCGAGGCCATCATCGTCACCATCCTCCCCGACTCGTCGGAAAAATACATGAGCGACCGCTTTTGGCAGGAGCAGGACTGACCATGCTGCACATCGCCTACTCCGACTACGAAGCCCTGCGCGCCCACGGCGAGGAGACCTACCCCAACGAGTGCTGCGGCGTCCTCCTCGGTAAATCCGACGCCGAAGGCAACCACGTTCATCAGATCGTCCGCGCCGGCAACACTCGCACCGACTCCGCGCACAATCGCTACAACATCGCGCCCATCGAGCTCGTCAAAATCCAGCGCCAGGCCCGCGGCCTCTCGCTCGACATCGTCGGCTTCTACCACTCGCACCCCGACCACCCAGCGCAGTGGTCCCCCACCGACTTCGCAGAGGCCCACTGGATCGGCTGCTCCTACGTCATCACCGCCGTCGAAAAGGGCAAGGCCGCCATCACCAACTCCTTCCTCCTCACCGGCACCACCGAGGAAGACAAGAAGTTTCTCGATCAGTCCATCGAGATAGAAGTCGCAACATCAACCCCACCGAAAGGTAAGGCATGAACATCCACATCCCAACCCCGCTCCGCGTCTACACAGCCGGAGCCGAGACCGTCGCAGTACCCGGCGCCACGGTCGCCGAGGTCTTTGACCATCTCACCTCGCAGTTCCCTGAGCTCAAGCAGCAGCTCTTCAACGCCGAGGGCAAGCTACGCTCCTTCGTCAACGTCTACCTCAACGACGAGGACCTCCGCTACCTTCCCTCCAAAGAAGCCACCACCGTCGCCTCCACCGATGAACTGACGATCATCCCCTCGATCGCCGGCGGCACCCCTTGTTGTAACTGTTGTCCTCTCCTCTAGTTCTTCCCCTCACAATTCTTTTTGTTGTCATTCTGCGCCGAAAGCGAAGAAATCCCTGTAGGTCGCGCCTGTAGGCCGGAAACCTCTTGAAAGAGGTGACTTGCTGCGCGAAACGCATGCCAATGAGCCGTTCTGCACCACTTTGCATCTAGAATTAAAGAAACATTCAAGGAAGACCATGCCAACAGCCATCGAAGAAGCCGTTCAGCTCCCCAAGCTCACTAACGAAGAGATCGCCCGGTACTCTCGCCACCTCATCCTTCCTGAGGTCGGCATGGAGGGCCAGCAGAAGCTCAAGGCAGCCCGCGTACTCTGCGTCGGCACCGGCGGCCTCGGCGCCCCCATGGCGCTCTATCTAGCAGCCGCGGGTGTAGGTACCATCGGCCTCATCGACTTCGACGTCGTCGACGAATCCAACCTGCAGCGCCAGATCATCCACTCGCAGTCCACTGTCGGCATGCTCAAGGTCGACTCCGCCGAGCTGATGCTCAAGGGCCTCAACAAGAACACCAACATCATCAAGCACAACACCATGTTGACCTCGGCCAATGCCCTCGAGATCTTCAAGGACTACGACGTCATCGCCGACGGAACCGACAACTTCCAGACCCGCTACCTCGTCAACGACGCCTGCGTCCTCACCGGCAAGCCAAACGCCTACGGCTCCATCTTCCGCTTCGAGGGCCAGGCCTCCGTCTTCGCCACCAAGGAAGGCCCCTGCTACCGCTGCCTCTACCCCGAGCCGCCACCGCCCGGCCTCGTCCCCTCCTGCGCCGAAGGTGGAGTCCTTGGAATCCTCCCCGGCCTCGTCGGAGTCATCCAGGCCACCGAAGTCATCAAGCTCATCCTCGGCATCGGGGAGCCCCTCATCGGCCGCCTCCTGCTCGTGGACGCACTGGGCATGAACTTCCGCACCCTCAAGCTGCGCAAGAACCCCGACTGCCCCGCCTGCGGCACGCACCCCACCGTCACCGAGCTCATCGACTACGACCAGTTCTGCGGCATCGAGAAGCCCACCACCGTCGGTCCCCTCGAGGTCGCCCGCGACAAGGCCGTCGCCAACGCGGCCATCGTTGACGGCATCCCGCAGGTCACCGTCGAAACCCTCAAGAAGAAGCTTGACGCGAAGGAGGACATCTTCGTCCTCGACGTCCGTGAACCCCACGAATACCCGATCGCCAACCTCGGCGCACCGTTGATTCCCGTAGGCTCCATCGAATCGCGCATCAACGAACTCGCCGAGCATAAGAACGACGAGATCATCATCCACTGCCGCTCGGGAGCCCGCAGCCAGAAAGCTGCGCTCGCCCTCAAGGCAGCCGGCTTCACCAACGTCTCCAACCTCACCGGAGGCATCCTCGCCTGGGCCGAAAAGATCGACCCCTCGATGCCGAAGTACTAGACAACTTCAACAAACTAAAGCCGTCTCTTGAGAGAGACGGCTTTCTTCTTTTCAATCACAAAGAAATATTCGTTCAGCGGACCCCAGCCAGATACCGCTCCTTCGCCTCATACAGCTGGTCGATCGCGCTCCGCTCCAGCGGACGCACCGAGCCCAGCTGATGCGCTACCAAACATATCTGGGCGAAGTGCTCCACTGTCTCCATCTTCTGGAATGCATTGCCCAGGTTGTCGCCGTATGTTACTGCGCCATGGTTCGCCAGCAGGATCGCGTCGTGCCCCGGGATCAGAGGTGCAAGGCTGGCTGCGACCCCATCCGTCCCAGTCGTCGCATACGGAGCCAGCGGAACCGTACCCAACGCCATAATTGCCTCCGAACAGAGCGGCTCATCCAGCGGACGCCCAGTGCAGGCAAACCCTGTCGCAATTGGCGGATGGGAGTGGATTACGGCCTCAATATCCGGCCTCTGACGGTAAATCGCCAGGTGCATACCGATCTCGCTGGTAACCCTCCTGGAACCGGACAATTGCCGTCCGTTCAAGTCGACCACCACCATGTCAGCGCACCGCAACATCGACTTGCTCTGGCCCGTGGGAGTTACCAGAAGTCTAGTCTCATCAAGGCGCACCGAAAGATTTCCGGATGTTCCTGGCATAAAACCCAGCCGGTACAGCCGTCTCCCGTAACTGACCAGGGAGCGCCGAAGCTCATCTTCTGTTCCATACTCGTGCGCCAAAGTTCTGTTCCCCCGTAATCTACCTTCTGAGTCCCTTACAAACAAATCGACCAGAACACCATCTAACTACTGGGATGCAAAAAAACATAGTTCTTTCCACAAATCATTTCAACATTCATTGAGGTTACATGACCAAACACGAAGTGCTTCGCGCATGGGCGGGAATTCTCGCCGGTCATAAACCCTCACTCTCGATAGAAATCACTAAAGAATGCCCTTTGAAGTGCCCAGGATGCTATGCATTTGATCCGGCTCATCTTCAAGGAAACGGAGACCTTCGTCAACTCTCGGACTACAAAGGTGAAGAACTGGTTCAAAAAATCCTCACCATTGTCGACCGCGAGAAGCCCCTCCATGTCTCTCTCGTCGGCGGTGACCCCCTCGTTCGCTATCGCGAGCTCGAAATGCTTCTCCCCCAGCTCGACTCTCGTGGCGTCCACACCCAGGTCGTTACCAGCGCCTTTCGAGTTATCCCCTCTGAATGGAGTCGCTTCAGTCGCCTGAACGTCGTCGTCTCGATTGACGGCCTGCAACCTGAGCACGACGAACGCCGAAAGCCCGCCACCTACGAACGCATCCTGAAGAACACTGCCGACGCCAAAATCACCATCCATTCCACCATCACTGGAAACATAGCGGACAGGCCCGGCTATATCGAAGAATTTATTCGTTTCTGGAGCGAGCGCCCTCAAATCCGAAAAATCTGGTTCAGCCTCTTTACCCCGCAGCGTGGAGCCTCAGGTCCCGAAATACTCACATCCGCGCAGCGTGACTTCGTCATTCAGGAACTGCTGCGCCTTCGTCTCTCTTACCCGATCCTCGACATGCACGAATCATTGATTCGGGAGATGGTCTCGCCGCCCGCGAGTCCAGATGACTGCATCTTCGCCCGCACTACCCACACCATCTCTGCCGATCTGGAAACCAAAATCACGCCCTGCCAGTTCGGAGGAGATCCGGACTGCCAGAACTGCGGCTGCATCGCGTCCATGGGACTTGCAGCTGTTGGCCACCACAAAGTGCTCCCGGGTCTCACCGCTGGCCACCTCTTTTACCTCTCAGACCGAGTCGGAAGCTCCTGGCGCCGCATGCGCGACGCACTGTATCCCGTTATCCCAACGACCGATCCAGAGCCGTTCCCCATCCTCAAGAACTAAAGCCCTTCTACCGCCGCGCGACCTTCAATACCTTCTTCTCGCCATCATTCATGGCCGGCTTCAGACCAAGCATCCCGCATACAAAGTCGTATACATTCACGTTCTTAAACGAAGCCACCTTCACCCCCGACCTCACGTCCGGGCCCTCCGCGTAGAAGATAGCTTTCATCTCCGGAACCAGAGCCGGATCGAATCCATGGGCTCCCACTCCCTTCACCTCCGCGGCCTTCGCTTTGATCGTTATCGCATACAAACTGGTTGGAACAATTACCGGATCTCCCTCCCGTGGATTTGAGTTGAACTCTAGACTCTCCGGCACATCTTTCAACCGATACGCCGTGAAACGCGGATCGTGGAGCCCCTTCAGTGCCTCGTAGAGTCTCTCCTTCTCTATCTCCGTCGATGCATAGATGTTTGGCCCTGCGCTCTTCGCATCCTTCAGGTCCACCAACTTGTTGAGCGCGACCCACTTCCTGTCCGCAAGCTTCACCATCCCATGGTCTGAAACCACCACCATATCCACCGGAAGCCCTGTCGACTTCAGCTTTCCCTCAAGCTCTCCTATCAGAGCATCGAGATGATGCACAGCGTCCCTGCACTCCACAGAATCCGGCCCAAAGTCATGCCCCGCGTGGTCCACATTCGAGTAGTACAACGTAATCAAATGCGGCCGCTCCGCCTCCGGTAGTGCCAGCCACTCCATCACCTGAGCAATGCGCTTCTCATCATCGAAATTGTCATCAAACGGAACCCAATAGCTCGGCCTCTTGCCCGCAATCTCCGCCTCTGAACCTACCCAGAACATGGACGCCGACCGCATCTTGTTCTTCTCTGCCAGCGACCACAGTGGCACTCCCCCATACCAGCTACCGTCAGTCGTCTTCGCCGGAGTCTTGTAGTAGTACTCCTCGTAGTTCCGCGCCGGATCCAGAAACTCGTTGTCCACAATTCCGTGGTGCTCCGGATAAAGACCCGTAACAATCGTGTAGTGATTCGGAAACGTCAGCGAGGGAAAGCTCGGCACCATTCCCTCAGGCGCGCTCGCTCCCTCTTCGGCAATCTTTAATAAATGTGGAGCTCCCCACTTCGTCGCATAGTCCCACCGGAACCCATCCAGCGAAACGAGCACGACATAGTGCGCCTTCCTCGCCTTCTTCGAGTTCAGCGCATTCGGCTCCCGATGCACCGGAGCAACATCCGCCGCCCTCGCTACCCCAGCGGCAAGCAGCAACACTCCCAAAGTCTTCCAGACGTTCAAATCATCTCTCCCATCACACATCGTCCCCGAGAGGAACCGAACCTATTCCGGCTTATCCTCAGGCACTAGAATCTGCAGTGTCAGCGGCTTCTCCAGCATCACATCCAGCTTCGCCAGCGCATTCATCGCCTTCTCAATCGTCGAAGTCAGACAAGGCTCCGTTGTCACCACAAACGGCAACCTGTGCTTCGGATACCCCGGCCGCTGCAGCAGCGAATCAATGTTTGCTCCTACCTTCGCCAAAGCTCCCGCAATCGCAGAAACGATCCCTGGCTTGTCATCCACAACAAA
>Ga0163162_10002093_pt1 | contig 18733 bp, 10 predicted proteins | sample S55metaG_FD_115310 | JGI IMG/M metagenome (GOLD analysis project Ga0163162, IMG submission 115310) | Switchgrass rhizosphere microbial communities from Kellogg Biological Station, Michigan, USA - S5-5 metaG | ecosystem: Host-associated > Plants > Roots > Rhizosphere > Soil | place: USA...
CCCGTTGTGCTGAGACGCATCTTTTCCGTATTGCTGGTGATGAACGGAAGGTCAAAGGCATCGATAGTGCCGAAATTTTTGAGCGACCCCACGGTATTGCCGTTCAGCAGCCACGAGCTGCCGGATGTCGTGAATGTAGACATGGGTATCTTCCTCACCAGTCCGCTGGTGACGGTGAGTAAACTATCCGCCGTGGTGCTGGTCCCGGCCTGTACGCCCGTGAGGGTCAGAGGGTTGGTAGCTATCACATTGAGGGCCGAAGAAAAAGTCTTGGCGCCTGCAATGGTCTGAGCCCCTGTCGTCAATACACCACGCGCCGTTGCGGAGGCGTCCGGAATATTGAAGGTATGCACGCTTCCCGAAGAAGAAACATTAAAATCCGTCCCGGCAGCCCCTGTGGCAAAAGTCTGTGTGGCGGCCGTCAGCCCGTTCAGGCTGGAGATAGTCGTCCCCGACACCGTGAATGCCTGCCAGGCGCCGTTAGACCGGACCATCAGCTGCTTGGTCGGTGTGAAAAAGATCACCATCCCATCAGGAGGCGACATTGAATTGATCAAAGCAGTATCTGTGATCCGGGCTAACAATAATCCCTGGTTAGTGGAATTTAATTCCAGCAACGCCGATTTTTGGACTGTATACGGGTTTATCCCCAATTTCAACTGCTGAGAGAAAGCCGGATTGCCGAGTAACAACAACGCGACTCCTGCCCCCAACAAGGTGCCAATTCGCATGACGATGTATTTAGATCAGGAGTCAAATTATTTCTTAATAACATACCAGTTGGTTCCGTCCGTCTGCAGCGCCACATAAGTGTAGTCGTTATAAATGATATAATTGCTGCCGCCATCGATGGTGCCGGAAGCAGGAGTGATCGTCAGCTCCTTGTCGATGCCTCCTGTGCCTATTTTCTTGATCGTATAGATACGACCCGCAAAATTGGTGGGGGCGGGCAAGGTGATGATAATGGCCCCTGAGGTGGTGTTGGCAAGGATGGTGTTATCGGCGCCTGTGACGGTATAGTCGGTTGTAACGGATTTAATGGCCAGGGATAAGGACCCATTCACCTGCACCGTGGAATTGGCACTGCTGCCGGTGCCGACCAGCACTGCTTTGGCAGCCGTGACACTGTCCTGGAAGCCTTTATTACCGGCAAAAGTCTGGGCGCCCGTAGAGACCACACCCCTTGCGCCTGTTGCGGCATCCGGTACGTTGAGATAAACGGAGTCATTGTTGGCGGTGCTCACGGTCAGGTCCGTTCCCGAATTACGGAAGGCAAAGAACTGGGCCGTATCCGTATTGTTGTTGATGCGGCGGACGGCGTTCCCGAAAGCTGCGGCGCTCACCTGTCTTTTCTGCACCAGGCCGGCGCTGTTGATCAACAACACCGTGTCCAGGGTGGTATTCGTGGCGACATTGTTCAATGTAGTGGTGCCGTTGACAGTGGTATTGCCGTTGAAGGTCTTATTTCCTCCGAAAGTCTGTGCGCCGGCAGTAACGATACCCGGGTTGGTGGCATCGGCAGGATGCAAAATGATGGTGCGGGAAGTGGTATCGGAAACAATGGTGGCCCCGTTGACATCGGAGGAGGCTGCTACTGCGCCGATGGTGATGGTCTGCACAGCGCTCTGGATCTTATACCAATCGGCCAGGGTAAGGAAGCCATAAGGCTTTGTCGCCGAAGAGCCGTTCTGCACGGGCAGGTTGATGGCGATCGTGCTGTCGGCAGCCGTATTGACCACCTTTACGCTGTCCGTAGTAGTATTGGCGTCGGCCGTAAGGGTCAGGGTTTCTTTTTGAATACCGTTGATCGCGCGTATGGCATTCTGAAAGATGGAGGTGGATACGGTGCGTTTGTACACGGAACCGTCCGGCGCCAGCACCAGCACCTGGAGCGTGGTGGAATCGACGGCCAGGTTCTCAAATTTGACTGTTCCATTTACATCGAGGTTGGCTGAAGGTGTAGCCGTGCCGATCCCTATATTACCATTGGCGCTGATATGCAAACGTTCTGCATTGTTCGTCCGCATGCTCAAAGGTTTTCCATCCACGGTCCCGATGAAATTAAGCGCGGAATCAGTGCCGGTGTTGCCCGTGAGGCTCCAGTTGGCGCTGGCATCAGACAGATCTGCGATCTTTTTCCAGCTGCCGTTGCTGCGCAGCCTTAAACTGTTGTCGGCTGTAAGGTAGATGATCATCCCGTCCGGGGGCGTCAATAGATTGATTGCCACGGTATCCGTCAATCGCGGCAGCAGAAGACCCTGACGGGTGCTCTCCAGTTCCAAAACGGATGATTTCTGGATATTTGTGGGATTGTCTCCAACTTTCAGCTGGGCTTGGGTTAAAAGGCCTGAAAAGAGAAGAACGAGCGACAGGACAAGTTTTTTGGGTTTTCGATAGGTAAATAAGTGCATACTTATGGATTTAAAAGTCTAATAAATAGATCTACTAACCCAAAATAGTCCAGTATAATTGTATTACAAGGCTTTATACAACGCCTATAATAACAATTTAAATAATTATGCCATGTGAATAGTAGGTAGTCCCCCTTAATTTCCAGGAATAAGCCCGGGCGGGGCCCTCCTATCTTAGCCAACTAATAAATTATTTTGGCTTCCCTGCCCCTGAAAGACTATTTTTCTCTACTTTTCGCATTGACACAAAGCAATTGCCTCTTGCCTGCACCTTCCCTTGATAATGAACCCGCACTATTAAAACGCATTGCAGCAGGCGATGCCCATGCTTTTTCACAGGTGTACCACCATTATTCCGGGAAGATATACGCTACCGTAATGGCCTATGTAAAAAATGAGGCGGAGGCGGAGGAGATCGTGCAGCAGGTGTTTGTCAAACTTTGGGAGCGCAGGGCATCGCTTACCGGTGTGCGCAGCTTTTCTGATTATTTTTTCATTCTCGTCCGTAACAAGGTCTTCGATTACTTTTCCCGTATCTCCAGGCATGCGCAACTGGCGGATATTTTCGACAGGAGCTCCGGCGGGGTGACGGAAGAGAATGCCGAGCGGCTGCTGACCCAAAAGCAGTACGGTCAATTAGTGGAAAAGGCCATCCGGCAATTGCCGGAACGGCAACGGGAAGTATACCTCCTGGCAGAGCGGGAAGCCCTGGGCTACGACGATATTGCCCAACGCATGCAGATCTCCCGCCCTACCGCCAAAAAACACATGGAGCTGGCCCGTAAGTTCCTCCGGGCCTATGTACGCCGGCATATGCAGGAAAATGAGCAGCTGCTCCTTCCCGGGCTGCTGGCTGCCATCCTGGCCCTTCCCCATTAATTTTTATTTTTTTTATGCTTCATTACGCCGCCGGGGTTTCCCGTAAGTCTTTATATAGTATTGCCTTCGGGCAGCGGACCCGGGTCCGCCGTTATAAATCAACCTTATTTCCATGACTCCAGCAGCATTCCAGGCGCTTGTCCAGGGCTATAAAGAGGGCCGGCTAACCGAAGCCGAGTGGTCGGTCCTGCGCGAAGCGCTGGCCGAAGGCAGATATGACTACCTCATAGAAGAAGACATCCGCCAAACTTTTGAAAGGGAGGATGGAGCGAATTGGAGTCCGGCCAAAGAAAAGAAAATATGGCGGCAGATACAGGACTTAACGACTGGATCTGCAGAACCGAAAAAGCATACAGCTAAGATCTTCGGCTGGTTCGGCCGGGTGGCAGCTGCGGTAGTGCTGCTACTGGCTGGAGGTTTTTACTTCTTCCATGAAAAAGAGAAAAAGCAAGTGCCCATGACGGTTGCAGTCCGGCCGGTGCCGCCCGGCGGCAACAGGGCCTGCCTGGTCCTGGCAAACGGTGAGCGGGTGATGCTTGATGCTATTCATAAGGGCGCCGTCTCCAGCCAGGGCGGCGTGCAGGTCCTCAAACTGGACAGCGGGCTGCTGGCCTATCAAACAGCTGCGAGCGACGGGCGACGAGCGACGAGCGACGAGCGACAAGCTGCAAGCGACAAGCCACAAGCTGCAAGCCAGGTTGTTTACAACACGATCATTACGCCCCGGGGCGGTCAATTCCAGGTGATAATGCCGGACGGCACCAAAGTGTGGCTGAATGCGGCCTCTTCGCTGCGTTTCCCCACGGCCTTCACCGGCAAGGAGAGATGGGTAGAACTGTCCGGGGAGGCATACTTTGAAGTGAAGCACAACAGTGCGCAGCCCTTCCGGTTGAAAGCCGGTGGAATGGTGATCGAAGATCTCGGAACATCCTTTAATGTCAATACCTATGACGATGAGACAGTGGCCCGCACGACCCTTATCGAGGGGTCTGCCAGGGTCACGGGCCCCGGGAAACGCAAAGTTACCCTTCACCCCCGACAACAGGCCCAATGGCAGACAGATGGAGAGATCAGGCTTCTGGACGGCGTGGACCCCGAAGATGTCATTGCCTGGAAGAACGGGCAGATATCCTTTGCCAATGCAGACTTTCAATCGCTGATGCGCCAGATCGCCCGTTGGTACGATGTCGACATCCATTACACCGGGCCTGTACCGAAAGCGCATTTTTTCGGCAGCCTGAACCGCAATGTTTATTTATCCAGCATCCTGGAATATCTGCGTCACAATGGAACGCATGTACGCCAGGAAGGAAAAGATATTATTATTTCACCCTGAACACGATTGTATCATCTCTTAAATCAGCCATTATGAAAATATACCAAAACCAGACTTAGCTTTCTTCCATTCATTCAGGGACCTATAAAACAAAACCGGAAATGTCTTGACCACACTTCCGGCGAATGTTGGGTCACCCTGCAAAACCCGGTTTCTTATTACAAAACTGATCTCACATTAAACCCAACTGCACAAAAGTATGGAACTAACTGTTCTGTGCAAAGCCCTCCTTAAAAGGGGGCTGCCGCACATTCAAAAAACCTTGCTGCTCATGAGGTTGACTGCCATTTTGTTACTCGCGACATCCTTACAGCTCGCTGCCAAGGGTACTTATTCGCAGAAAGTGAACATCGTCTCCGGGGACATCAGCCTGGAAAAAGTACTGCGCCTGATGAAACAGCAGACGGGCTACTCCTTTCTCTGCAACCGGCAGGTGTTGGAAAAGTCCGGCCATCTCTCCCTCCATCTTAAAAACGCCTCCCTGCCGGAAGCCCTGGGCTCCTGCCTGGACAGCCGGAACTTTGAATATTCCATTAAAGAGGAAGAGAAGGTGGTATTCATCGGGGAAAAAATACCTGGGGCAGTACTGCCGGAGGCCACGAACAACGACCCTCCCAGGGAGATCTTTGGAAGGGTGGTCAATGAAAAAGGGGACGGCATCGCCAATGCCTCCGTTGTCATTGCCGGCAGGCAAAAAGGAATGGTGACGGATGATAAAGGATATTTTAAGATAAAGGTCTCGGATGGCGACTCATTGGTATTCTCCTTTATAGGCTATGCAGAACAACGCCTGCCCGTGCCACGGAAGGGAGATGTCCTGGAAATAAACCTCAAACCCGTACAGGCGGCCATTGCCGAAGTAGTGGTGGTTGGTTATGGGCGGCAGAAAAAAGCCAGTGTAGTGGGCGCCGTGAGCACCGTCAAGGCGGAAGACCTCCAGGTTCCCGGCAGCCAGCTTTCACAGGGATTTGCCGGACAGATCTCCGGTATGCTGGCCGTGCAGTCCTCCGGTGAGCCGGGCAAGAATGCAGCTTCCTTCTGGATCCGGGGCATCGCCACGCCCGGTAACACGAGCCCATTGGTCTTCCTGGACGGCGTTGAAATAAATATCGATGACCTCAACAACATCGATCCTGTCAATATCGAGAACTTCTCCATCCTGAAAGACGCTTCCGCCACGGCCCTGTATGGGGCCCGTGGCGCCAATGGGGTCATTCTCATCTCCACCAAAAGAGGCAGGAACCTGGCAAAGCCCAATATCACCATGCTGGCGGAGAATTCCATTGTACAGCCCACCAGGCTGCCCAAATTCGCAGATGCGCTCACCTTCATGAATGCCTACAACGAGGCCGAAGCCAACGACGGACAAATGCCGAGGTATACGCAGGATCAGATCGACGGCACCCGTAAAGGATTAGATCCCTATGTCTTCCCGAACGTGGATTGGTACAAGACCCTGTTCAGGTCCAATTCGTTACGGCAACACGCCAATGTCAATATCCGGGGCGGCTCAAAGAACGCCCGTTACTATATGGGCGTCTCTTATTACAGGGACGAAGGTATTTTAAAAAATCAGCCGAATAACACTTTTCATAATAACATCAACGATCAACGTTATAATTTTATCAGCAACCTCTCCGTGGACGTGACAAAGACGACGGAAGCCGAGCTGAGCATCAGCGCCGACTTCAACCCTTACACGGGCCCTGCCACTTCCGCCGCTAATATCTTCCTGGAGGTGATGAACAGCAACCCCGTGCATTTCCCGGCGCTCTGGCCTACCCCTGACACCTCTGATCACCTGTATTTCGGTAATGCCAGCGGAGGCTTCTCCGCAGGTTTTCCCAACCCGTACGCAGATATGGTGAAAGGTTATACCCAAAGCTTTACCTCTACCGCCCTGTCCACGCTGAAGGTCAATCAAAAGCTGGACTTTTTCACGCCCGGGTTATCAGTCAACCTGCTGGCCTCTTTTAAAAATTATACTTTCAGCAGTATCGTTCGTAGTTACGTCCCCTATACATATATCCTTAAATCTTACAGCCTGGACCCCTCGACAGGCAAATACGATTACAATCTCACCCCACATGACAACAACGGGCAGGTGGCTTTATCTCAATCCGCTACTAATGCTAATGACGGGAACCGGACGATCTATCTGCAGGGGCTGATCAATTACGAACGGAACTTCGGTCCTCACGCGGTCAGCGGCATGGTGGTCTACCAGCAAAAAGAATACTCCATCAACCAGATCACCGGCGATATTACGGCCTCCCTGCCCCACCGCAACCAGGGGGTCAGCGGCAGGGTCACCTATGCTTTTGACAGCCGCTATTTCGTGGAAGGAAATTTTGGTTACACCGGCTCGGAAAATTTTGCTGCGGGACATAAATATGGCTTCTTCCCTTCCATCGGCGTGGGCTATCTCATTTCCAATGAAGCCTACTTTGACAAATGGCACGACAGGATCACTTATCTGAAGGTTCGGGCATCCAAAGGGCTGGCGGGCAATGACCAGATCACCAACAACCGGTTCCCCTATGTCAGCATCGTCAATGTAAGCAATGGGGGTACTGGCGGGAATGGCTATACCTTTGGTCAAAGCTTTAACAATACCCGCTCGGGTGTCCTGATCACACAGTACTCCAATCCCGACATCACCTGGGAAAAATCAGACAAGACCAATATCGGTGTCGACCTCGAACTATGGCATAAGCTGACCCTGAACGTGGATGTGTTCCGGGAGATCCGATCGAATATATTCCAGGCAAGGGTTATTCCTTCCACCCTGGGTGTCGGCAATGTCCCGCTGTATGCCAACCTCGAAAAAGTGGAGAACAAAGGCATTGACCTGTCCCTGGCTTACACGTATAATGTCAGCAAAGACCTGGTGCTCACGGCCCGGGGCACCTTTACCTATGCCCATAACAAAGTATTGTACCTCGATGAACCCAAATACCCGTATCCGTACCGGAGTTCCATCGGACAACCGCTCAAACAGCTGAGAGGACTGGTAGCAGATCACCTCTTCGCCGACTCCAGCGAGATTACAGGCAGCCCCGGACAATATGGCGCATTATATCCCGGCAATATCAAATACAAGGATGTTTCTGCCGCGTACGACAAAACTTCCAAGATAGACGACAATGACATGGTGCCGATGGGCCATCCCACCGTCCCCGAGATCACCTACGGTTTTGGCTTCAATATCGTTTATAAAAAATGGGATATAAAGACATTCTTCCAGGGAATTGCCAACGTCTCCTACTTTATCAACGGGACCGTCGGGAATTCGTTCACCAGCACCAAAAGCATTATCCCCTTCGGGACATTGCAAAGCAATCTGCTGGAGGCCATCGCCAATGACCACTGGTCCCCGTCCAACCGCAACACCCATGCTTTTTTCCCGCGCCTGTCCGATGCCGCCAATCCCAACGACTATCAAAACTCTTCCTGGTGGCTGCGCAGCGGAGCTTTCATGCGGCTGAAAAGTGCGGAGCTGGGTTTCTCACCCAACAAGATCGTACGCATCTATGCCAATGGGTTCAACCTGCTGACCTTTTCCAAGTTCAAACTCTGGGACCCTGAATTGCTGGCAACTTACCCCAATGGGAATGGAATGAACTATCCCCCGCAAAGGATCATTAACGTTGGCGTGCAGCTGAATTTAAAATAAAGTACTCAAACGAATAAAATTATGAAACGGTTATTTTTCCTCATCGCGCTGCTCATCCTTACAGGGATTTTCCCCTCCTGTAAGAAGTACCTGAACGTTGTGCCGCCCGCTACGGCTACCCTGGAGAGTGTGTTTAACAATTCCAACTTAGCACTTAACTTCTTCTATTCCTTATACAGCTATATCCCCCGCCTGGATAACGTAGGCAACACCCCGGAGCTGGAAACCACCGATGAAGTATGCATCCCCAACTGGAACAACCATACCGCCAAAGGTTATATCCGGGGACAGCTGAACTCGTCCTCTCCCTACTGGAATTATTGGGGAACAGAAGGAGGCAACCCGGGAGCAGGGATGTTCGACGGTATCCGTCAATGTTATATCTTCCTGGACAATATCGATAAAACCCCGAACATAGAAGCAGATGACCTTAACCGGATGAAAGGAGAAGCAACCTTCCTTATCGGTTATTTCCACTTTGTGCTGCTGCGGGAATACGGTCCTATTGTGACGGTGCCCGGTCAGGTGCAGCTGACTGCTACAGGCAGCACCTATTATCCTTCCCGTCAGCCTTATGACAGCTGTGTCCGGTTTATCACCAACCTGCTGGACAAAGCCGCGGCCATGCTGCCGGCCACCGTCAGCTCCACCGAATTGGGCAGGGCCACTTCCGTCATATGTAAATCCATCAAAGCGAGGATGCTGCTGTATGCGGCCAGCCCTTTGTTCAACGGGAATGCCGACTTTTACAGCAATTTCAAAAATCATGACGGCACACAGTTGATGAACCTGAGCTATGATGCGAACAAATGGAAGCTGGCCGCCGACGCCTGCCTGGATGCCATTCAATCGGCCAGGGCCGCCGGCGCGGACCTGTATACCAGCAGCATTGCTGCGTCCACCCCTTTCCAGAAAGCCGTCAATAACTACCGGTATACCATGGTCGATCCCTGGAACAAAGAGCTCATCTGGGGTTATACAGACCCGCAAGGCAATTCCAACGATCTGTTCAGATTGACTACCCCCAGGATACAAGGGAAGACCTACAACGGGGAATGTCCTACGTTGAAAATGGTAGAGACTTACTATACGGCCAATGGCCTGCCCATCGATGTGGACCCCGGTTATGACTACACGAATCGTTACCAGCTGTCCGGCACAACGATCAAGCTGCACCAGGGACGTGAACCCCGTTTTTACGCATCCATCGGGTACGACCGTGGTACCTATGCCGTCAACAATACCAATGTCAACCTGCTGATGCGCAGCGGCGAGACGCACGGCTGGTCGGCTTCGCAGAACGATTACAGTCCCGGGGGCTACCTGCAGCAGAAGGGAGTGAACCCTGCCTCCGTGCTGACCAGCTCTTCCCAAACACCGGTGAAATACCCCTGGCCCATCATCCGCCTGGGGGAGCTCTACCTGGATTATGCAGAAGCGCTGAATGAATATGCAGGGGCAACGGCCCAAAGCGAAGTGCTGCAATACATCGATCCTTTACGCATCCGTGCGGGCATACCGGATGTAATGACCTCCTGGGCCCTGGTAGGTAAGAGCAGCTTCTCCCAGGATGAGATGCGCACTCTTATCCGCAGTGAAAGGACCATCGAGCTGGCTTTCGAGGGACATCGTTTCTGGGATATACGCCGCTGGAAGATGGGAGATGGCACGTTTAATGTACCGGTCTACGGCATGAATATCAAGGGAGCGACGGCCACCGACTTTTATCAACCAACCCTGGTAGAACAGCGGATCTTCAACACGCCTTCTTATTACCTGATGCCTATTGGCGTAAAGGACCTGGGGATCAATGCAAATCTGGTGCAGAACCCCGGCTGGTGAGCCATTCGGTACTGCCCGGATGTAAACTGAATATTTGATAACTATGTATAAAAATCCGATCATGAGCATGCTTCGATCTTTTCTGTTAACCATGTTGTTTTGCTGCCTGGCAGCTGCGGGCAGCCTGCGGGCGCAAACTAGCCCAACCGCGTATACCCAGCTTCCCGACACTTTCGCGATCCTTACCCCCAAAGCAGGCCCCGCCCCTCGTATCAATGGCCCTAAAGTATTTGGCGTACGGCCGGGGCATCCCATCGTATTCACCATTGCCGCCACGGGAACCAGGCCGCTCGTCTTTTCTGCGGACAAGCTGCCTGCAGGTGTGCAGCTGGATAAAAATACAGGCCGGCTTTCCGGCGCCATTAGTAAAGCAGGGACCTATCCGCTGGTGCTGACCGTAAAAAACAAGGCCGGCGCCGCCAGCCGCGCTTTCAAGCTCGTCGTAGGCGAGCAGGTCTCCCTCACCCCTCCCATGGGATGGAACAGCTGGAACATCTATGCCACGAAGATCAGCCAGGCGCTGCTCCTGGCCAATGCAAAAGCAATGGCAGGCAGCGGCCTCATCGATCATGGATGGACCTATATGAATATCGACGACTGCTGGCAGGGCCGGCGGGGCGGGGCCTTTCACGGTATCATGCCTGACAGCTCCATTTTCCCGGACATGCAGGGCCTCTGCAACGAGGTGCATGGACTGGGACTGAAGATCGGCATCTATTCCACGCCCTGGGTGGAATCCTATGGCCATCACATCGGCGGATCGGCCATGACGGAGGAAGGCCTGTTCGAAGCGACGAAGGAAAAGATCCCCCGGAACAAGAAGCAGCTGCCTTATGCCATCGGCAGCTATACCTTCGTCCCCAATGACGTCCACCAATGGACGGCCTGGGGCATCGACTACCTGAAATACGACTGGAGTCCCATCGAAGTGCCGGAGACCCGCACCATGTATGAAGCATTGAGAGGCAGCGGCCGCGACATCATCCTCAGCCTTTCCAACAGCGCACCTTTTGCAGGGGCCGCCGACTGGGCGCAATGGTCCAATTGCTGGCGTACGGGTGGTGATATCCGTGACAACTGGAAGAGCCTGAAGAGCAGGCTGTTTACCCAGGACAAGTGGGCGCCTTTTGCCGGTGCGGGCCATTGGAATGATCCCGACATGATGATCGTCGGCTATGTTGGCTGGGGAAAGGATCCAAGACCTACCCTGCTGACACCTGATGAGCAATATACGCATGTCAGCGCCTGGTGCCTCATGTCGGTGCCGCTGTTGCTGGGATGCGACATGACAAAATTAGACAGCTTTACCCTGGGCCTCCTTACGAATGACGAAGTGATTGCCGTCAACCAGGACCCGCTGGGCAAACAGGCAACGGTGATCTCTCAGCAGGGCGAGGCAGGGGTGATGGCCAAAGACCTGGAAGACGGCAGTAAGGTTGCGGGTCTTTTCAATCCGGGCGACAGCGCCGTGCAGCGGGTAACGCTCCGCTGGGCTGACCTGGGCATCACCGGTAAATATATTGTCCGCGACCTGTGGAGGCAGAAAGATATAGGGACCTTCGACGGCGAATTTTCCGCGGATGTCCGCAGACATGGCGTTGTGCTGGTGGGATTGCGGCGGGCGGGGAGGGGGTAAGTGAGGTGTGGGCGGATTTGGAGGGCTTACAGTGGATATTCCATGACCATGACTTGCGAAGCAGGATTATACCCACAGTTGAGGAAAGGTTCTGGGAATAGGTATTCCTCCGGTGAACTACCTTTCCCCGAGAACTTATTATTGCAGAAAGGCGTGGGATTGCATCACTTATGCTTATCGCTGTAGGCATCAAGCCAATGCCTTTCTTCCTGAGCCACATCGGGCGCCAAAGGGTTATCGGAATAGGCCCTGATAATGTTCAAGGCGGCAATCATCATTTCGTGGCTGGGGGTTCCGTATTCTAGCATCAAATGAGCCGCCCATAGTGCAATTAAATATTGCCCTTCTTGGAAAAAGCCAGCAAACTTCTCATAGCTATTCTGCTTAAAATATTCGTCTGCAATATTGACTAGTTTCTTATACCCCGGTTTAAGCTTGCTCTCTTTATTGGCGGGAGTAACCTTGTCAAAATAATTTTGCCGGCATACGATTAAAAAATCATCCCCTATATTCATTTTTCCTTTTTTATGATTGAAGCACAGGTAGCATTCATCGGCGAACCAGCGATTGATTTAGGTCAAATAACTATTCTTTGGTTATAGATTTCATAACGGTATCGAAGATCATGTTGTGATAGGATACTGCGACTCATGACTGGAACAAGGGGTAAGATTAAGCATAAAGCGAACTCCACAAAAAGGGAACTTTCGTTCGCCACTTCTTTGTAGACCCCCGATAATTACTATCTATTTCTTCCATTTCTTTGTTACTCAGACGGATCTCTAACATGGCACTAAAAACAAGGTGTATTGATTCTTCCGAATCTTCAAAGTCTTTTCTTAGTTCGGGTAGACACTCAATAGCTTTTTTTCTCCAAGCGCTCATATGACTGTATTTAATTGAAGTTACCTCCCAGTTCTCCTGTTTACTCGTTAGAGCTTAGGATAGTTCAATCCTCAAATTACCGCTTCCATACATCCCGCATTTTCTGGATTAAAGTGTTCTGGCCAAATGGTATGTTTATCATAGATTGCACCTTTGAATAAGGCCTACTATAGATTTTTCAAGCAGCAAATAAGCATAACACACTCTACCGTCGTCTTCAATAATTACTGAATAATTTGGAGACGAAACGGAAACTATTTGTCGGTAATATTCTGACATATCATTTTTGTAGGCAACTCCCATAAGCGTAGCTACGTCCCTCTTCTTTCCGAAATCTCTTCAGTAGCTCCTCTTAATTGGAACGCTCTGACTAATCTCAAAAAAACCATCCGCTAATTTCAAAGGCTTAATTTCTACAGCAGTGCTTTCCATTCTGAACTGATCATTTTCAATTATAGTTTTCAATGGCAAAGCGCCTGTTTTGAGAACAAAAAATGCCCAATTTCCGTATTTGTGATTTCTGAATGCAGCGCTGTCAACCCTAAATTTATTACTATAGAAAAATGTTGTAGTTTCGGACTTAGTTTTTGCGATTAACACATCGCATTCTATTTCCAGGATTTTTAGTTTATTCTTTCCTATTTCATAGCTTATCACACTATCGGTATTATTTGAGGCATCAAACCAATATAGTGTGTCAGATTTCAGAGTTTTGTTATACACTCTATTTGTATTCTGATCATAGATTTGTGCCGTTATTGTTGTGCCGTCGCTTAATGATTTGTAATGTCCTCCTCTAATAAAATATTCTTGCTTGGCGCCAATGAGTGAACTTAACTTTTCGTCGGACAAACCGGGTATGTTGCTTTTGTATGTGTTCTTATATACAATTTCCCCTTCAAAAGTCTGCGCGTAGACAATATGTGATAGCATAATAAAAGTTGCGAAAACGAGTAATTTTGTCATTTTTTGTTTTTAAACCATGAATAAAAAGTGATCTCTACTCCGAAAACACCTAATAGTGCGAGATAAAAAATCTCCTTTCCTTCCGACTCGTCAGGAAACAGCACTTTCATCCTTCCCTCCAAGTATTTCATTCCATTAGGTCTCAATTCTTTTGCCGTCCCAGCTGGTGATCATTACTTGATGAAGTTCATGCCATCTTTGAATAAAGGGATCAATATTATTCAAATCCCGCTCAATAAGTCGACCTAGCTCCTCTATTCTCTTTTGAAAACCTGATTCCGTAAAAAAAGACTTGATCTTAAACTCTTCCGTACGAAAAAGTGGCATTCCCTTAAAGCCGTCTATATCCAATCTCATTTGGCTACGACTATTGGGAGGAAGGCGAAACTGCATTCCATCGATATTTTTCAACTGTCCCAAGGATCTCAACTCAGGCCTTAACCGGAAAATATTCAAAAAGATCTTTATCCACCTATCGCCTTTTGATATGTGCGTTGTGATCATTTCCAATTGAGATTCTTTACTCACCCGGCAAAGTTCATAGGAATCACCTCCTACGTTATTTTTTCCAAATAGTGATTCGGGAAATGGGGCTTTGTCAAAACCATTATTTCTCAGTGCCGGGATCCCTATACTGATAAAAATATCATTCCTTAACTGAAGAAGTTTTTTCTGTGAAACATTAAAAAATAATCCCATTTATTATCTATTTACCTGGCTGCCTGCACCTGTAACAGTACTTTGTGCGGCATTACCTAATTGAGCACTCGTTGTTCGGTCAACGATCAATCCACCTGGAATTGTTACATTACCTTCGGCTGCCCTTCGATTTGGAGATAAGGGAGATCTGTTAATTTGCTTTCTACGGTCAAACTCTTTCCTGTGAATAGCATCCATAGCATGGTCATATTACACAACTTTATGGGCTATCGTAATACCAGGAAAGGGCACTGACCGTTTCTCTTCTTTTTATCAAGAGGCCCCTTCCTATGTTGATTGCAGCTCGTTACAACGCCACATGCACCGTCGCCGTCCCCGCCTGTAGCCCCTCGCCTTCCGCACGGAACAGCAATTCGCCGGAGCGGGACGCGGACTGACCGGAGTTACCTGTCTTCCAACCGTCGATCCCGGACTGTACGTCGATGCCGGACTGTACGATGACCTGGCATTTCCCGCCGAACAAACGTCGCTGCCAGTCGCCCGCACTGTATTGATCCGCCTCATGGCTGCTGGGATCTCCATTCCCTACACCAATGATCCGCGCATTGCCTGTGACGGAAAAGTGAAGCAGGTTAGCAGCGTCAGGAACTTCCAGCCCCTGCTTGTCCAGCACCGTAACATTGAAGACCGCGGCGTCCCTGCCATCGGGCAGTATCGTGCTCTTAGTGGGCCGCACGACGATCCGGTAAGGCTCACCTGTGGTCTGCACCAGGGCGGTGAGCTTTTTACCTTTCTTGTAAGCGACGGCCTCTAATTTACCGGGCGCATAGTTTACCATCCATTCCAGGTGGCCATTGCGGGGCATGTCTTTTTTCCCCAGGCTTTTTCCATTGAGCAGCAATTCCACGTTGTCGGCATTGGTATTGACCCATACAGGTATGGGCTGACCTTCCTTCCCTTTCCAGTTCCAGTGCGGGGCGATGTGCAGCACATCCTTATCCGTCCACCAGGACTGGTAATAATAATAAACGGTCTTGGGAAAACCGCACATATCCATGATACCGAAGTGCGAGTTGATATCCGGCCATTGGAATGGCGTGGGTTCACCGCGGTAGTCAAAGCCTGTCCAGGCAAATCCTCCCATGAACCATTCCCTTGCAGCCGCTATCTTCCACCAGTATTCGGCCGTGCTGGCCCAGGGCGGCGCCACGCTGTCGTAATCCGGCACATAGGCATTGACGGTATCCTTGACATAAATGCTCCGCGTAGAGACGGTGCTGGCGACTTCGGTGCCCATGATGGGTTGATCGGGATGCTCTTTGCGATAAGGGTCCACACCGCCGAGGTTATAGTTAAATCCTCTCACGGGGATGACCTCATTGACCCCATGCCATACGTTGCCGACATTGGCGGCATAGGTGGCAGTACGGGAGGGGTCCAGCTCCTGCTGTTTGAGGACCTGGTTCTGTGCAATGCGTTTGCCCCAGTTGGATGTATGGATCATCCATTCTTCATTGCCGATGGACCACATGAAGATGCTGGGATGGTTGCGGTCCCGCAGGATCAGCTTCTCCCATTCGGCGCCATATTCCGCGGCGCTGTTGAGGAGGCGCGTCTCGTCCAGCACGAGCATGCCCAGGCTGTCACAGGCTTCCAGCAGCTCGGGTGTAGGAGGATTGTGGCTGGTGCGATAGCTGTTCACGCCCATTTCTTTCAACAGCTGGATGCGATAGTATTGGAGATAGTCGGGCAGGGCGCTGCCGACGCCGGCATGGTCCTGGTGACAGCATACGCCCTGGATCTTCACGGGCTTGCCGTTGAGGAAAAGCCCTTTGTCCTTATCGACGGTGATGGTGCGAACACCGAATTTCACCGTCATGCTGTCGACGGTCCTGCCGCCTGACCTAATGACGGCTACCAGCCTGTAGAGATAAGGGTCCTCCAGGGACCAGAGATTGGGTGCGGACATCTCCATGGAGTCGGTGATGGTGCCCGTACCGTTGACGGCCAGTGACAGCGGCTGCTCCCTGGTCTGGGTCAGTCTTTTACCCCCTCTGTCCGTAATATACGTGGAGACGGTGGCGGCGGCAGGCTGGATATTCCTGTTCTCCACCTTCGTAGCTACCGTGACGACGGATCTTCCTTCGCCGGGTGAAGTATGGACGTATACGCCGCCGTCAGGGACGATGTGCAGGTTGTCATAGCTATTCAGCCACGCATGCCTGTAGATGCCCGCCCCCTCATAGAACCAGCCTTCGTACTGGCTGGCGTCAGCGCGGACGACGATGATGTTCTTTGCGTTGTATCGAATGAAGTCGGTGATGTCATAGGAGGAACCGCTATAGCCGCTGAAATGCCCGCCCAGGTAGCAGTTGTTGACCCAGACCTTGCTGTCGCGGAAGATGCCGTCGAACTGGATGACAAAGCGTTTGCCGGAATCGGCCCGGCTGATGGTGAAGGTCTTGCGGTACCAGCCGATGCTGCTTTCAGGGAACAAGGCCCCGACGGAGCGATAGCCATGCGCATCTACATCACCGTTTGGTACGTTGGAGAAAGGAAGCGCCACAGCCCAGTCGTGCGGCAGCCGGACGGGAGCCCAGCTCTTGTCGTCGAAGTCCATGCTGATGGCGGTGCCGGCGGCGTCGCCTGTCTTGGCAAGGATATTACCGATGCCGTAGTTAAAGTCGCGATGCGGGTCCGCCGCATGTCCCAGGTGGAATTTCCAGTCTTCGTCGAAATTGAGGTGCTGCCGGCCGGTGGATTGAGCAAAGCCGGCTGCGGTGAGCGCCAGCGAACAAAGGAGGAAGAATAGTCTCATTACAGTATTACTTTACGGGTTGAAAGAAGAAGTTGTCGGGTACCGGGCGTTTGTCCTTGCCGTTCACACTATACTGCAAGCTTAATCCGCCTTCTCCCGAACCATTGAAATAATCCAGGCTGAAAGCATGCAGTCCTTTTTTCAGGGGTATGCGGCCCGAACGTTCCTCCATGCTATGCGTTCCATTATTGTCGATCACCTTCACCTGATCCAGGCTCAGTACGCTGCCGTCATCGGAAGTCAGATAAAATGTGTAGATGCCGTCAGCCGGAACTTTTAAAAAACCTTCAAAGACAAGGCCAACATTCTCCTTCCGGGTAAGGACGCTGCGGGAAACGCCGGCGACAGCACCTTCCCTGACGGGCTTCAATGGAACGAGGTCGGCGACGGACCGCAGACCTGCGCCGGGACCTTCATAAGCACGATAATGAAGTCCCGCCTTCGTCTCAACGCCCTTGAGCGCAGGCATCCAATCGAACACGGTCACGGCCAGGCCGGCATCATTGGACAGTAGCCCCGTTTGGGTTCCCTGTACCACGACGATACCCGTTTTTTCTGCTGTGAAAGGTTTTATATACTGAGCAGAGGATGCCGTAGGCATGGAACCGTCCAGCGTATAACGATATTCCACATTGGGCTGCGTTTGGACGGTGATCAACGGGTGAATGCCATTGCTGGGATAGCTCGCCGTGATGACAGGCCGGGGAACAAACGCACCTGTGTTGAACACCTTGATCACATACGCGGATGTCGCTTTGAAGCGCGACGGATCATAGGCAGGCAGATCGATAACGCAGTCATTGCCCTGCATGTGCCAGGTCAGCTTGTCATGGGTTTCGAGGAGCTCGATCCTTGTACCAGGCGCGGGCGCGAGGTCTTTGATCGTGAATGTCGCGCCCGGCCATTTGGGCAGCAGCGCATACAAATCATTCTTCTCTGCATTGTAAGTAAAAAAACATTCCTTCACGGCAAAGCCCGGATCAGGATCGACGGTGAGCTTCAGCAGCAGGTCCCCGCCCCCATTCGGCGGCGTATAGTCCTGCCGGCCGGCGCTCCATTGGGAAGGTTCCCTCCAGCGGGTGGCGCCGTAGATGGCCTCGCTGTTGGCCTTCATCCAGCTGCCGATCTGCAGGAGGCGTTCCTCCATGATGGGCGGGATCTTGCCGTGCTCGTCGGGGCCGATGTCCAATAAGAAGTTGCCTCCCCGGCTGACCTTGTCGATCAATTGCAGGACCAGGGAATTGGCCGAATTATAATCCCAGGCGTCTTCCTCCCTGTTATATCCGTAGGAAAAACCCATCCCCCGGCTTTCTTCCCAGGGATGATCTTCGAAGTCGGCGTTGGGCTGGTATTCGGGCGTATATACGCCGCCGTGATGGAACCGGATGCCGGCGCCCCAGCGGTCGTAAGTGACTACCTTGTCCTTTACGGGGCTCTCATTATAGAGCCAGGCGAGGAATTGCGTGGACTTCCAAAGGGTGTCGGAGCCGTCCCAATCGCCGTCGGTCCAGAAGACCTCGGGTCGGTATGTATTGATCAGGTCCTTCATCTGGGGCCACATATAGCCGGAGACGTAGGCCTGCTTGTCTTTTTTCCAGATGGGGTTGAACCATTCGTACAGCGA
>Ga0163162_10002094_pt1 | contig 18724 bp, 16 predicted proteins | sample S55metaG_FD_115310 | JGI IMG/M metagenome (GOLD analysis project Ga0163162, IMG submission 115310) | Switchgrass rhizosphere microbial communities from Kellogg Biological Station, Michigan, USA - S5-5 metaG | ecosystem: Host-associated > Plants > Roots > Rhizosphere > Soil | place: USA...
AAGCGACGTCGGCACGACGTATAAGCGCGCCCTCAAAACAATTCATGTTTCTCGGGACTGGACTATCGCAGGATGTAGCACGATGTTCGACTTATCGAGCAGGGCGATTATTGTCGAATGTTTGCGATGGCCAAATCCGTGCACTCAATTATTTGTTGCCCACTGTGTATCAGCCGGTTTGGAGGTCTTGCAACTAGCGCTGAGTGGCCGAACTTTGTTGCATCGATAGGGTAAAAGCCGAGGATCGATCGATGCCGACGTTCAAGGATTACAATGCTGAGCTCGCCGCCCTGAAGCAGCGCCAGCGCGAGTTGCGCCACAGGCAAGTCCAGCAGCTCGGCGAGCTGGTGGTGGCGACGGGCGCTGACACGCTCGACCCGGCCGTCCTTGCGGGCGCATTGTTGGCCGCGGTCGATGCCGACAAGGCCGCCCGCGAGATGTGGCGAAATGCCGGTGCGCGATTTCTCGAAGCGCGCAACCGCCCTCGTCGCAAAGCTGCGAGCGGGCAGGATCGCGCTGATGCGAACCCGGCAGGCGCAAGCCCGTTTGATGCGCAAGCGGGCGCGAACTGACATGCGCGCCTGGGCTGTCGCGCGGCGCGAGCGCACGAAGCAGCTGATCGCACTTGGCGGTCTCGCGGCAAAGGCCGGCCTTGTCGAGTTGACCGGTGACGATCGCGCGGCGCTCTATGGTGCGTTTCTCCAGGTCGCCAACCGGCTCAAGGGCGAGGATCACGAAAATGCATTGGCGTTGATGCGCAGGACCGGCAAACGCGCGTTCGAAATCGAGGCCCAAGAGCAGCTGGCCAGCAAAGCGACATGACTTCACATGCAGCAGCGCTCGCCTTGCGCGCGAGCGTCAGGCAGAGATCACGGTTGTTGTGCCCCGCCAAAAAATATTTTCGTGACTCTTCACCGTCCAGAGCATCCTCTTTGCCGACGGCGACCGCCGGTGGCCCTACAAAGCCTCGAATGGCCCCATAACGGTTCTTGACGCTTTGCGCGGCATTCCCATCCTTTATGCGCGCAATCCTGGAATTGCGTGCCAGTGAAGGAGTGCTCCCCATGCGCGACGACCCGCCCCTTGTACCCATGAAACTCGCCACCCATTTGACCTCGCTCTCGCGTGCGACCATCTACCGCCGCATCGCCGAGAAGCGCTTCCCGCCGGCCATCGATCTTGGCGGCAGACGAGTCGCCTTCCACCGTTCCGAACTCGATCGCTGGATCGCCGATCCGCGCGGATATCAACCGCCGGCCTGACTCTGCATCCGCCGCCGCATGGGGAGCGCGGCGGCGGTCATCGTCAAAGGCCGGCTAGAGGCAGTTTCGTGCTCTTGGCCTCCGCCTCATCGAGATAGTCGGCCCACCATTGCATCATGCGGCGACGGTGGCTCAGATATCTTGCCGAGTTATAGGCTGCGCGCACGCCGCGTGGGATGTGCGCGAGCTGCATCTCGATCCAGTCCGACGAAAATTCGCCGGACTCGTTGAGGACAGTGCTGGCGAGGCCGCGAAAGCCGTGAACGGTCGCCTTACCCCGCAGACCAATGCGGTACATGATGTCGAGCATGCGGTTTTCGCTGATCGTGCCCGTGCGACTCGTGGCGACCGGAAACAGGTACCGGCCAAGACGCTCATTGCCTGCCCTAAGATAAGGGTTGATGTCCCTGATCTCGTCGAGAAGCGTGATCGCTTGGCGGGGCAGAGGCACGATATGCTCGGTCCGCATCTTCATGCGTGCCGGTGGAATGCGCCAGATCGGTTCCGAGCCGGCGAGCCCTTCGAACTCCGACCACTCGGCAAAGCGCGTCTCCTGGGTGCGGACCATGGTCAGGATTGTCCAGCGCAATGCCAAGTGGCTCATGCGCTCGCCTTCGTCCCGCGACAGCTTCACGAAGAAGCCAGGGAGGTCCCGGGCGTCGACCTTGGCCCTATGCTGGACGGGCGGGGGGCGACGCATAGCCGGGGCGATATCGCGGGTCGGATCGTGGGCGCATTTCTCGTCGGCGATGCCGAAGCGGAATATCTCGCTGCAATAGTTTCTGACCCGGTGCGCCATGTCGATTGAACCGCGATCCTCGATCTTGCGGAACGCCTTGAGCACGGTTGCAGAATCGATCGCGGCGATATCGAGCGCTCCAACATCGGGAAAGATGTCGGCTTCCAGTCGTGTCTTGATCACGCGCGCATAACGAGGAGACCATGCACAGGCGTTCGCAGCCATCCAGCGTTTCGCCACGGCTTCAAAGTTGTTCGTAACAGCAGCCCGGGCTTCGCGCTTCGCCTGCTTCCGGATCTCGCTGGGGTCGATGCCCGCTGCAAGCTGAGCTTTCGCCTCCTCCCGCCATCTGCGCGCGGCAGCCAGCTTCACGAGCGGATAGCGGCCGCCGGACAAGGTCTTCTGCTTGCCTGCGAACCGATAGGACAAGCGCCAATGCTTGCTGCCGTTCCTCTCCACCAGCAGGAACAAACCACCCCCGTCGGCGCGCTTTAGGGGCCTTCCATTGGCTGCTAGGGCCTTGATCTCAACGTCGGTAAGCATGTTGGTAGGTTAGCATCGAATCGGCTATCTACCAACAATCCTGCCAACGGGACCCGCGCGTTACCAACAAGCATCATGGCGTCTTGTGGCGTGTCAGATCACGCGAAAATCTTCACAAGATATTGATTTTTATTGTCTTTGCTGTCTCGCGGGTGATCATGGCATATCGAAAATGGTCGGGGAGACAGGATTCGAACCTGCGACCCTCTGCTCCCAAAGCAGATGCGCTACCAGGCTGCGCTACTCCCCGACCGGGAGAAAACCGCGATTTTTGGGCTTTTCAGCCCTCGACCACGAGGCACTTAAGTGCGGCTAAGCCCGCTCAAATGCACCGAAGTCCCCACAAAGTCCCCACAGCACAATCCGGTTTTGTTCCGGTTGAGAGGGCGAGCCGAAGAGACGTCGGCGGCGGGCCTATACGCGGCTGCGGCGCATTCCACAATCGGGAGCTTATTCAACTCGTGCAATTGGAAGCTCACGCCATTTGATCAGGGGGCGCTCCGTCCATAAACAGCGCGACCAGCCGCCGGTTCATGTAATAGTTGTTACGCCCAACCCGATGCTTGGCCAGAAAGCCCGCGACAGCCAGCGTGTCGAGGTACTTGGTCGCGGTCGGTCGGGATATGCCGAGGTCCTTCTCGACATATTCGATGCGGGTGTAGGGATGGCGGAATAGGTTGTTGAGCAGATCCTGCGAATAGATCTTTGGATGCTCGCTGCGGATGCGCTGCTTGTAATCAGCCATCAGAGCACGCATGCCCTCGATCAGCGCCAATGTGCCCCTTGCCGTCTCCGCGACGCCGCTAATCATATAAAGCAGCCATGCCTCCCAGGCCTCGGGGGCACCCTTCCGGTCGCGTACCGCCTGGAGCAGGCGGTAATATTCACCCTTGCGGCTGGTGATCCAGCGGCTGAGGTACAGCACTGGCACATCGAGCAGGCCAACATGGGTGAGATAAAGCACGTTTATGATCCGCCCCAAGCGGCCATTGCCATCGCTGAATGGGTGAATGCTTTCGAATTGATGATGGATGATCGCCATCTTCAGCAACGGGTCGAGCTCGCAAAGATCGTCTTCGTTGATGAACCGCTCAAGCGCTGCCATATGGGCCCGCACCGCGTCGCCGTCCTGCGGAGGTACGTAGACCATCTCGCCCGTCTGATCGTTTTTGAGCGCGGTGCCTGGCGTCGTGCGAAATTCCTCGTCGGTGCGCTTCAGCATCTGAAACATGGCGATGATCATGTTGCTCGTCAGCAGCCCGCCTAACCGCCGCTGTTCCATGAAGCCGTGACGAAGGGCGTCGGCATAACGTGCGACCTCCTTGGCGGCCGGCGAGGCCGGATTTTCGGGAAAGGCGCTGGCTTGGAACAGCTCATCCTGGGTGGTAACGATATTCTCGACTTCAGAGCTGGCCTTCGCCTCCTGAAGCGCGAGCGTGTCGATAAGGATGCCTTGGTTGGGAATCGAAGCGGCACGGCCCTTCAGCTCGGCGAGATGGCGATGCGCCAGCGTTAGCGCCCGCAGGACGGTCGGTGTCTCTTCGACGCCCGGCGGCGGTAGTTCGGGTATGGCATAGCTGGCCTTGAGCACCGGCAATATCTCGCGCAAGAATTGGGGGGATAAATTTACACGTCACAAACGACATGTAAAGAAAATCGAGTTTTTTTTGCACGTTGGGCGGACGTGTAAAAACCACGCGCCAATTCGGTGGCAAAAAGATGGCGCCCAGCGGTAAGAGCTTGAGCAGATGGCATCATCATCAAGCCGAAGCAGATTCAGGCGAAAGCTTTGGTGAGCGCCTACCAATGCTAGCTGGCTTGATGATCGTGAAACCGCCTTTTTCCAACGATGGCGCGGGGGTAGAAAACTCTATCTGGTTTACCATTTAGAAGGGGAACCGTCGGCATTGTGCCAACGTTGGACGCATTATGTGAGGATGCATATTGCATCGTTGGATAATGCAAACTAAGGCGCGAGGAAAACGGGTAGCAGTCACTTTGCTGAACCACGAGACACGGCACTGACATGAATGAGCTGCTCTTCACCGCTCTCGCGACCCTGCTTGGCTTCCTGGCCATAATCCTTGCGACTGTCTTTTTTAGCGTCCTTAAGGCGGGCCCTAAGGAAATCGCCTATCTACGGCGGAAGCGGTATGGCCTCGGCCCATGGTTCAATGGGAGTCTACCTAAAACCTCCCGAGGGGCGACCATGCGTGAGCTTGAGGGCATAGAGCTCAAAGCTGCCAATGGACGGCTTGTTCACGCGCGCCAAACTCGCGCACCTTCTTCCGAGCTTCTTTAGCAACACGAGAGGATCCGGGGCTCCTGACGCGTGGCCGTCGATCCATTCGCCTTCCCGCGATCCGGTCCGTTACCATGGGACGATGCTGATCGAGCTTATGCCGGCTGGGTGCCAACGGTATCCGGGCATCTGTCGTTCGGACTGATCGACGGACGCGGCAGATGCTCGGCATTAAGTCATCGAGATAGTGGAACGGGCTCCCGCGTAGTCGTTGCTCTGCAGAAGCGTTCGGCCGAGGATTTTCCTCTACCCGGCCGCGTCGTCAGCAGTATCCGGCAGTCCGCCACCCAGGATTATCTCCTTTTAGCGAAAACCGGCCCCGCCGTGACCCCCTACATAGAGGGAGCCAAAATACACGAGCAGCTGGAGGAACAAGGCGTACTATCGGGGGTGGTGCTCATTGTTCCGCCCGAAGAGGTTTCGCAGGTCAGAATTCAACGAAACGCTCTCCTCGACCTCGTAAGAAATCACGTTGAAGATGTCGCCGATCAGTGCGCCATAAATCCAGATTTGGACACCACCACGCTTCCTCTTACTCTCCTTCAAGAGTTCGTTAGTGCCCGCGGAACAATCGCATTCCACCAGCTGAAATTTGCTTTGTTCCGTACCGGTGAATGTCGAATTTGGTTTGATCTCAGCGATCTGCTCGGTCGCGATATCAGCCAGGCACCTATTTCCAGTGTAGAGCAGATCGCCATTAGCGCCCTGCCGTCACAAGCCTACTACTTCCTCAAAGACGTCATCCATCTGCACTATCATCATGATCCACAAACGGATCAGCTCATTGATCTGGTAGCAACTGAGAAGACGTCCTCACTCGACGTCCGTGACAACCAGTGGCGAATTGACACTCTGCGCGGACTTGCAAAGGTTGTTATCGAATATCGGCAATCAAATCGGCCGGACAGCAATAAGAAGGCGCTTGGGCTTCTCGCTTACGCTGATGCCTTTCAGACAACGCTCGCGCGGGTACGGAGGCAAGGCAAGCTGGACGACCCAATGCTCGAGAACAAGGCACTAATTCCCTATGACTTTAAGCACGTTCGAGCTTCCATCGAGGCGCTTGAAGCGCTGAATGAATACCGCCGAGGAGCGTTACTCCAACTCTTCGGAATTCTTGTTGGTGTCGTGCTGTCCGGTTTTGCACTTTGGGCTGGCGCCGTCCAAATTCAACCGATCCTTTGCAACATATCTGCCGAGCGACCCTTGTGTCCAAAGGTAACGCCGGGAGCGACAACCAACATCGTGAACTGGGTAGTTGCCAATCCCCTCGGATTTGTGGTCACATTGAGCTTGTTTGGATTTGCAGCTTTCATTTTGTTTTTCCGAGGCGTCACGAACGTTCCCTTTGCCAAGCCGATTCTGCGGTGGAGCAAGCAGCTGTCAGCAGCGGTGGGCACAACGGCGGCGCGCCTTGGACGAGGTTCGGACGCGTTCGGTTTCGTGATCCAGCTATCTTTTCTTGGTTTACTGGTGATCGCGCTCGGACTTCTTGCCTATCATTTAGTACCAAAAAACAGCGTGCCGCCGGTCGTAGTGAGATCTCCCCAAGCTTCGACTGGGCCTTGGTCAGCTCTCGATCCCTATATCGGACGTAGACCTCGAGACACCGGGTTATTCACAAACAGCATAATCGCCCCGGAGTTACGCGACATGCTGGGTAGCGATTACGAAGAATTCTTGAGGCTTCTCGATGTTCAGTCCCCGCTCCAACGCGGTGCTACATTATGGGTTGTGGGCCACGCCAATCCTGAGGCGCGCGACGGAGCGTTTTTGCTAATCGATCAGCGCGCACAACGTTTGGAAATTGGCCTCAGAAAACATGGCAACCTGCAAATGTATCGAAAGACGGGTGCCATCCTTCAAAAGCCGCTCGAAGTGGCGCGTTTCATTGGCGGAAGTGTTGCGGATGTCGGGCCGTTCCCCATCGCAACCTCTTCGTGTCGTTCTCAAACCGGGGGCGCTGCCGGAAACGTCACGCACCTATCTGGCGCAATGCGAGGTCTCGAAGACTGTAGCTATCGCTTCGATTTGCGACAAGGGCAGAGCCTCACGTATAATCCAAAGCTGGCCCGCGGGTTAGAGGTTTACGTCCGGCCTGACGGCTCTCCCGAAATCAAGCTTTCTAGCCGATTTTTGGTGGCGAAGACCGGTATGCACACAGTCCGCGTGGCTTGGGAACGCACTGGCACCCCTCAAGATGCAACCCGGCCACTACGACCATTTTACGTCAGATTGAATACCGAATAGCCCGAGTTCGTTGACGCTAACTCGAGCGGGTGTCGACATAATCCTTCCCGCAGCACGTAAGCTAGCGTCACAATCACCCCGTATCTGAGTACGCTATCGAGGGCTCCGCCCTGCCAGCAGATCATCGCTGCCTCCGCCCTGATCGGCAGCAAACGCGCCAGCCGTGCGGTGGAGACCTCTCTTTGGCGGGTTTTCTCTGGAGCGAAATCCGTCTCCATGATATTGGAGCTTATACTCGCCGTATGCCGAGCGGGAATTCCCTTCAGAGATCGACAATTGGGCAACTCCCATGCCCGCGCTGAACACGTTCCCGCTCGTCCTCTCGATCAAGGAAGACGGATCGATCGACAGCGCGCTTAGCGATTTCGAAGCGAACATCAGAAACACAGGAAATCGTGCCGCCGCCTATTTTGAGAACGCCGGGAAGCGAGCCTCGGCCGCGTTCCGGTTCGATCCCGCCGGAGCGCAACAGGCAGCAACGGCTGCTAGGACCGCAGCCAACGCTCAGGCACAGGTCGCTGCTGCTGCGGAGCGCGTCGCCGCTTCGGAAAGCGGCGCTTCTGGCGCAACTCGCAATTTCGCCGCTGCTCAGCGTGAAGCTGCCAAGGCCGCGGAAGCGACCGCAGTCCAGCTTGAGGAGCAGGCAGCGATCCAGAACAAGGTCGCCGCTGCTGCTGCTGCAGCCGGCAAGCGCCTGGCTACGTCATCGGAGCTCGTCGGCCGCTCAATGCGCGGGCAGTCGCAATCAACCCTGCTCGCTGGGGCGCAGCTTCAGGATTTCTTCATCCAGATCCAGGGCGGGCAAAACCCGTTGGTGGCCTTCTCGCAGCAGATCAGCCAACTCGGTTTCGTCATGCAGGGCTCGACGGGCCTGGCCGGAAAATTCGCGACCTTCATGGCAAGTGGATGGGGAACCGCCATCCTTGCCGGCGTGTCGATCCTAAGCATTCTGACCGAGAGCCTGTTCAAGAATGCCGAAGCAGCCGAGGCCGCGAAAGCCGGTAACAGCGGGCTGTCCGATGCTCAGGGATCGCTCGGCGACATTTTCGACCTCACGAGCGGGAAGATCGAGCATCAGAACTCGCTGCTGACGGCCAACGCTCGGCTGACGGCACTCAACCTCCAGTCAGAGGCACAGCGGCAACTTCAGTCCGCGCGGGATGCCCGGATCGCCACCGACAACACCGCCGTCGGAACACTGACCGCATTCTTCACGCGAACAGCCCAGAACCCGTTCGATCGCGTGCGGCAACTCGATGCCAAAGGCGCCGAAGCACAGGGCTATCTCGACTCAATCTTCAACGCCCCGAACGATAAGTCGGAGCAGGCTGCGATCACGAAGGCGCTCAAGTACAGCAAGGATGCGGATTTCAGTGGCCTCGGCATCACCCGTGAGAAGTTCCAGCAGGCCGTCGTCGACTATGCGTCATCGCAGGCGAAGGACAAGATCGCCAAGCTGATCAATGAATCGCTCGACAGCGGCCGGCTTGCCCCCGAGCTGAGGAAGCCGGGCCATGACAATTCCAGCAGGGTTGCCTCACTGGAAGAATTCGGCCGCGATGCCGCCGATCGTGTCGCCAATCTGCGTGCACCATTCGAGGAGCAGCCGAAGCTGGTTCAGCAGACCGCGAAGGCCATGCGCGAGCTGGCGGACATCACCGATGACGTCACCCGCAAGAATGCCGAGCTAATCAAGCTGACCGGCCACGGCCTTCCCGGTTATTCCAAGCTGCTCCAGGATATCAAAACCGCCGCTGAGGCGATCGCCAATGCGCCCGTTGCCAAGATCGATCTGCAAACGCGCGACCTGGCCGATCAGCAGCGCATTCAGGGACTGATCGCCGCAGGCCGGCCCGCAGAGGCCCAAGCATTGGAGGCGAAGCTCCAGATCCTTCGTGCGATCGGCGTCGAGCTCGGGCAGGAACCGGCCGATATCGCAAAGGCGCTGGCTGGATATGAGCAGCAGCGGCAGGCGCTCATCCAAACGCGGGCAGCGGCGGAAGCGGCGAACACGACACGGGGGATCGCCCAGCAGAATGCATTCCTCCAGGCGCAGATTGCCGGCAGCGACGACCTTGCCGAGCTCCTCAACGAGCAGTTTCGCATCGAGCAGGGCATCGCTCAGCTTGGCGACGAGCAGCTCGCCAAGATCAAGCAGCAGCTCGACGCCAGGCACGAGCTTACCCGCGAGCTGGAGGAACAGCGCCGCTTGGTGGACATCGAGGTCCAGGCTGCCAACCAGCTGCAGGACGCTTTCACCAATCTCTTTGCCGGTGGGAAACCGAAGGATCTGCTCAACTCCGTTGTCGGCATAGAGCGCCAAAAATTCGCTCAGGAGCTATCGGTAAAAATCTTCGGAAACCTCGGCGCGAAAACCGAGGATGCGCTGACCCGAAGCGCCGGCAACCTCAGCCAGGCGGCTGCCGACAGCAGTTCCGCTCTCACCGATGCGGCGTTGCAATCCCGCAATGACCTTGGCACGGCAGCGACGCAGCTCTCCGACTCCGCCGGTGACCTCAAATCCGCAGCCAAGACCATGGCGGATGCTGTCACCTCCGCGGCTCAGGCAGCGTCCGGCGGACCGAGCCTGTCTCAACTGGCAACGACGCCCACGGCATTCGGAATCGGCGATACAGCGTACTTCGCGCGCAAGGCAGCGGTGCGAGCACTCCCCCGTGACCCCCTCGGCATCTCCGGCATCGGGCCCATCGACCAGTTTGCCCAAGATCAGTCGGCGCGCACGCAGGTCTCGCTGCTGAAAGATCAGCTCAACGTCCAGGTGCAGCAATTCTCGCTGGCCAAGAAGAACCCGCTGGTGAGTGCGGAGGGTCTCAATACGCTCGTCGGTATCGCGAGCGGATTTGTGGGCGGCAAAGCCGGCAACGTGCTCAGCGCCTTCCTTGAACGCAATGTGATCCAAGGCCTCGCGCCAACAGTTGCTGGTGGCATAACCAAACTGCTGGGAGGCACCTTCGGCGCGGCCGGTATCGGCCAGATCGCAGGAAAAGCCCTCATGGGCGTAGGACAGGGCCTGTTCGCCGACAGCTTGGTGAAGCTCCTCGGCATCAAAGGATCCGCAACCGGCGGCGCACTTGGCGGGGCAGCGGGCTTCTTGATTGGCGGGCCACTCGGCGGCCTCATTGGCGGCGCGCTTGGCTCGATCGTGGGCGGGTTGTTCAAGAAGAAGCCGAAGGCGCGGTCGGTTCTGTCGGTTGACGATAGCACCGGCGAACTCAGCTACACGACCACGGGCAACAAGGCGAGCGCGCGGAGCGCATCGTCTAGCGCGGCCGATGCTGTTATTCAGGGGCTGAAGCAGGTTGCAGACCAATTGGGCGGTGTCATCGGCGGACCGCTTTCGACGACCATTGGTGTGTACAAGGGCAAGTATCGCGTCAACACGACCGGCAGCGACGTCATCGGCGGCTTGTCCGGATCCGAGGCGGACAACGAAAAGCTTGGCCTTTACAATTTCGGCAAGGACGGTGCCGAGGCCGCGGTCCAGTTCGCCATTCAGGACGCGATCAATGATGGGGTCATCAAAGGCGTTCGCGACTCCACCAAGCGGCTGCTGAGCGCGGGCAAGGATTTCAACGCGCAGCTTCAGAAGGCGGTTACGTTCGAGAACGTCTTCAAGGAACTGAAGCAATATCAGGACCCCGTCGGCGCCGCGATCGACGATCTCAACACCCAGTTCGACAAGCTCCGCCAGATCTTCAAGGAAGCGGGCGCCTCGACCGCGGAATATTCGCAGCTTGAGCAGCTCTATGCGTTCAAACGCGCGGACGCGATCAAGTCAGCCACCCAAGACGTAAGCTCGAGCCTGCAGGATCTGCTCGATAGTCTGCGCTACAAAGACGACACCGGGCTTTCGCTGCGCACCCGCCAAGCGAACGCGCTGGCCGCCTTCAACCCCCTCGCTGCCACCGTCCGTGCCGGCGGCGTGGTGGATCAGGATAAGTTTGCTGAGGCGGCGAGGGCGGTGATCGATATCAGCCGGCAGCTTTATGGCTCGACCGCCAAATATTTCGACCAGCTCAACGACATCACCAACCTTACCGCCAAGGCGATCGCCAACACCGGCACACCGGTGACCCCGATCACTGCAGCGCTCGCACAGCAGGCCGTACCTCAGGCAGGTGCCTATGCGACCCCGGCCGCGGTCGCCGCGCAGGCAGTCGGGACCCCCGCCGCGGTGAACGACAATGCCGCTTTGGCGGCATCGCTCGCCCAATCGCTGGCGCAGCAGACCGACGCGCTTAAGATCCCGGATGACCGCGTGGCCAAGATGACAGCAATTCAGTTGAGCCAAGCCGTCGCGAATAGCTACACTGCGATCAGCGCGAAGACCGGGCCGGACGGCAAGACGACGTTCAGCGTGAGTCCAATGGTGGATGCCACCAAGGAGCAGACGAAGGCTATGGTTGGCGAAATCAGAGCGTTGGGCCAGATCGTCGCAGGCAGCGTCAGCAAGCCGAGCATCATCACGATTGCCGGTGCACCGAGCGGATCGAGCGGCTCCACTGGCGTCCTCCAGCCGAAAGCTTCTGGGGTAAAGGGCGTCCTGGCGCTGGGATCGCTCAGGAACGGATAGAGTCATCCAGCCAGGTGGCGCACCAGCGCGGTGTCGGCAAACTGCACAAAGCTCTCGATCTTTCCCGCGTCATTGAACGTGATCAGGTCGAAAAGCTGGGTCGTCGCATTGGGCTTGCCGGCGGCGCCGATTGTCACTTCCCATCGCACGGCGACCCGATTGCCGTCCACCAACGCGTCGAGACGGCGAAGGCTGGAGAACTGAAACCGATCCATGAGCTCGCTGATCGCCTTCATTGGTGAGGCGGCAGTAAGTGGCACGCCGTTCATCAGCGTGGTCTCGCCGGCAATCTCGAAGCTGGCGCCTTCGGCCCAATATCGTGCGAGAGCATCCTTATCGCCGCGAACGCGGGCGGCATAAGCTTCATCTAAGATGCGCAATGCTTGTTCCCGGCTCAGCATGCATGCCTCCACGAATCGAATGGGTGAAATCATAGGTGCGACTGAACGCTGAGGCCATCATTTGATCACCTCGCCGGACACCACGGTCGCTTTGAGAGAGTGATAAACATGGCCATCGCACGTCAGGCAAATGGTGTGCCGAACTCGACATCAAAAACGGCGGATTGACGGTGTTATCCTGAATACCACCCGCAGGAGGAGCGCACGTCACTCGGCCTCGCGTGCCAGCTAATCCCAACTTGGCGAACGCGCGCGCCCATGGCACATCGTCGCCATGCCTCCTGTTACGAAGACCCTCGGCCCGCTTCACTTGGAGGACCTCGAACCGCATCGCTTTGAGGATCTGATTCGCCAGCTGCTTTATGATTTTCGTCCCTGGCGCGATCTGGAAGCGACTGGACGGACTGGAAGCGATGAAGGATTTGATGCGCGGGCATGGGAGATCATTGGTGGCGAGCAAAACGTTGATACAGCAGACCTAGAAGACGGTTCCCCGCCCGCCGCTGAGACACGTCAATGGCTTATACAGTGCAAACGTGAACGCAGTATCGGCCCAAAGAAGATCCAGGGGTATTTGGATGCTCTGCCGACTGCAGCGGGCGCTGGATTGTATGGCCTTATCTTCGCCGCTGCGTCCGACTTCTCGATTGCCACTCGCGACGCATTTTTTGTGAGAGCTCGCGAACTGGGGTTCCAAGAGATCAAGCTTTGGGGAAAGGCCGAAATTGAAGATCAGCTTTATCAGCCAAAGAACGACCATCTGCTTTTCGGCTATTTCGGTGTCTCGCTTCAAATCCGCCGCCGCTCAGTGAAGGCTGAAATTCGCTCGCGGCTAGCCATGAAAAGGAAGGCCAAGCGTGATCTCCAGCCGTTTTCTTCGGTGCTCGTTCGCGACGCGACGGATGATCGATATCCCTATCTAGATCCGGATGAGCGCTTAGGACGCCCGGCACGTGGACGATGGAGAGCTTACCGGTTCGAAGCATGTGGACCTTTCGGTATCGAGCTCATCTTTCGACGTCACATGGCGTTCATAGATAGCGATAATGAGCACTGGGACTTTGCTGAACGCTCGGATGATTCTCGACCCCATGACGACCCATGGCCAGATCCCGACAAGCCGGATGAAAGTTCATTTCGCACCAAAGATTATCAAATTTGGAGCGAACTTCCCGATGAGAAAAAGGCTTGGCTGCAACTAAACCTAGTTTTGCCCTACGAGTCGATCATAGATATCGATTCAGAGGGAGACGAGTTTTTTCGTGGCCCGCATATCTACGTGGGAGCCTTCAATCCCGTCGGCAACGGCCCATTCGCAAACTTCAAGCGCTTTGATCTTTCTACAATCGGTTCTTGGCCACGATCATGTTCTAATGACGAGAAGAACCGCGTGAAGATTTTTGAGCGAATGTCTGACAGGTAAATTGCACCGCCGAACGTCCGGCTTCGGGCCGAGCGTCGGGCGGGTGAACGGCTGAAGGAGTTGGCGCGGGCCACGCCGCAAGAGGTTGCTTCGGCTGGAGGGCGCGCAAAGGCTGCTACGTCCAACGCGGATACAAAGCAGCCTTCCGCTTATGCATCCACCCTCGCTTCCACCGGCATGTTCCGGCAGACTGCCCACCGCTTCCAAGCACTGGCCGACGTGCGAAAACCGATAAATTTCGATGCGATTTCGGCCGGCAATTTGAGCAGTCTTCACGTGCCACTCGGTGGATTTCTGCGGTTTTTGCATTTTAGTGAGAGCAGCGGCAGTGTCAGCTCGAGTTCGAGTTTAAGTTCGACGTCGGGTGAACCGCGCCAGGGCACGCAGAGAGCGCGCACGCTTGTCGTCGGCTCTTGGGTGCCGGACCGGCCGTCGACGCGCCGGATGAGCCGTTAACGGCAGTTTAGGCACATCGAAGCTTAAGGGCTCGTGGCGACGTTGTTCCAAATGAATCGGGTGGGGCTGATTCGGTCACCATTGAAGATCGCATCGCCGATTTCGTGCTCACCGAACAAGGCTGCCATGTCCACCTTATGGGCGTTCAGGATATCAGCCAGGCCGCCATCGGTATGCATCGCGCGGTTAAGCTCGTCGACGAGTGCCTCCTCGCGTTTCTCGGCAATCCTTTGTGCGAGCATGAGTGCGCGATGAATCTGCCGTTGGCCGATGTCCATGACCTCATCGGTGGCCGTCACCCTTCGGGTAGCGTGTAGAATTCTTACGTCCTGCGGTCTATCCAAAGGGAGCAGCACATGTTCTCCGTGCCATGACGCACCACCGAAGGACGGCCCCGGACCATAGTGTGCCAACGCATCGTCCCGAAGATTGCAGAGCCACGTGTGCGCTTCCCGTTCTGTGTCCGAGAACAAGTGATACAGATCGAGCGTTGATCGATGATCAGAGCTGGTACGCGTTGCTCGCGAATAAAGGATGATGGCGGCTATAAGGAGTGCTGGCACGCTGCGCCCTGCCCAATCTTCCCCCTGATCAGCCGCCTGTGCTGCCTGGGCTATTGCCCCGATCATGTCGAAAGCTGACGTGAGGTCTGATCGGGCCGATTGTGTGTCACGAAACTGTGCAATCATCTTCGCGAGCTTCGGAAACTTAGCAGCTAGATCTGGTACAGCTGCTGCTAAGTCAATCGCCCAATGTGTCGCCGCAGCACTCATGCGGATAACCTTCCTCTTTCCTAGTCCCGATGTGTCGGAACATACGGGCCCTCCGCAAGCCAGAATGATTGCGGGTCCTACCTGAACAGTCCGTCGACCGATGCGGTGGGGAGCCGCAAAATTTTTGTGGGATAGCCTAAGTCATTGATCAGATTGTATTTGGTTCGACGTCCAGAATTTGAGGCTCACCAAGAAACTTCGTGCGTTCTCAAAGTGGAACAGCCCGGCGCCGCCGTTGGCTCGAATCATTTCGCAGTCGAGGAATTGCGTGCCAAAAGAGATTCTGGGGGAATAGGACAATGAACAATTGCATTCAATGCGATCGGGCGATTTCGGATGGTGCCCGATACTGTCAGCATTGTGGTACGAGGCAACCTGATCAGCCCGCTGTCGCTCCATTGGGCATTGGCAAACCGCCACCCGCACGCCCAACCACGGATCCAAGCCTGAAGAAGGGCTTACTGGCGATTGCTTTGGTCGTCGTCCTGATCATCGTGGTGAATGCGATGAGCCGAACGCCGATGACCGCTTCGCCTTCTTCCGTCACGGCGGGCAGCACGGAAAAAGCGGCAGATGCGGCAATGAACGCCGCGGCCAGTTCGGATGCGGTCAGTTCACCCTGGAGCTATTCGAAAAAACACGACGACGTTCGAAATGGCGACATCGTCACCGCGAGCTCGCGTAGTACCAATTCGATCGATCTCGACTTTCCCTATGCCGGGGGCACCTGGCTTACGGTTACGGTGCGAAAGCATCCCGCTTGGGGAACGAACGTCTATTTTTCGATCAATCAAGGGCAGCTCATATGCCACAGCTACGACGATGGCTGCTACGCCACGGTGCGCTTCGATGACGGCCCCCCGAAGCGCTTTTACCTCAATGAGCCGTCGGACAACTCCAGCGACACAGTGTTCGTCCGGGGCGCCCAAGGTTTTATCAATAAGTTGACCAAGGCGAAAAAACTGGTGGTCGAGCTTGAGTTCTATCAGAGCGGCCGCCCGCAGTTCACCTTGGATGTCTCAAATCTGCACTGGCCACCTAAAGCATCTGATTTGTGAGGCGAAAATGAAAACCTGCTTGAAGTGTGGAAAGGAAGCGCCCGACGCCGCAGTCACCTGTGAGTGTGGATACCGGTTTGCGGTTTCGGCCGTAGCAGCTTGGCCCATCCCTGAAACTTCTCCAGCTGCCGAAAAGTCACCGGCCCACACCATGTCAGGCTTCGGCCTGGTGATGTTCATCGTGGGGTGGATCGCAATGGGATATGCGGGCTTAATTTATGACGCCACGGTGGGGTCTTCCAGCTCGGAAGGGCTCTTTGATGCCTCCCAGCGCATCTTCAACACCGGCCTCCTGCAAAAGCAGCTGTTGATCTTTTTGTTTGGAGCATTCGCGATGCTTGCCGGAACGGTTATGTGGGCAGCGGGATTGATCTGCGCCACAGTCCAGCGCTCTGCTGAGAAGCCTTAGACAGCCGCGATCCTGCGGCAGCTGCACGTCGGTCACCCATATTTGGCGCGAAATTCGCCATCGCTGGATATGAAGAGCATGATGGCATCGATCAACGCCAGCAGCGCCGGAACCACTGTCCAGAAGAAGACCAGATAGAGCACCCCGGCGCTGGTTCGACCGAGATAGAATTTGTGCATCCCGAACCAACCGAAGAGCAATGCCAGCACCGCCGCTACAATGCGGCTCCGCGAACTTTCCCCAGGTGCTCCGGGCTGCGGTGCTCCGCAATCCGGGCACTGTTGCGCAGACTGATGCAATGCCTTCCCGCATCCCGGGCAGTATTTCGTAAGCGACGGGTCGATGTTCGCGATGGCCATTCTGCGCTGCCCCCTGTAGCGATTATGCCCATAGCGAGGCGCCGATCATTCGCAAATGTCGCGGCCTTGAGCATTTCAAAGTCGATAGATTTGAGAATGACCTCAGTGGCAGCTCGCACCAAGCAAGCCGGCGCTGCAATCGGCGCTCGTATCTGTCGTGGTATAGTTGCGCAGCACGCCATCGGGTCCGAAAGTGAACGTCCGCACAGCCATGCTCGATTTCGCACCCGACGCGAAGAGGCCCACGATCGGAACGTAGCTCGTGCCCTTCACATGGGTTTTGCCCGAAACGTAAACGAGGATTTGCGTTCCGTCGCCCAATGCCGTTGATGAATTCGGCTTGCCGAACTGGTCCATGATCGCTTGCATCGTTGTCGTCCCTATCGTGATTGATGAGGATGCAGCTGGCGGCGCAGGCGCTGAAGCAGCGGCAGCGGCCAGGACAATGTTGAACGGAAGCATAAGCTTCGTCGCCCAGATCCAGAAAGGGCAACCTTTGTTCGACATTCTACGTTCCCGGCGTGCAACGCGGCATGGCGTCGCTGACGGCGGGCGTGCTGTCGGAACCCGTGCCGCGATATCCATCCTCAACATCGAGGCAATAGCCCGAAACGGTCTTGGCAGGCACCTTGTAGCCGCCGCGGATAGGTATGCGGCCTTCGACCGGAGCAGCGGCCGTCCTGACCATCAGTGCCGGCCCGCCGGGCGCGGCAGAGCTTCCGGTAGGCTGAGCCGCGTGAAGCTGCCGCTGATGCTGCGCTGGTGTGATCGCTGTGAATGAGGGTGCAGGTGTGCCTGGCTTCGCGATCTGGAATTCGAGCGGATAATCTTCGCCGTTCATCGTCGCGATCACCCGCACATGCGCCGGCAACTTCGTCATATTGAACTTTTCCAGCACAATCTTGCCGGCATAGCTTTCGCCAGGATCGACAGTGGTCAACTGGATCACATTGTCGCCGATCGCGTCACGCGTTCGATCGAGCTGGTCCTGGATCTCACGGATCCCGTAGCCCGTGGCGGCGCCGATCAGCATACTGTTTTGCAGGGAATTAGGATCGGAAAACCGCCCATAGGTGTGGAAGGAGCCGAAGCGGGAATAGGTAGTGCTCGAGTAAGTGTATCGGTTGTTTGCCGCCGCAGCCGCGGCCGCAGCGCCGAGGAACGCCATTCCGATCTGGCTCCAAAGCGCGCGGTTCTCGGCCCGTTTCATCAATTGCTCTGCTGTGAGGACCGGAAGCGCCGAGCCATTGAGTTCCGCACGCAGGTTCTCGATCCCAAAATTCACCGGCGCATTGCCGTCGTTGTAGATGGCGATCGTCATGACCAGGCTGCCATGATCCACCGAGTCAGGTGAAAGCTCAATCACGCCGTAATTGCGCTCAAGATCAAGTGTCGGCCGCCCTTTCAGGTAACGTACTGTTTCTTGACCAATTTGAACGGGCTGAACCGCAACACGATCGCGCGCAAATGCAGAGGAAGACATCGCCACGATTATGGATAAAGTGACAAGCCTGTCAGCAATTTTCATGATCTTCCCCCGACTTATCTGATCTTGCCCCGAATCAGATGCCAAATCGTGAGAACTGTTGAACCTCAAGTAAATCTCGAATTTACTGCTCTCGCCGTGTCGTGTCGTTACGGCACACCGTAAACCATAAGATATACCGAGGCGGCCGGTGTGAACTCCGACCGCCTCTTACGCTTTCTAGGCTGCTCGGCTGGCAACCACGGCGCCTAAAGCCATATCGGTCTGAGCCTGTGGCACGGCGACGCTGTCGATGATCGAATTACCCAACGCCTCGATGCTCGCTGCGGCCGGCGCGAGCATGTCCGTCACTGCCTTGGGCACTTCGATTTGATTCCCGTTAAGGATTCGCTCCTGGCGGAGATGAGCCACAGCCTCCTCGAGCCCTCTGGCGAGCGCTGCGTGATTTGACGACCGCGTGGCGGCCGAAATAGCCTTCGCAGCGGCGAACTCTTCAGCGAGAATAGCCGCAGCATCAGCAATCCGTCGGCGAGCTGGTTCGATGGTAGACGCTACGGCCTGGGCGAGTCTTGAGGCGGCTTGGCCTTGTGAGCGCGAATGCTCGGCACGAAGGGCATCGGCCTGCTTCCCCAGCTCGTGCAGCCCCGCGCGGATCGCCTCGATCTCGGC
>Ga0163162_10002096_pt1 | contig 18720 bp, 14 predicted proteins | sample S55metaG_FD_115310 | JGI IMG/M metagenome (GOLD analysis project Ga0163162, IMG submission 115310) | Switchgrass rhizosphere microbial communities from Kellogg Biological Station, Michigan, USA - S5-5 metaG | ecosystem: Host-associated > Plants > Roots > Rhizosphere > Soil | place: USA...
TCTCCGGGTTTTACATTTACTGTTTTAACATACCCTACAGCTGTAGACCGTACATAGCTGCTCTGTAAGAAAGTGGAGGTGGCATTCAGCTCGATGGAGTCCGTTAGATCCTTATATTCGACGTTCACGGCCGTCACAGGCGTTTTAGTTTCCCCAGCGGCGGGGTCAGCCGTCGCAGCTTCCGCCGTGTCACTTTTGCCGTTGCAGGAAATAGACCCGGCCAGTACCGCCATCCATAAATATCCAAATTTTGCCATGTCCCTATGGTTTTATAAAGCTTCCCAATAATTGATCTGGTTAATGATCTGCAGCCTGCTGGTGTAATTCTGGTTCAGCAGGTTCCTGGCATTCAGCCATGTATTGATAGCCAGCACCAGGTCGGTGATCCGGACATTGCCTGTCTCCAGCAGCTTAGCGTTCACCTCGATCAGGGTGTTGGAATACTTGATCTGCCCCCTGATGTCCTCGATCAGCGATTCGGTGGCCCGGAGCTGCTGTGTCAGCAGGGCTATCTGTTGGTCATACTGCCGCAGAAAGAAATCCCGATACCCGGTCCTCGTCCTTTCGGCAATATCGATCTTTTTAAATTTCATTTGCCGCTGCTTCCCGTCATAGATCGGCACATTGAGCGATAGCCCAAAGCTCGTTCCGAAATTCCTCGCAAGCTGGAAAGGATAGCTTGATAAATACCCGGCATCCGCAAATACGCTTAACTTGGGTTTGTAGCTGTAATTGGTCAGCGCATGCTGGTTAATGTTCTTCAGGCTGTCAATGGTATATTGCCTGTAAAATTCAGAGCTGTAGGCATCCGGCAGGACGGACATTTTCAATCCGGGGTCCGGCAGATCGGCGACGGCGGTGTCTACGACTCCGCATAAATAGTTCAGCATGGCATAGTCGTTCCTGAACTGGATCTCCGACTGCCGGAAGATCAGCTGCTGTTGCTGCAGGGTAACATAGAACGTAAGATAATCGGTCTGCTTATATATATTGGACTGCGTCAGGCCTTTCAATATGACTTCCTCCTTTTGCAGCAGCGCCAGCGTTTCCCTGTTGAAGTTCACGACCACCAGGTCTCCGTATGCGGTGATATACTGGGCCGTCACCGTTTTCTTCAGGTCCCGCCGCGCTATCGCAGCGGCATTGCCAATGGTCTTTTGATTCAGGGAAAGCGTCTGGTATTGCGCGGACAGGTTGTTCCTCCCCACAAAAGACTTGGTCGCCTGCACCTGGGCGGAAAGCTGGCCTCCATTCGTAATAGCATTGTCATAGCCATAGCCGGAGATCAATGGCGCATAAGCGTTATTACTGACACCGTTCACCTGTGGCAGATACGAGGCCCGGACCAACTGACTGTCTACACCGTTTGAAAGGAGCTGGTTCTGATAGTCCTTCAATAAAGGACTGTTGTCCCTCGCCTGCCCAAGATAATAGTCCAGGCTATGGTCCTGGCCAAAGACGCAAAGCCGGACGCTTAAAAGAATATATAATAAGCCTTTTTTCATTTGGGATCATCTTTAAATAATACACGGAAAACATGCCTGCCTTCCCGGAATGAATAGCCGGCGCTAAAACCGTAAAGAGTACATATATTCTTTACGATGGCAAGCCCCAGTCCAGTGCTGTCGTCACTTCCGGCCGGCCCCGCCTGCTTGTAGAATCGATCAAAGATCCTGCTCAGGACCAGGGGGATGGGTACGCCCGTGTTCTCTATGACAAGCGCGTCCTTCTCCGTCCTTACCAGGATCTCCCCATTGTCCATGTTGTACCGGATGGCATTGGAAAGCAAGTTGCTTATTAGAATTTCGATCAGGGTATTGTTGACACTGACAACAATGGTCTCCGGAAATTCTCCATGGATGGCAATATTCCTCGCTTCTGCATGGATTCGGGAATGCTGTATGAGCCTGCTGCATACAGCCCCTATTTCCACCCCTTCTACGGTCTGGTATTGGTTGTTCTCGATCTTTGTCAGCAGCAGCAGGGATTTATTCAATTTTATCAGCCGCCTGTTTGTGACATCCAGGGAATTGATCAGGTTTGCCTGCTCCTCCGACAAATGCGGGGTTTGCATCAGCAGCTCCAGCTTGCTTTGGAAGATGGCCAGCGGGGTTTGCATCTCGTGGGAGGCATTTTCCGTAAACTCCTTTTGCTGCAGGAACATCTCGGAGCTGCGGCTAAAAAGATTCTTCATTGCCATGTTCAGCTCATTGAACTCGTCTGTCGTGCTGGCCAGGAAGGGAAGATCGGTCTGTTTGTTGACCTGGAATTGCTGCATATTCTTCAGCGCAATATAAAAAGGCTGCCACAGTCTTTTGGACACCCGTTGATTGATCCAAAGCATGCCGCCAATAAGGACGAATAATACAATGGCCTGCACCAGCAATATGCTGCCCAGCAGATCCTCGTTCTCCACCAGGCTGCTGCTGATGACCAGTCTATACGTCTTTCCTCCTACGGTGATCACGCCGGCAATCTCCCGGTAAGGTTCCTGTTCCCTGTGTTTGGGGCTGAACCGGTAACCTGTGTATATTCGATCTCCGATGACCTCATCTGTTGGCGACAAGGATATATCCTTATCCAGCCTGGACCAGGCAGTCAGGTCAGCCTGGGACCGGATCTCACCCAGGTTCGACCGGATCTCCCGCAGCTGGGAGCGCAGAGACCTATCCACGGAATGCAGAAGGACCGATCGCACCACGAAATAGAAAAGGGGGATAGTCAGCAGAAAAATGAGGAATGAATAAAATAAATAATTCCGTATGGTCTTATTATTGAGCCGCATGGTCAGACGTCGAATTTATAACCCATTCCATAGATCGACCGGATATACTCACTACACCCTGCCTGCTGCAGCTTCTTTTTAAGGTTTTTCATATGAGAATAAATGAAATCGTAATTACTGTAGATATCAGAATCATCACCCGAAAGGTGTTCGGCAATGGCATTCTTCGAAATAACCCTGTTCTTATTATAAGCCAGGTACAACAACAGATCATATTCCTTTCGGGTAAGCTCCACCGTACATCGGTGGACTGAGACCGTCTTGGCCGTGAGATCGATCGTCAATTCATTGAAAATAAGGATCTGCTGGCCCTGAAAATACCGTCTTCGGATAACCGCCAGGATACGGGCATTTAATTCGGACAAGTGAAAGGGCTTGGTAAGATAATCGTCTGCGCCAAGGTTCAATCCCTGGATCCTGTCACTGATGGAGTTCTTTGCGGAAATAACGATGACGCCGTCTGATTTTTTATTTTCTTTTAATTCGTTCAGCAATGAAAGACCATTCCCGTCCGGAAGGGACACATCCAGCAGAATGCAGTCATAGCTGAAAAGCTCTATCTTCTCCCTGGCCGTCTTATAATCGGGGGCTTCTTCACAGACAAAATTTTCACTCTTAAGATAAGTGGCCATACTCTTCATCAATTCCTGTTCGTCTTCGACGATTAGTATCTTCATTCTGCTGCTTTAAGCAAAATAACCACCTCAATCTGGAGGAATTCTGAAGAACTGATCTGCTGGAAAAAGATTCTGTAAAAATTTGGCGGGAGCAAGGAAAAGTCCATTCCGGATATTTTCAGTTTTGCTACAGTATTGGTACTGACCTTCGGCTCATAATCTTAAAAAAATGATTAAAAAGAATTTACCATTCCTGGCCCTGGTGGTCTTGTCCCTTGTCAGTCAGACTGTTAACGCCCAACAATACGTTTTTGACAAGAAGATCCCGGTGCCGGGCGACGGCGGATACGACTATCTGGCCATCGATGAGGTGAACAGGCACTTGTTCGTGTCGCATGGCACCGCCTTTAATGTAGTGGACCTGGCCACCGAAAAACCCATTGCCGTCATTGATGGACTGAAGGGGGTCCATGGCATCGCCATCGTCAATGAGGTCAACAAAGGATTTATCAGTGATGGAAAGGCCGATGCCGTCGTCGTCATCGATCTCACCACCTTCAAGGTGATCACCACCATCAAACTGCCTGCAACAGATGAGGATGCCATTATTTACGATCCGTACTCCAAAAAAGTATTCGTCTTCAACGGGGAAAGCAAAAACACCTGTGTCATCGATATAAATACATTGAAGCTGGAGAAGACCATCGACCTGGGGGGCAGCCCTGAGTTCGCGGTATCCAATGGAAAAGGGCTGATCTATAACAATATCGAGGACCTGAATAGCCTGAAGGTCATCGACACGAAAAGCATGACCGTCAAGGCCACCTTTCCTTTGTCGCCCTGCGGCCAGCCTACGGGACTCGCTTTTGATGCCGCCAGTCATCGGCTGTTTACAGGCTGCCGGACCAATAAGGGCCTGAGCGTCGTGGACGCAAAAGACGGTAAAGTCATCACTACCCTGCCCATCGGCGCCGGCGTTGACGCCGTGGTGTATGATGCCGATGACAAGCTGATCTTTGTCTCCAATGGCGATGCCACGGCCACCATCATCCGCCAGGAATCTGCCGACAAATACTCCGTTGTCCAGACCCTTGCCACCGCCCCCCGCGCCAGAACGATGACGATGGACAAAAAGACGAAAAAGATCTATTTCAGCGCACCGGAATTCCAGCCAGGCACACGCAATATCTTACCAGGCACTTTTGCTGTGCTTGTATACAAGCCTCAATAGTTTTCCGTGCCCGGAAAAATACGTATATTTCATTCCAATGACAGTAAAAGAGATCATGGCCCGGCTGGAATCGCTGGGCAGCCCGCAGATAAAGAACATACATTTGAAACACGGTGTAAAAGAGCCGCTTTTCGGTGTAAAAGTATCCGATCTGAAACCCATTCAGAAAAAAATAAAAAAGGACTACCAGCTGGCCAAGGAACTGTATGCCACAGGCAACGCCGACGCCATGTACCTGGCGGGACTTATTGCGGACGATGAAAAAATGACGAAGAAGGACCTGCAGGCCTGGGTGAAGCAGGCGAGGTCCGGCAACATATGTGAATACACCGTCCCCTGGGTGGCAGCGGAAGGCCTGCATGGATATGAGCTGGCGATGGAATGGATCGATGCGAAAGACGCGAATATTGCCGCCGCCGGATGGGCTACATTATCCCACGTCGTTGCGCTGAAGCCGGATAGCGAGCTGGACTTAAAGGCCCTAAGCTCCTTGCTGGCCCGGGTAGGAAAGTCCATTCACTCATCGGCCGACCGCGTAAAGTATACCATGAATGGCTTTATCATTTCTGTCGGCGCCTATGTGACGCCCCTGACGGAGGAAGCCATCGCAGCAGCAAAAAAAATAGGTGTCGTGAAGGTGGATATGCATGGAACGGCCTGCGTAGTGCCGGACGCCATCGTGTATATTAAGAAGATAGAAGACAGGGGCAGTCTGGGGAAAAAGAAGAGAACGGTGAAATGTTAGAGACTTTTTAGCCACCTGATATTTTCCTGTTTCCCCTTCTCCAGCAGACCCTGGCAATATTTTGTAAAGAACCGATGCTCTTCCAGGAGTTTTATACTCTTTGCCCGCCAGTCCGGATACGCCTTTCCTGTCCGCAATTCCACCTCTTTTTGCACCGCCGCATCCGTTTCCCTGAATTTTAGTGTGCCAAAATGAAAGGTATCCGCATCACAGAGTATTTCTTCATACAGTGTGTGCGGATCCGATGGATATTTCGTAACCATGATACAGCCGGCGATAGATGCGACCAATGATTCAGATACCAGCAGAGGGGTCAGGCAGTCGCGCATGATCTCTACCCCCCGCTCTTCATGTCCTGTCATATCTCCATTTAATTGACCTATGTCATGGAACCAGGCAGCGACCCTTACAATAAATCGCTCCGGCGCGGACAAGAGATAGTATCCGGATATCTCATCTGTATAGTAAACAACCTCGACCGTATGATCGAGATTGTGATAGGGAAAATGCATATCGGAAGAAGCATAGCTATTCCTTACATATTCTTCGACGTCCTTTTCAATTTTGCTATAATCCATGCCTGGTAAATATCAAAGGCAATTCTGAAGAAATTCTGAAAAAGTTAATATCAGGCAATAATTTACTAAAAACCTTCCATACACACACCAGCCGTTCACCTAGTTTTGTTGCCATGTTCCAAAAGATCGCCGCTTCCTTCACCTGCTGGCTGCTATACTGTGCCGCTTTCGCACAACATAGAGACGCCATTTTTTTGGATAAAGCTCAGTTTACGACAGGCAATGATCCGGCCTGGTCTTCTCCGGGTTTTGATGATAAGGCCTGGAAAACACTACGGACCGGCGTGGTATGGCAGGCGCAGGGGTTCGACGATCACCATGGCTATGCCTGGTACCGGATCCATGTATTTCTCCCTTCTTCGCTCAGGAAAAAGGCGTTCTGGAAAGATAGTCTCCGCCTGTTCCTGGCGCATGTCAACGATGTCGACGAAACATATTTCAATGGCATGAAGGTCGGCAAAACCGGGGCTTTCCCGGATGATCCCGGGGGATATGTCAGTAAATGGCCGGCCATCAGGGAATATCACATTGCGGCGGCTGACGCTGCCGTCAAATGGGACGCGGAGAATATCATTTCGATAAAAGTATACGATGGAGGAGGGACGGGAGGGATCTTTATGGGCGCACCGTATATCGACATGCTGGAGAAAACCGATGGTCTTGCTATAACGATGGCAGCGGAAGATATCCGCTACGATGCGGATAAAGCATCCCTGACCTTAGCCGTATCCAATAACTATTCCGTCGGTGTTGACGGCGTACTGAAAACAACGGTCCTGGATGTGATGGCTCATCGCGCCATCACACAGAAAACCGTTACCCTCAATATAAAGCCATTACAGAAAACACGCTTTCATTTTACTGTGCCCAATAATCCGGGGATCGAAATATCCTGGTCATTCAGGCAGGCCGGCACGACGCTGGAAAGATCCCAAAAACAAGCCTTGCCTTATATCCTTACACCACCACCGGCTGACCTCCCTGGGATCAACAGCGCGGCTGTGCTGGGCGTCCACCCGGGATCGCCTGTCTTATTTAAGATCGCCGCCACAGGAAAAAAACCTTTGCGGTATGCGGCGTCGGGGCTGCCGGCGGGTGTGCAAATAGACCCCTCTACGGGCATGATCACGGGCGTGATTGCCGACAGCGGGAGCTACAAAGTGGAGATCACTGTAAGCAATAGCCTGGGCAGGACGCGGCAGCAATTCAATATTATCGTCGGCGCCATGCTGGCCCTTACTCCTCCCATGGGCTGGAACAGCTGGAATTGCTGGGGTATCAATGTCAGCTCGGACAAGGTAAAGCAATCCGCACAGGCATTGATCGATAAAGGATTGATCGACTATGGCTGGACCTATATCAACATCGATGACGGATGGCAAAGACCCGTCCGCGCCGCAGACAGCAGCGTAGTCCCTAATGAAAAGTTCGATGATATGATCGCACTGGGCAGCTGGCTGCATAGCCATGGTTTAAAGTTCGGTATCTATTCCTCCCCCGGACCCAGGACCTGCGGCGGCTATTTAGGATCATATCGGAATGAGGAGAAAGACGCCGCCACCTATGCAGCATGGGGGGTGGATTATTTAAAATATGACTGGTGCAGCTATGATGACATAGCTAAGAATGACAGCGCCCTGGCGACATTTATAAAGCCATATGCCATCATGGACGAAGCCTTAATAAAGCAAAAGCGGGATATCGTTTACAATCTTTGCCAGTATGGAATGAGAGATGTTTGGAAATGGGGGGCACAGGTCCACGCACAAAGCTGGCGGACGACGGAAGACATCGAGGACACCTGGCAAAGCTTTAGCAGCATCGGCTTTGAGCAGGCCCGGCTCTATCCTTATGCCGGTCCCGGGCATTGGAATGATCCCGACATGATGATCGTGGGACAGGTGGGATGGGGACAGGACCTTCATCCTACAAGACTTACGCCGGACGAACAATACACGCATGTCAGCCTCTGGTGCCTGTTATCAGCGCCTTTGCTCATTGGATGCGATCTCAGCAAACTGGATGCCTTTACCCTGAATCTGCTGACTAACCCTGAAGTCCTGGCCATCGACCAGGATGTCCTTGGGAGCCAGGCGCAGCGTATGGTTAAAACCGACAGTGCGCAGGTATGGGTAAAGCAGCTGGCTGACGGTGGGAAGGCGATAGGCATTTTTAATATGACCACCGCATACCGCCAGGTGAAAGTTCCATGGAAAGCGCTGGGGTTTGGCAGTGCAAAGCGAGTGCGGGACGTCTGGCGGCAAAAGAGCCTGGGCACGGTGGAAAATGTGCCCAGGGTCTTATTACCTCCCCATGGGTCGGTGCTTTTAAAGCTCACTAGTAATTAAAGGTCACGCCGGCGCCAAAGCCCATATCACTGTCATAGTGGGTTGAAAGACCGAAGTATTTGGTAAAAATATACCGGAACCCTACCATGTATTCCTTGTCCGTGTTCGCCATAAAGTTGAATCGCAGCCTGCTGGTGACGGATATGTCTTCCCGGCCCAGCTGCAGCCGGAGATTGCCCTTCATATCCACACGGGCATCCGCCGTTACCAGGAATGGCAATGTATACTGCAATCCTACACACAAAACGGAGCGCTTGTTCTTCGTATCTTCCTGTCCGAACAGGTTCTTTTCCATGACGCCGCCCCTTCGGTAGCGGAAGTCCCAGCCTACATAAGGCAGCCAGAACTGCATCTTTCCAAGATACCTGCCCAAATGGGTCTCGCTTTCATAGCCCTTATCCCCATCCGTACCTATCCGCCATTCCGTCTGCAGTCTGTAGCGTCTGTCGGCTACTATCACCTCTCCGTCGCTGCCATTGCTTTCCAGCCCAACCCTACCCATGGGATATAGCGTCCTGTCGTCGGCGTAGACTTTTTTCAACGCCTTTTTCGGATCGCCCAATTCCGGATCGGGCGGCGAGTCTTCATAATGGAAGATCCGCCCCATGCCGCTCATCATATGGTACAGGATATGACAATGGAAGAACCAGTCGCCGCTTTCCGTAGCCGCGAATTCCAACGTATCCGTCTCCATGGGCATGATATCCACCGTATTCTTTAAAGGTGCATAGTCTCCCTGGCCGTTCAGCAGCCGGAAGAAATGGCCATGCAGGTGCATGGGATGGCGCATCATCGTACCGTTGTAAAGAATGATCCGCACATTCTCTCCTTTCCTGATCAGGATCCTGTCTGTCTCCGAGACGGCTTTATTATCGATGGTCCAGACATAACGGTTCATATTGCCCGTGAGATTGAATCGAAGTAATTTGACGGGCGCTTCCGGTAAGGTCGTCTTCACAGGCGAACGCAGCATGCCGTAGTTCAGTGTCTTGCCGATCGGCTCCTTATACATCACCGTATTCATGTCCATCACCTGGTGGGTCATCTGCATGCCCATGTCATTCATCTCGCCATTTCCCTTCATCATGTCGTTCATCATCTTCATCCCTTCAAAATAATCCAGCCGGGGCAGCGGCTTCGCTTTTACCTTTGTTCCTCCCCCCAGCCAGACCGAGGCAGATCCCGTCCTGTCTTCGGATGTAGCCAGGAACTCATAGCTGCCTTTATCGGGAATGGTTACGATGGCGTCATAGGTCTCCGCCGTTCCTACGATCAACCGGTCCACTTCCACCGGCTCGACATCTTTTCCATCATTGGCGATGACTGCTAACTTGCCGCCGGCATAGGTCAGCCAGAAGTAGGTAGAGGAGCTGCCATTGATGATACGAAGGTGCACTTTGTCACCAGCCTCGTATGTGGGCTGCTCATCCTGCTGGAGGCCATTGGCAAAGAAACGGTCGTAATATACGTCGCTGACGTCCATGGCCAGCATGCGCTTACGTTCATTCGTAAGCTTGGTGCCGAAGTGTTTTTGCTTGATCGCAGCGGCATAATCCTGTACGCTGCGCTTCTTTATGGCATACCAATCCGTGGCGTTGTGCAGCCTCCGCTGTACCTGCTCGGGTTTTTCATTCGTCCAGTCGCTCAGCAGAATGGTATATTCCTTCATGGGCTCCGGTTCCCGCTTGCGGATGATAAATGCTCCGTACTGGCCGCTTTGTTCCTGGAGCATCGTGTGCGAATGGTACCAGTAAGTACCGTTCTGTATGATGGGGAAAGTGGCCACATAGGATTGCATGGGGCCGATGGGCGGAGTGGTAAGATAGGACACGCCGTCGTATTTATTCGGTAGGATGATGCCATGCCAGTGCACCGAGGTCTCCATCATCATTTCATTATGAATATGGATCTCGGCCGTATCCCCTTCTGTAAAATAAAGGGCCGGTCCCGGGATGGTGCCATTGACAGCAATGGCGTTTACCTTTTTTCCCGTGTATTTCACCGTAGTATCGGTGATATATAAATGATAGATCACTCTTCCGGGTCGCAACGTCCGGAACGGCTCCCGCTGCGGGGACGACACCGGCATTGCGTGGTGCATCTGAGCTATGGCAGGAAATGCCATTATACATGCCCATAGGCATATAAGGATTGCTTTCATATAGTGATCTTAATATTAGGGCTTCAGAGTGGCTTGAACTTTACCGCAGGTGAGCATGGCGTCACCGTAATAAGGGTTTTTGATCGCCTGCTCGCTGCTGAGCCAGGAAGCCTTTTTCATCGGGCAATATTCCTGGTAAATGGGTTCATCCGATAGTTTGACGGATTTCGCCAATGTCAGCATATTGGCAGATAAAGTTTCGAAGTGCTCTCTTTGATGAGCGATCTCTTTTTTCTCAGAGATATGTCTTGCATCGAAAGCAAGCTTGTCCTTTAATGCCATGAAAGCCTTGTGGTCTTTCTCTGTCATTTTGGCCATATCCGCGACGCCGATGGCTTTTTGTAATTCTCCGGCCTTTTCAGCCGCAGCATTGGCGTCGCCGGCTACCAGCGCGTCTTTGATGCCATAATAAGCAGGAAGGATAGGAGAAAATGTTGTTTGTTGGGCAAACACATATTGGCTTGCGAGCAGCATTGCTGCCATGAAGATCTTTTTCATTTTGATGCGTTTTAAAGTTAATAATGAGAATACAGTCTAACTTATCGTCATCAAATGAGGAAACACTGGTATAAAGAGAGAAGATCCGGTGGAGAATGGCGGGGCGGCCATTTTTGCGGACAAGGGTAAATGATCTCATCGACCGGTGAAGCTATGAGCACTGGCCGGGGTGCATGCATCACCGCATACAGGGGATCGACCTGTATCTTTGAAGAGGCCTGCTTTTCCGTTAAGTTGAATTTCACCGCATGGGCCCCGGTACATCCGCCTGCATCTTTACAGGGAGGCTTTTGCTCTTTCTTCACACAGCAGGCATGCCCGGCCGCCCGGGCCGAACAATGGCAGACGACCATGAAATTGGCCGCAAATACGGTCAACATCAGCAACGCCTTCCATTGTATGGTCCTGAACAATGACATCGGTCAAAGATAATAATTTATTGCAGGGGTTGTATGTTAAATCCTACTTTCTTCACGGCCTCGATGATGGGCTCATTGAAAGAGTTTCTGTCTCCACCGTCAGTATCTTGTCCGGGTTGTCCGTATCCACTTTCCAGGAGCTGATGCCTTTCACTTCGTTGAGACGGGGCGTTACCCGGGCGATACACCCGCCGCAATTGATATTTGTTTTGAACTGCAAGGTTGCCATATTATATTTTTTTGAATTTAAGTCTTAAGCTGTTGCTCACCACACTAACGCTGCTGAGCGCCATCGCTCCTCCCGCGATCATGGGGTTCAGCAAAAATCCGTTGATAGGATACAGCACGCCCGCAGCGACAGGAATGCCGATCAGATTGTAGATAAAAGCCCAGAAGAGGTTTTGTCTTATGGTGCGTACGGTATTTTGAGAGAGCCGGATAGCCGCCGGGATCCGGGTAAGATCCTCCGACAACAGCGTAATACCAGCTACGTCCAGGGCAATATCACTGCCTGTCCCCATGGCGATGCTGACATCCGCCTGTGCGAGGGCCTGGCTGTCATTGATGCCATCGCCTGCCATTGCTACTACTTTTCCTTCCTGCTGCAGTTGGCGTACAAAGGCTGCTTTGTCGGCCGGAAGCACCCCGGCCCTAAAAGAGGAGATCCCCACACTGGCTGCTACTGCCGCAGCAGTCTGCTGATTGTCCCCGGTGAGCATGTGCACGGTTATGCCTTGTTGCTGTAAAGCTGCTATAGCTGCCTTTGCGGATGGTTTTATCTCATCGGCGATGGCGATACCCGCCAATACGGCGTGTTCGTTGGCAAAGAATACTACGGTCCGGGCATCGGCCTGTTTTCCTGCCGCCCATTGTTGCATGTCAGCCGTTAGCAGTATTCCCTGCTCATCCATAAGCTGCCGGTTGCCGGCAAAGTATGTGCGCCCCTCATATTGGCCCCGTATGCCTCTGGCAGTCAGGGATTGTATGTTCGTCAGCACCAATGGCCGGGCTGTTTTTTCCAGGTGTGCGGCTACTGCCGCAGCCAGCGGATGTTCAGCCGCCTGTTCCAGGGAAAACAGGATGTTCCGGTCTTCGGGCTTTAATGCATAGACGGCTGTGACGGTGGGCTTGCCTTCTGTGATCGTCCCTGTTTTGTCAAGGACGATGGATTCGATCTTATGGGCGCTTTCCAGGCTTTCGGCGTCCCTGATCAGGATACCGTGCTCTGCGCCCTTCCCCACTCCTACCATGATCGCCGTAGGCGTAGCCAGCCCCAATGCACAGGGACAGGCGATCACCAATATGGTGACCAGGGATAAAAGTCCATAGGACAGACCATGCGCTCCACCCAATACCCACCAGGCTATAAAGGACAGCACAGCCAGGCTAATGACCACAGGCACAAAAATGCCGGCCAGCTTATCCACGAGCTTCTGTACAGGCGCCTTGCTGCCCTGCGCCTCCTGCACCTGCTGTATGATCCGGGCAAGTAAGGTGTCGCTGCCGACTTTTCCGGCTTTCAATCGAAGGCTGCCTTTTTGATTGATCGTCCCGGCAAAAACATTATCTCCGGAAGCCTTGGCTACAGCGACAGGCTCGCCGCTGATCATACTTTCATCAACATAGCTGCTTCCTTCCGTTACCTCGCCGTCGACAGGTATCTTATCTCCGGGTCTTACCAGCAACACATTCCCCACTGCGACCTCCGCCATGGGAATATCCACAATAGTCCCGTCTTCCCGCACCAGCGCCACCGTCCTGGGCTGCAATCCCATCAGCTTTTTGATGGCCGACGAAGTACGGGCCTTTGCTCTTTCTTCCAGCAGCCGCCCCAGCAGGATAAAAGTGATGACGACGGCGGAAGCCTCGAAATATACATGAGCGTGTAAACCGCGGTCATGCCAGTAAGCAGGGAATAAAGTATTGAACACGCTGAAACAATAGCTGATGCCTGTGCTCAGCGCCACCAGCGTATCCATATTGGCCCTTCGATGAAGGGCCTGTTTGTACGCGTTGATAAAAAAATGCCGTCCCAGCCACAGCACCACTGGTGAAGCCAGCGCCCACATCCAAAAATTCACATAGGGAAGATCCATAAAGAACATGCCGATGATCACCAGGGGGATGGATAGGAGTACGGCGGCGATCGTACGTTTGCGAAGCAGGACCCATGCTGCCTGTTGTATTTCCTCCAGCTTTTCTTTGGGTTCGTCCACCAGCAGGTCATAACCTATCTCCTGCAGAGCGATCTTCATCTGCTGTGGCGTGATCTTTTCCGGCGCATATTCCACCTGCACGCTGTGATTAGGGAAACTGACATCCGCCCGGCCGATACCTTCCCGCGACGAAAGGATCGTCTCCACGCTGGAAGCGCAGCTGGCGCAGCTCATGCCCGTGACGGAAAATTGCTTCTTTGTCATGTCGCAAAGGTCGGCTTTAACACAGGATGGCCCGTTATACTATCTTGTAAAAATGTTACACAATTTTGTCGAGGGAGGTCCGGCGGCTATTACCCGTCTTTTTGAAGTGGCTGGGGGTAAGACCCGTCATTTTCTTGAATTGTGCGGACAGATGCGCAGTGCTGCTGTATCCCAGCTTCCAGGCGATCTCGCTCAGGGTGAGCTCGTCATACGCCAGCCACTCCTTTACCTTCTCCATTTTTAGCAGGATAAAATACTGCTCTATCGTCATGCCTTCCACTTCCGAGAACAGGCGGCTGATGTTGGTATATTCTTTATTGAGCGCTTTGCCCAGGTAGACGCTGAGGCTGAAATGCTCTTCCAGCTCCCCTTTTTGGATAAGGGTCACCAGGAGGTTCTTGATCTTCTCGATCTGTTTTTGCCGCTGGTCGTCCAGCAGCTCGAATCCAAGGGTCTGCAGGCTTTCCCGAAAGGTCTGCAGGTCTTTTTCCGGCAGGGCCTTTTCAATCGCCACCTCTCCCAGGGTTACTTTGAATGGCAGGTCCGTCAGTTTCGCCAATGTCTGCTCTACTGCCAGTATGCATCGGGGGCATACCATATTTTTAACATACAAGATCATACCAACAAAGATAATCCATACGGAACGAATAAGAAAGCGGCCCGTTGCCGGGCCGCTTTTCTATTTTCTTAAACCATTATGGCGCATCCCACCAAACCCTGTCCGTCAATGCGGCGGACTGCTGCGGCTGTGGGTTCGTAAGTATTTCGCTTTGGGGGTAAAGCAGCCGGCGCGGTATGTCTGACAGTCCCCCCTGCACTTTCGTCAGCAGTGGGAAGCCCGTCCTTCGCCAGTCGGTGAAATTCTCTTCATTGAGAAAGTTGGCGATGCTTTTTTCTTCCATGATTCGTTGCAGGGCATTACCTGCAGACAATGAACCTCTCGATGCCAGGTAAGTGGTGATATCGCCCTGCGCTACTCCCAGCTTCTTCATATGATTGGTGACGGCAGCCTGGTAGATAGGTTCGGCCGCTGCAGCACCTGACTTGATGAAGGTGGCTTCTGCCGCGAGGAACTGCGCTTCGGAATAATTCACGATATAATTATATGCGCTGGCGCCGGCGTAATAGTCGGTGGGATAGCAATATTCAGTCAGGACGCCCAGGGGCGCACCGATACTGCGTCCTTTATACGGACCGCCGGACGCCGGAGGATTCGCTATTTTGGATAACCTGGGATCGTTGCGGGCATTCAGACTATCTATGAGAGTGGAACAAAGGACAGCAGTGCTCACCTGTCCAAAAGCATAGTACCAGGGATTCTCCCCCCCTGCGTCTCCGGCATAGGGGAATTTGAAGTCGTTGCTGTCAGCCAGCATGCCATTGGACAGGGCAGCCAATGCGCTGTCGGCCTGGACGGCGGCCGTATGACCCGGCGCCTTGGTAAGGTGCATGAAATAACGGGCTTTCAATGTATAAGCCAGCTTTAGCCATTGGCTCATCGTGCCATGATAGATATAATCCGCGGAGCCGGGCCTCTTGGCGTCATTTTTCCCAATGAGCGCGATGGCTTCGCTCAGGAGGTCCTGCACGGTCTTGTACAGGTCTTCCTGTTTGTCATAGGAGGGAGTGAAATTGCTGCTGCCCGCAAAACCTTTTGAATAGGGTACATCACCCCAGAAGTCCGTTGCCGTACCCAGGGTGTAGGCGGAAAGCACATCGGCGATGGCGGCGTAGTTCGGCTTGTCGTTACTGATGGCCTTGTCGTGGAGGATCTTCATATTGTTGAGACAGACCACGTAAAAATTGTACCAGTCGCCGTCCATATCGGTATTGAACATCCGGTAGTTCCAGAGACCAGGATTGAGCTGGTTCGGCGCGATCACCTGCCCAAAATACTGGAGAATGATGGGGCCCTGCCCCGGCGAGAAGCCCGCGTAAACGAAATCCGATACATAGGTCTCCAGCGGAGACAATATCAGGTCTTCCTGGACATCCAATGGATTGTTGGGGTCCTTATTGACGTCCAGGTATTTTTTGCACCCACCGGTGAAGATGGCTATGGTGATGAGCAGAAGGATTGCTTTTTTCATTTCTTTTGATTTAAAAACTGCATTTAAGGGTGACGTTAAAGCTGCGCGTGGTGGGTGTGGAGAAGGAGTAGATCCCCTGCACGCCGTTCCCCGCCCCATACGATCCGACTTCGGGATCGGCGCCCGTGAAATGCGGGCTGTAGATCCAGAGATTGCGACCGGAGACAGACAAGCTGGCTGCCTTTACGGGTGTCTTCCCTAACACATGCGGAGGTATATCATAAGTCAATGTCACGTTCCGCAGCTTTAAGTAAGTGCCATCCTGGATAGAGGACTCATATTGCCGGGTGGTATAATAATCCTGGGCGTTGACAGCCACCAGGTTGGGTTTGTTGTCCACTACGCTGATGCCCTTGATGATCAGCGGCTGTCTGTTCTCTGTGACTTTCGCCGTGCCATAGAAAAAAGCTAATCCTTCCACTTCATTGGCTACGTCGCCTCCTTTCTTATAATCGAAAAAGACACTGAGTGAAAAACGTTTGTATCGCAGGTTATTGGTTAACCCTGCCAGCCAGTCAGGGTTTGGATCGCCTACGACACCTTGCTCACTGTCTACCACAGGCATACCGTTAGCGTCGATCATCAATTGTTTCGATGCCGAGTCACGCAGGTACCTGGGACCATAGAAGACATTAAAGGGCTGACCTACGATCACCCTGCCCAGCTGATCCAGGCCGGGGTACAATGCCAGGACTTTGTTTCTTATACGGGTGAAGTTCAGCGTTAGGTCCCAGCTGAGATCCCTTGTTTTCACAGGTGTTGCCGTAAACAACAGCTCGAAGCCCTTATTTTGAATAGAAGCTGTATTCACTGCCGTTCCGCTGTAGCCGGTGGCGGCGGAAATGGATACACCGGGAATGATGCCATGGTTTGTTTTCCTGTAGAAGTAAGAGCCTTCAAAGCCTATGCGGTTGTCCAGGAATCTGGCTTCCAGCCCTCCTTCTATTTCATTAAGCCGCTCGTTCTGCAAGGTGGGGTTGCCCAGGGTGGGCGATAGCAAAAAGCCGGACTGACCCTGAAAAGGGAACGCGTTGCCATTCCGGTATTGATTCGTAAAAGGGGTCAGCAGCGAATAGGCGCCGATGACCTCATTACCCACGGTCGCATAGGAAAAACGAGCCTTGGCAAAGCTGATGGCCGACCGCAGCTGGTCCGGCAATAGCTCCGAGAAGATAAAACTCGCGGCAGCCGATCCATAAGGATAGAATTGCTTGTTGCTGGCCAGGACAGAGCTGCCGTCATATCTGCCGGTGAGTGAAAGCACGAGGAACCGGTTGTATTCAATATTGGCCTGGGAATAGAAGCCGACCTTCCTTGTCTGATAATGCGCCTCAGTTGCCGAAATGGAACTGGTGGCGGAAACATTATTAAAATCATCCACAGTGATACCCACCCCTTTTACATTGACGTATTGGCTATAAGTGGAAAGCAGGTTGTTGCCTACGAGCAGATTGACATGGAACTTCCCAAAGTCCTTTACCCCGCTGACGATGAGGTCGTGATTGAATTGCCTGAAATTGATGTTCTGGTCCAGGATCTGTCCTTTCAGGCTGATGGCAGGGCTGGGGGACTCCGTATACTTATCCTGCTCCATATAGATATCCGCCCCCACCCTTTCCGTCACGGTCAGCCAGGGGGTCGGGGTATAATTGGCAGTGAATACGGGAATGAATCGATTCACCTGGGAAACATTCTTTACATTGTCCAGGTCCCATAAGGGCGGATTGCGCGAAGCCCTGTACAGCCGCTGGCTGCCATCGGGGTTTAGGATGGGATAAGGGTTCCAGGAGATCGGCTGCACTAGCAATACATACAAGGGACCATTGCTTTGTCCTTCCGGCAGCCTGTCCTGTACGGAATTGCTGTATCCTATCTGGAAAGCGGTGTTCAGCTTCTGACCTACCCTTGCATTGTACTTGAAGAAAAGCGAATGTCTTTTCAATTCGTTCCGGGGCACGATGCCCTTCTGGTCCAGGTAAGAGTAGGACATATAATACCCGGAATTATTTCCGCCTCCGGATACGCTCGCAGTACTATTGGTGGTGACGCCGGTACGGAAGAATGAGCTGTAAGGATTGTAGGTAGGCGCTTTGACGCCGTTGATCTTCAGGGTGTCCATGAGAGGTCCCCAGGACATGCTGGTCTTCTGGGCCGATGACTCTCCGTCAAAATAAACGCCGGCCTTGCCCTGTCCATATTTCCATTGTCTTTTCGGGAACAACCCCTTGTCGAAGGAGAGGTCGGAAGAAAGGGAAATGACCGGCTTTTTATCGATGCCTCCCGCTTTGGTGGTGATGATCACCACGCCCCTCGCGCCGGCAGATCCGTAAAGGGCAGTAGCCGCGGCTCCTTTAAGCACATTCACATTCTCGATGATGGCGGGGTCTATGTCTACGATCCTGCTGACGCCCGCTCCCGCGGCGCCGCCGCCGATGTTACCGGTCTCGTCATTGTTGATGGGGACGCCGTCTACCACGAACAGGGCCTGATTATCGCTGGTAGGCGAGGAAGCCCCCCGGATAATGATCCTGGAAGAAGCGCCCGGCGTGCCGGAAGAGCTGGTGATCTGTACCCCGGCTACTTTGCCGGCCAGAGCATTGGCCACATTGACCTCTTTAGCGGCAGACAATGCATCGCCACCTACTTCCTGTACAGAATAACCAAGTGATTTTTTATCGCGCTTAATACCTAGCGCGGTAACTACCACTTCGGCAATATTGGCTGATGCCACAGAAAGCGTTACATCAATGACCGATTGGCTACCAACCGCCACCTCTTTGCGCACATAACCAATAATTGAAAATTCAAGCACAGCCTGTTCACCGGCA